>SDBS01002914.1_pt1 | contig 16912 bp, 24 predicted proteins | sample 2277091 | NCBI WGS metagenome assembly SDBS01 (sample SAMN10404972, study PRJNA504765) | marine sediment metagenome | isolation source: marine sediment core GS10_PC15, 163 cmbsf | place: Arctic Ocean: Southern Knipovich Ridge | collected 2010 | reverse complement strand
CTCCTATTGTTTTTTGATCTCTTGATTTTCTTGTTACTTTTTTGTAGTCAGTCATTGGGATGAATTTGTGATCCTTAGTGAAGCCTTTCAAAGTCTAAAGCACCTCAATTCAGGGTCTGCAATAATCATTACTCTAGTCATCTGTCTTTTTGCCTCAGTGGATAATTGAATCCAACCTTTGAAACAACGATCACCACACTTGTAATCAGATTCAGGAAGTTTAGTCATCTTGATTAGTTTGTTTTGTACAGCTTCTGGAGTAGTAATTCCATTCCAACAACTTCGTGCATCATTTTTGTGCTTGGAAATAAATGATGTAGGAATTCTTGGTTCTCTTCCTTGTTCCTTTGCCATAGTAATTTCTCTTTTGACTGTTGCCAAGTCACCTAGTTTTCTTCGAGTAATTTCTGCATCAATGAACCTAAAATCAGAATCACTTAGTCTAGGATCTTCAAGTAAATTCATTAACTGTGGAGTTGACTGTGAAGAAAGATTTCTTATTCTTAATGAATCACTTCTAACCATTCCATTGTGTAATCCACTTCGTTGTTATCTCACTCCCTGAGTTTTTGTACTCTGGTCTCTTGACTTTCTTGTAACTTTTCTATAGTTAGAAATCGGATGAAATTTGTGATCTTTAGTGAATCCTTTCATCTAAAAGTCCTCACTTGATTTTTAACTTCGGTAGGAAGTGTTTTCCTATCTTCTTTGTCTAATCTTTTAATGTTATTTTTAATGTCTTTTTGTAAATCTTTAATCACATCACGATTATCTTTGAACTGTTCTCGTCTTTCTTTTGTAAATCCTGTTTCACCTTCACCACTAGAACCTAACTCAATTTTTTCAAACAATGCTTCGTTCTTGTCAACCAAAGTTTGACGAAATTCCAAGTCAGTAGTAATTTCCTTTTTAATTTTACTTGCTGGTGGTTTCTCTTTTCCAAGTTTGATTCCAACTCCAATTCTTCTTGTTTTACCACCATATCTTACCATTCTTTTTTTATTATTGATTGGATGGAACTTATTGTTTTTATCTCGATAACCTGTACTCATTTTTAACCCTCCAGTCCCTTACAAATAATAGATACTTTGATTCCTGACAACTCCATAACTTTGCAAAGTCCTCTTCTCTTTAACTGATCAATTACTCCTTGTTGTGAACCTCTTGCAACTGCATTTCTGACTCTACCTACATCAATTTCCCCGTCTCTTGTGAATGGGTATCTTCCATCTGCAAAAAATGTAAACTCTGCTATTCCGTCTCTGACATTTTTGAATCCAATTGTTTCTGGAAGTTCTTTTGGTCTTTTTAGATTTGCAATCAAATCAATTGTTTTTTGATTATTATCTGGTCTTTCTTCTACTCCCTTTAACATTAATAGCTGACCCGAAGTTGAAGTGAATGTTTTCTTTTTCTTTCTAGTAGTATCTTCTTTAGAATCAGATTTTTTCAATGTAACTCCTGAAGGAATAATTGTCTTTCCTGAACTCTTTCTTACCTTCTTGTAGTCAGTCATTGGGATGAATTTCTTATCTCTAGTAAATCCTTTAACCATTACACTCTAAAATAGTCACAAACCTGAATGTTTTAAACTTGATCGCTAAACAAAAATAAACTTGAGTGTGGAATTTCCAGCACTCAAGCACATCTGAACCTATATTCTCTTCTCCCCAAGCAGTGAAATAAGCTTCAGTTATTCCTCTTGGCAAAGGAACGCTTTTTTCTAAGAACATTGCATAAAAAAATGTTTTGTAAGTAGCTAATTCCGATCAACCTATGGTCATTATCAACGATCAGAATACCATTTTAGAGTATGGCTAAACAAACCCATGCCGATAGAGTAAGGGCAGGAAAAAAAGGTGCTAGAACTAGAAAACTAAAGAAAGCTAAACGAAAAGCATCTGCACGAAAAAGTGCAAGAAAACGAAAACGCTAATCAGATTCTAATGTAATAATTAGAACTCCTATTTCTTTTTTATTTATCTTAACATCCAATGTTCCATGATGGATTCTAACAAAATGTTCCTTATGACCTAATCCCTTGAAGTTTCCTTTGCACTTGTAGATGTCAACGTTTGGTATTCCTAGTTTATTTGTAGCACCTTTTTCAAATACCATGAAGGTCTTTCCTACTGGACATCTGAGTTTTGATACTCTTTCAAACAGTCTTTCTCCTAAAATTGTTCCATCTGGTTTTTTGAATGTGTTTGTCTTTGTATGAAGAACGAACCATTTTTTGCTTCGCTTTAAGACAACTAGATGTTCTGGATGTGATTTGTCTCCAGCACAATGACCAATCCAGACTTTACCATATCTGTTTGATATTGCAGTTAGATAGTTGAGTTCCTTTGGGAATGATATGACTTCACCAATCACACATCTGTAAATTACTGCTAAACCAGTTTTAGTCATGCCTTGATCTCTTCCTTAAAGTCATCAAGTGTTTTTGGCATTACTTTCTGGTCTTGTTTTGGTCTTGGTTCTATTGCATACAACTTTCTCTTCCAGTGATTTTCACAACAGAAATTAAAGTTTTGATATTCAAATCCCGTATGTGAATAGACTCTAACTGGAAAAACTTTCTTAACAGACTTTAGACTAATGTTGCATAGTTCGTACCTACACTTGTTTTTTCTAATGTTGTTCCAATTTCTAATAACATCTTCAACTTTTCTAAAGTGGTTTGCTTTGTATTCAACTGCGTTAAAGAAGCCAATTCCTGTTTCCATCTCTTTTCTTGCTTTGGCAAAGTCTCCCTTGTACTTGTAAAATGCGTTTTCCTTCATTCTCCATGCCTCTCGTTCCTGATCTTCTATAACACCAAAAACCTGTCTATAATGTGATTCACATAAAATAAACTCCCTTGAAAGATCCCTGTAGTCAGGATGCCTGAACTCTATTGTTCTAATCCCAATTCTAAGACCACATTTTTGTCTTTTCTCTTTGTGGTCTGCTTTCTCATCTAGAATTTCATAAACATTGACATATTGGCATGAGTCCAAGTTACAATACCTTGAAGATTGTTATTGGTAAAATTTTTAGTTTTGTTTCCTTTACTTTGTAATCAACTTCGTGATTTGATAGAAAATCTAAGAGCTTTTCAAATTCTATAATGTAATCATTGTTATCGTTATTGTGATGAACCAACAGTCTCCATTTTTTAGATAAAACCAGAGCAATGATTTTGATATTAATTCCAAATCCTATACAATGAAAATCCCATTGAGGGAGTCTGTATGATGGGTCTTGGAATGCTGTATCTATTGTTATTTTTACTACCTCACTCAAATCATTAATTATTACCTTCTGACCTGAGAATGAGGCTTCAACTATCACTTTTTCTCTTTTTCCTTTTTGGTATTGTCCTCAACACATTTCAAAGAACAAAAGAAATCATGAGTAAAGTGTTCATGATTAACATTGACAAATCCCATGTACTTGTTGCAGAACCCACAGTGTAATTCCTTAAACTTTGGTTTATCTTCCTCTTGCATGGTCATTGGTACTTTGTGTTGAAAATTCGGTTTAAAAGAGTTTTCTTTGATCGCTATATTCTTATTTTATAAATGAACGGTTGTCCAGCAGAAAGTTGATTCACTTTACTACAATCACCTGAACATGTGATTTCTACATCATAGTTTGTTACTTCGATGTTATCTACTGAAAATTTCTCTGTAAATGTTTTAGGTAGAGGTGATAATGCACCTTCATTAACTGTTAATACTTTTGTTTTAGCAACAGTTCTGTCATCTATTCTGACAAACTTTACTTCAACTTGGAAAGTAAGATCTGTTAGGTTTGTAATTGCTAGTGTTCCTGCTTGAACCTGTGATAACTTATCAAGAGAAAATGTTGGGATAAGACTGAAGAGATTTATTCCATCTCCTTGAACAATGCAAGTATTTGGTCTAAAGAAAAATTCTGCGACCTCTGGATGGAATACTGCTCCACCAGAACTTGGTGATGACTGACCTAAGTAAAGGCGTTGCTGTGTTTCCAAGTCAAATCCAAACCCTGTCTCATCAAACGCACCAAATAACGTGAATGTCATATCACATACTACATTTCCTGCTCTATTGGGAGATTTTATTGCATCAGCATCCAAAAGACCTCCAATCCATACAAAAACATCATCCAAGCCTTCTGAAAAAAATGATATGAAATATACTATTGCTACCATTAAAATTACTAAGGCAACTAAAGTTAGAAGAACCATTTTTCTCTCATACTAAAATTGTTCATTTAGATTATCTCCGAAGGGAAAGGCGTTTCAACTTCAATTTTTTTCTTCTTTTTTAATGCGTCAATGATTTCTTGTTCTGATTGTTCAGCACTCTTTGTATCTTCCTTAACATCTGCTTTGGCTTTTTTCTTTTCTTTTGGTGTCTCTGCCTTCTCTTCTTTCTTTTCTGATTTTTTTAGTTCAGATTCCTTGCTTCTGAACTTGTCAATCAAGTTTTGAAGATCTCCTACTTTTTTAGTTTGATTCGTATTGAACTGCTTATCTGAAGATTTTGTTGCAATCTCAAAGTTTTTATCAGACTCTTTTTGTGCATCTATGAATGCAGTTTTTAGTATCTCTTGTTCATCTGCTGGTTTGTCCTTGATCTTGCGTTTGAATTCTTTTTCTTGGTCAAGGAACTCTTGAATTACACCAGTTACATATTTTATTGATTCTCTGTCTCCCTTGATTTCTGGAATACTTGCTAAAAGAAAATCTTGAAGTTCCTTTGGTTTTAGAATATTTTGTGCCCTAGCTAATCTGAATTGTTTGAGTATTTTCCCCTTTACTCTCATGTTAAGATCTCTTTGTTGAATATTTTTATCTCGTTGCTCTTCCTGTATTCTACCATACATGTGTGCACGATCTGATGCAAATTGTTTTACTCTAGCGTTTAGAAGTTTTGCAATAGTATCTCCATCTTGACCAACCCTTAGATCTCTACCTAAGAGTGCAGACCTGCTTAATCTTTTTCCCTTACTAGCAGAAATTGGATGAAACTTCTTATCACGAATGAACCCTTGTACCACAATACAAAATTGCCTATAACGGTATTAAAGAGATCTTTGTAAAGGATTGTGGACGATCTGGTTATGTTTTCTGCTCAGGACTGCTACTACTTTGACCAGTCATTAATTTAGCCTGCTCTAGCTGTGCTTCAGTCTGTAGGGTCTGAGTGTACACTTCCTTTATCTTATCTATTTCTCGGTCTCCCTTGATTTCTAATGCACGTTTGACTATCTTTGTGATATTAGGTTCGATTCTTGTGTTTAGATACATAATTTCTATATCTCGATAATCTACTAATCCATCCCCATCGAATACCTTTTGCCTGAGAACTCCCATGTGATGCCAGTTTACATATTTTCCCCAAATATTGGGAACATTCATGATTTCCTCTTTCCAGTTTTCTGACCTTATGTGAAAGTCCTCAATTGACTTTGGCAGATTTGTTGTAGGTTTTTTCTTAAATCTATCAAACAATCCTCCACCTTTTTGAGGTTGCTGTAAATTTACAACTTGTCTTACTCCTGCATTTTCTCCCTCTGCCATTACGTTTGCAGTTTTTTCAAAAGTGGATGTTCCAACTGCACTTATTTCGTTAACGTCTTTGACTACTAGAAAGACTGACTCCATGATTGAGCTGACCTGAGATTGTAACTCCAAGAACTCTGCCTGAGTTGTTTCTAAATACTGATAAAGTAACTTTGGTCTGTTCTCGTCAACCATATCCTTTGGAATTTCTTTTACCAACCAATTGTTTAGATCCTTGAATGAAACTGTTAACTGTGCTAACTCTTTTGGTATCCTGTCATAATTTTCCTGAAACAGTTCAGAAAAGTCAGATAGAACTTCTTTCTCACTCATTGCCTTGTACCTTCATGAATAACGATTCCTTATTGTGTGCATTAACTAACCTGTGTCTTTTAACTTCAATAATTCCAAGATCTTGTAAAACCTTCATTTTTTTATACGCAGTTGATTGTGGCATTCCAACCTTTTTTTGAACCTCTGATATACTTAATTCATCATTAGATAACAAGTGCAAAATTTCTTTGAATTGCAAGTAATTCAGATATGCTGAATTTTTTATTTCCATTTAGCACCACACCTATACATTAGCATTAATATCAATTCCTTCATCTTCCATCAAGTCTTGTGTTTCCTTCCTAGTTGATTTTCTAGTAATCATGTAGATCGCAAAAATAATAATTCCACCAAATAGTTCTAGAACAGTTCTATCTATTTGCTGAAGTGATGGAATTACCTGTGGTAGCATTCCCATGAAAATTATTGCCATAATTGTAAGTCCGATCCACTGAATAATTTCTTTAGGCTTGAAAACTGCTTGTGGAATATCAACTCCAATGAGTTTCTTTTGTCCCACTAGAACTTTGAGTGTGTTTGCTTTTGATCGAAGCCTGTTGATTATGTTGTCCCTTTCTGCCATATCATCATCCTGAGTTTCAATATGCTCTTCTAGTTTCTCTAGGTAGTTGACTTGTTTTGATGCACTAACCATTGAGGATGCTACCTTTGCAAGTTCATCTGAATAAGGAAGAACATCAATGTTGATAGATTTTTCGTGTGGTATAAAATCTGAACCAAACACATGTAATTTTTTATCAATGTGTTCGGTTTCATCAGTCCTTTCGTACTTTGACCTTTCTTTTACATCTGGTATTGGAGCAATTAACCACACATCCATATCGTCTCCGTCTGGTGTTTCTCCATCAATTTTTTCTGTTGAACTGTGGAGAATACATGTACGCATCGTTTCCCATGTTAACGATGCCCAAGAAAACTTTGGGTCTGACTGTGAGTAAAGTATTGCAGGATCTTCCAGTGATGCAGTAGAAATTATCAGAGGTGGAATGCGTCTCCTGCGTACTGTTGATGTAATTAGATCCCTTACATGTCTGTAGTATGCCTGATAGAAGAATAGTTTGTGTTCATCTCTTAGCTTTAAGAGTTCGTTAACTGCTGGAGCAAACTTTGGGTTCTTTTTTAATGAACGAATGATTGATGGTCGAAGTGGAGCATTGTACTGTGATACACTCATTTCAACTCGACCTTGACCCATAATCATGAATTCTACATTTCCAATTGGTGATTCTGCGTTTGGATACTTTCTTGCATTAATTATATATCTTAAAAAAATTGTTATGAAGAATAAAATTATGATTAATGAAACAATTGGAATGTAGCTTGGAGTAATTATTACTGATTCAGAACCTGTGACTGGTGGTGTTGGATTAAAGATTCCAGTAAAGAAATCTGCAATGGGATTTCCTGTTGGTCTTGCCTGAAGGAAGATTGAATCCAAGAAGAATAGAATATTACTTAGTTCCATTTTTTTGCTCCTTTAATTTTGCGAATATTGCGTAGTAAGTTATCTCTTGAATCTGTAACTGTTTTTCCTCAACTTCTTTAGGAATGATAACGCCTTCCTTCTTTTGTCGTTGCCTAAAGTGAGTTATCCAAGTGTAAACTTCTAGAATTTCTGGATAAGAGAATTCACTAAAGTTTGTTAGTTTTTTGTTTTCATAATCAATGGAATCTACTATTCGTTTGAAATTTGCTGGTTTCTTTTCTATCTTTAACTCTGGTTCTGGTTTTGGTTCAGTTTCTGGTTCAGGTTCTGACTCTGGTTCTGGTTCAGGTTCTTTTTCTTCTATAACTTCACCTTGAATGAAACCACCTGATGGTTCAGGGTCTGGTCGGGTTTTTGGTGTTTGGTCGGGTTTTTCCGATTGCTTCTGGTCGGATTTTAATTCCTCTTTGACTTCATTTTGCTTTTCTTCCTCTATCTGTTCCTGATCTTCATCATCAAGAACCTCTTCCTGTCCATCTTTCTCCTCAATTATTGTAACTTGGTAATCTTCCTTTTTCTTTATAGGAATCATTTTTTTGATAATTGCCCTTGCCTTTGATTCCTTTGGTTCTTTGACCTGCTCTAACTTTTCTTTTACCTGTGGCAGGTCTAGAATCTTTTTTAGGTCTTTTGATACTTCCTGTAGTGGCTTTGATACTGAATTTACCATACTGTCCATGCTAGTAACTAACGTGCTACCAGTAGTAACAATGTCATCAACGTCCCTCATTTTTAATTTGAACTTTCGATTTCCAACCTGAACGCTGATGAATGTAATTACTGAGAAGAATAAGACACCAAGAATTAGCATCCACATGTATGCAATCGTTGTAGATTGAGTGTAGGTATTCCTGTTAAAGGAATCAATCATTAGAGGAATTTGGTTCACAAATTCTAATGACTGACCGAAGATCTCTTCCTTCGTAGGAATTGTTGGTGGAAGAATAGTGTTTGCAAACAAAGTCATGCAGAACTTTGTACCATCGAACTTTTCCTGTTCGCTTTGTACGATACTGCCTCCAGTGAGGTATTCAATGTAAATCTGCCTTTCTTTTGGTATTCTGTAGTTCATTTCCATGTAGATTTCATACTGATCAACTTCGCTTGTGAAAAATGTCATGACTTGGTTAGTTGTTTGTGTAACTGGAAATGAAGTTCCTTGCTGTTTGAATGTTAATGTTCTATCTGCTGTAGTATCATAGAATACTTTGATTAAGAATGGTGTTTGTGCTGATGCTCCACGAACTACCTTACGTGTACATTCAGCAGGGTCTCTAATCTGTGCAAGTTGCTGTTCGAATGGTTGAATTTGTGCTTCAGCTTCTGGAATGAAAGAACTTTGTTCATTAATGTCAACTACATTCCAAATTATCATAAATGCTCCAACATAGATAATTCCTAAAGCAATACCAATTACTGCGTAAGCTATGGTATCTTTTGTTGAAAGTGATTCTCCATTAGTCGTCATTTTTAATCTCCCTTGAATTTCGGAGATACCCATCATCTTCGGCTTGCTTTCGAAGTCTGACCATTTCATCGATCATTTTCTTTTTCTGGTCATTGGTTGAACCTTTGTAGTTTTTTAGCCATTTCAGTGATGACAGTGTTACTAACAATGAGATTGTCTTAATGGGAAATTCAGGATCTGTTACTATATGCTTGAGGAAATCCCTGAACTCTCCCACTACTTTTACTGTCTCTCGACCCATTGGTTTTATCTCCTTTTCTCCTAGTCTCTGTGTCTCTAAGTCTCCCTAATACTACAAGTGGGAAGGGAAATTAGACAAAATTGTAAATTAATAGACTGCCTAATCCAGAATATTTTAAAACAAAAAAATGGTGTTGCTAATGGTTGTAAGGTCTCGATACCATAATACTCTCAGTGATATTATAACGCCTTACAACCAACTCAAATTATTGTTTTTTCTTTACGCCTTTAATCATTATAAGACCGATCAGAATTATGATGAATCCCACAGCTAGTCTTGCTAATTGATCTCCTGCAATATCAGGTACAAAAATTCCTATGATAAAGTCAGGAAGCATTGTGAATGCACCAGCTAACCCACCTATGATTTGAGGAGTGAAAGCATCAACTATTATGAATATACCAAAAATAATAAGCAATGCACCTACGATTTTCATTCCTGTCGATGGCATTTAGAATCCCCTATTGAAATCTTGAATTCTTGGATGACACACTTGTTCTATTCCTCTATGTCTTTGGAATCCTTCTACCATGAATGAATTACCAATAAAAATAAAAATAAAACCAAATAGTATTCGTATGAACATCTGTAGCTGAATTGAACCTGCTGAAATTTCCTTTAGAACAAATATCATATCCTCAACTTCTACAAAAATTTTAATATCCTCAGCAACTGCAACTCCAATTATTCCAGTTATCAGGCTAAGCCAACCCAAAAATAAAATTACAAATCCTACTATGATTAGAACAGTTCCTTTAGAGTTTATGTCAGTCAAGTTACTTGTACCTGAACTATATCACTTAAAACTGCGTTACTTCCACCATTTTTATCTAAACTATTAATGCTCAATGTTACATCATGGGTCTCACCAAGTACACCTCCATCATAGTTTGTAACGAATTTGAATGGTATTGGATGTACATTGTCTGCGTTTATTCCACTAGTCACATAATTTGCATTAGCGAAATCTGATGTATCACCGATTTTGAATCGATATAATATATTATTTGGATTTATAGTTTCTTCAAAGTCTGATAAAGATACAATGCCAATATTTGGAATCTCTAAGTTGCTTTGAACTATATCCCAATCATTAGTGTCAACATCATCATCAGTGCCCACCATACGAATTGAATATTCAGTTTGTGGTGTAGCAGTACCTTGTGGTACTGTCATTTCCCATCTGATGAAATTTACCACTCCTTGAGTTTGTGGTACTGCTGTGATGTTTGCAGGTGAATTGAGTGTTATTGGAAATCCTACATTGTATGACTTTGTGATAAATGATATTGAACTTGCATCCTGTCCAGCAATCGGAGCAGAAACACCATGTAAATCTAGCCTGTAAAGCCAATTTTTAGTTCCATCCATCCTGACCTCTTCAAACGAAAAATCTGTTATTCTATCAGTGGATGATTGTGTACCTACTGGATCAGAATAAATTTGTGTAGGAGTTGGTGCTACTCCTACTGTTGCATATAGAATACTGTTCATATCTGATGTGATCGTAATTGTCGATGCACCACCTAATCCAACAAGTCCTTCTCCTATTGTGTGAAATTGTCCTCCATTAGTTAATTTGTAGAAAAATGTTTTTACATCATTTCCTTCTTGCAATTGGAATTCACTGAACGTAACAAAATGTTGTAGGATAACATCTAACTGTCCTGAAAACGAGTCTGTGCTTGCTATAGTAGTAGATAGTGGTTGTGGAACTCCACCTGATGATTGTCCAATAAGATTTTGTATGTTAATTACTCCTGTACCCATTCCCACTACTAATGCTACTATAATTACTGCAAAAATAACTACGACTGCTTTAACCATTTACTTACACACCAAAATAGTCAAATTTTATTTCTCCTTAACATCTCTTTAGCAAAGTCTATCTTTGAAACTTCTTTCTTTCCTAGATAATATCGTGTTGGGACATCTGCACCATTATAACCCATAACAATTTTAAATTTTTCAGTCATTTTTCTTTCTCCTTTTCTTTTGATTCTTTTTCTCTTTGCTTTTGAATATCATCTTGAACTTCTGCCTGTTCATCCTCATCAGTCCTGAGTCCCTTTGCTTCTGCTACCATTCTGTTTTGTTGTACACGTAATTCTTCATTGGTGTTAAGATCCACTTCGTCATGTACATGTGGTGAACCTTCTTTTACAACAATATTATCAAGTTCCCTGTTTGATGGATGCAACGAGACTAAGACACCTTCCTTTACATTTCGAGTAGTGTCTGTATCAATATCGATTCCTCTTTCCTGAGCAATCTTTCTTAGGTCTTTAGTTGGTAATGGTACATCCTTACCTCTGTCAAGAGATTGAGACATAGTTTTTCCCTTTCTTGGTCTGATTGCAAAGGCTTGACCATCTTTTTTTCTTCGTAAAAAATTAATCATTGTCTATCTACATAGACTATTTGGTTTTCCTTCTGAACATCCTAAGCAGGAGTTCAACTACATTATCAGCATTCATGTTGTTTTGTTCGATAAAGTTTTTGCAGAACCTAGCAGTCTTTTGTTCTAGTTCTGGTGTGTTACCATCAATTACTGCCTTTCCAACAATTTTTCCTGCGTCATGCTGGAACTTTTCACAGACCTTTCTTGCGTCCCTTCCCATTCTATCAGTCTTTTCATAGGAAAGACCCAATGTTTTTCCTCGATTTGTAATAATGCTGATTGCATCCTTTACAATTGGTGAGTCACCAATATCACCTTGTAACATTTTACTTTCAAATAATCTTCTCTCCTTGTTTAGAAACTGTGCAATTAGTGTGCATTCATAATCAGAAACTATTTTGTCATACATTTCAAGCATTAGTTTTTTTACAAATTCTGGTTTGCATTCCATGATGTAACCGTCTGCATACAACTTCCAGACATATCCAAGTTTGAATCTGCTTACAAATCCTGCATTATCTCCCAACCCACCATTGAGGTGCAAACTGTGTGCTGGTGCATGGTCTCCCTTTTCATGGTCTTGCAGTTCCTTACCAACTTCTGGTGTTACATGTCTGTTGCTAAAACCAGCTTCTGCCTTTGCTAAATCTTCTTTGATTGCTCTAAGTGCTAATCTCCAGTCATTGAACTCTGCCATGTTTCCATTGTAAAGCATTCTGCAAACTATTTTTTCACCATCACCATTGGAATTTAATTTTGTAATTAGAGCATCAACTTGGTCTGAAGTCATTTCTCCCTCCATGTACATCTGCATGTATCTAATTTCAGAATCTGTTGCTTTATTGGAAATATCAATATGCTCGATTTTTAGAACTTGGTCTAATGATTCTAGAAAATTTTCTCTAAATCCGTTTTTAAAGTATTCTTGCTCGACATTATCCATTGACATCTGAGGGTTTTGCAACGAAATTTCTTGATTCTGCACGTATTTGAAATTAGCAATGTAAAGAATCTAAGCCATTAATCTAAAAAAAGTGATCTCAATTAGGGAGACATGTATCCCTAATTGTAGGGAGTATTCCTAGCGTGTGTTGCTCCAAAGTCTGAGATCCAATAATGGTCTAAGTCAGTAATTCCCTTCACAAAGGTTTGTACTTGAAGTGCCTCACCACCTTCAGGAGTAGTAAATGTAAATGTTCTAGCACCTGATACCTTATTGTTATTTCCTGTACCAAAGTTGCAACAATCTATTGTAATGGATATTTCTGTATCTCTAGGAATCCCTATTTCTTTTTTACAGTTTACAGGCACTGCGTATGTGCCTGAACCCACTTGAGGGTCTGGAGGACTGACTGTAAATGCGTTAATTATGGTAATACCACCTGCCTGAACTAAAACTGACTTTGGTGTATCAGGAATGAATTTTGTCTCTACATTGTTAATTTTCTGTGCCCTGCTTTCTGCACATATTTCAATAGAACCATCTGCTATAGGAACGGTTACTGCCTTTCCTGAAGAATCAATTATTGTGTTTCTTCCTTGATTAAAGTCGAAATCTATTGAGAAAACCCTAAGATCCACTAAGGAACGGAAAACTTGAGTGTTATTTGCAGTCGTACCAGTAGTAACCATAAAGTCTGCAACATCAAAAGCAAGAGTGTTTAATCCAGTTGCTTGAATTCCTGACAAGTCATCGAAATCTTGTTGGAAGAATTCCATACCAGCAATTTCAATATTTATATCTCCAGTTGCATTAGTTGAGAGACCTGAAAGTGGTTTTGTATTTACAATATTATTATTTAGAAGAACTTTTAGTGTTCCAGTCGCTACAATTTTTTCTGTCTCTTGTGTGAGTCCATTGAAACTAATACTAACCTTACCCAAGTCTAAGATTTCTCCACTCGTACCAAGCAATGACTGTAATGGAATGTCAAAGGTTTGAAATGCTGGTGTTTCAACTCCATCTGAATCTGTAAGAATTCCGAATGATCTTAGTGTAAATGATGAAGTTGGTTCGAATGGGTTTGGCAAATCAGGAAGAATGTCATCTACAACGTCAAGTACACACATGTCTAATAGTTCGTTAAAGGTAAAGCCTGCACTGCATACAGTAGGTTCAAACTCAGTTGGGTCATCCTCACACTCTAATCCTGTAGCACATGGGTCAACTGGATCAGGTAACTCGAATGGATCGTTTGGATCTTCTGTTAATGTTGAGTTGTTTAACTCATCCATCAATTCTTGCTCTAACAAATCTAAATCTTCTTTTATTTGTTCTTTCTCTGGAAATGTTAGAAAGTTCCAGTTATCAGGAAATATTTCACTTACAAGTTGTTGGTACTTTGCTAAAATATCGTTAATCGAATCGCCTTCCTCTACTTGGATTCTATCTGGAATGAAAAGTTGTGGAAATGCCAACAAAATAAAAAAAGTTATTGCAATTGTTCCACCAACAATACCACCAATAATAATAGCTTTGTGAACCAATTTAATCCACTACTAATGTAGCTCCTCTAAAAAATTCTTCTAAAGTACAATTAAAAGTTGGATCTATTCCAGTTGATTGACAAATATCAAATTTTACTTCTGAGAAATATAACATTAAAAATATTATTAATCCTAGAACCAAACCAACTCCTAATATTTTTTTTAGTGCCATTTACCTTATCCTCGTCATGATGAATCCTATCATAAAGACTCCAATCCCAACACGAAGTAACCTTCCTGCCTGAAATAAAGGATCTTGGTCAGAAAAAACAATTAATGAACCTAAACCTTCCAGAATCAAATAAAGTCCGAAAATAAATGTTAGAGCTTTCGCTTTTGAAATATCTGTCATACACTAGAAAATGGAATGAATGTTGGTGGCTTGCAGGAGGCATTTTGTCCGTAGAGAACAAGGCATGTTCCTATGATACCTCGACCACCAACACTGTACTATTCATTATAAAATAAGAAAAAGGTTACTCAAGTTGACACATAGCAAATGAGATCGACCATCATTGTAACCTGACGTTAACTGATGTGGCATTAAGAGATTGGACAATTGGAGGCATCGAGCAATTGGGATAAACCAATTTTGATGCCGAAAAATTGCTTCTAAATGCCACAGTCTGGATTAGATCGTCTATAATTTAAGAATATCAGTATGAGTTGGCATCAAATACCTAAGCTTAGTCGTGTGGATTTCATCAGGTAAGAAGAATTTGGCATTCAAGAATTCCTGATTCCCTTAACCACAATCTAGCCAACTCGGTTTCAATTTTGTATTTGTAAGTAAAAAAGAGTTGGGTCAAATGAAAACACTACATCAACGAGCTATTTCAAGCATACTTCGAGCATACTGTGTGAGGATTTCACCAGTGGGCATTAGGGTACTCTTCCTAATACTGGATTCCTTTCCCTCAATCTTCCCAACTCAAAATAAAATAGATAAATTTTCTATCTCCTTGATCTCAAGACAAGACCTGTAACTCCACCACCAATAATTACTGCTCCTGCAATAATGAAAGTCTCAACTGTTACTTGAGATGGTATCTGTAAGAGTGGTGGTTTGTCACTTTCGTTGACTACACCACAATCTCCACTTTCTGCCCTCTTGAATGGTTCTACACAGCGACACTGACCATTTATGAAAACTTCAGTGATTCCACACTGCTCTGCTGTTGGGCTTCCAGTATCTACTCCCTGACATTCTGGTGGTTCTGGAGATATTCCTTCACAGATTATTATTGTCGGGTCATCAGCTCCATTAGTCATATTCATCATTGTATCAATAATTGTGCATTCTCCATCATGTGCAATATCAACTCCTGCTCCCTCTGCAAAGCAAGAGTTATCGTAAGTAATTGCGTCAACACCACAGACTGGTTGGAATATTGCTATACAGACTACTGGTTCTGGATCTTGCTCACCAATTAAAATATCTAGTAATTCCTGTCCCTTTGCAGGGTCGTGATTTATGTCAATACCAATTAATCCATTATCAACAAACATTACTTCATCTTGAAGGTTTGGTGATCTATCAATAACTGCTCCATGAGTTTCTGCCATACCGTTTGCTTGTAAGTAAGTAAAGGACTGTGCCAAGTTCTGGTCAACTCGAATTCCTACTGCATAGCTGATTGGTTGAGGAAGGCAAGGTGTTGTTACACAGACTACATTTTGGTCAGCAAGTAACGCAATTACTGGAAATGTGAATTTTATGTTTCCTAAAACTGTAGAGATTCTTGTTCCATTGAAAGTTTCCACTGATTCTACTACTCTTTCTGGAGGTGATTTATTCAAGTCCCAAATAACTCCTTTAACTTCTGCTGTAGGGTCTTGTGTAGCTAACTGCATTGTGAAATCTGTTATTACAGTTGCGTTAATTGTTTTCAACTGGAAGGATTCAGCTACTGCAAACCTTGTTGCACTCTCAATAATACTACTTTGTAGTAAAAACTCCTTTTGTCTTAGAAATGCTGATGAAGTCTCATCAATTTCTGGTGTATCAAGTTTGAATGAAGTAAGTACCCCGTTTGTTAAAATTGAACCTGCTGTTCTTAACTGTAGAGTTCCTACACATGCAGATGAACAGGTTACTCCTGTGAAATCTAATTCTAGAAATCCTGTCTTTCCTTGAAGAAATGATGTAATGTCGTTTGTTCCTTTCCCAACTGTTGTTAGCGATTCTTTGTTTTCAGTTCCGTTTGCATCCATAGTTACTATTGAGACTTCTGTTTGTGCTACAGCTACTGGAGCACCAGCAAGAGATGAAAATAAGGTTGAATCAAGTCTGACTGCTACTGGTTGACCTAAATCAATTATATCAAGGGGAATTCTTTCTGTATAAATTACGTTTGGACTTGCAAAAGTCCTACCAGCTAATCTCCATTCACAATCTATTCCATCACACTTTACGTTTGAAAGGGTACTGACCAGAGTGAGAGGTACAAATTCTGGAAATTCAAGTTCTAAAAATCCTATTGAAATTACTACTATCCCTGCTAAAATTATTATAAAAAAAATTCGAGGTGATCCTTTATTTCCCATTTACACAATAAAATTGCCAAACCTAGAAAAAGATGATTGTGCATGTTTGTGGACAAACCTGCATCGAACATTCAATCGCAACTGTCACGTACACCTTTGGATTGAAACCTTGCTATACAAAGATGGTAAGCAAGGTGTGACACAGGTTGCTATACAAGGTTGCTATACAACATGACATGTTATTTCACCAAAGCCTTCATGCCTAACATTCTAGAAGAAATGTTACACTCTTCAGGTCATTAATCACATGTCATAATAAAATGGAAATCTGCCTGAGAAGTTTTTTGGGGAAAAGAGAACTTACTGTTCAGGTCAGATCCCACTAGCGATCATAGTGTGTTCTATGTATAAGAAATTATTCAGTCAATTACTATGATGTTTTTGGTTAGTGT
>SDBS01002913.1_pt1 | contig 16913 bp, 17 predicted proteins | sample 2277091 | NCBI WGS metagenome assembly SDBS01 (sample SAMN10404972, study PRJNA504765) | marine sediment metagenome | isolation source: marine sediment core GS10_PC15, 163 cmbsf | place: Arctic Ocean: Southern Knipovich Ridge | collected 2010 | reverse complement strand
GTCCTAGCCTGTTCCAGGACCCGGCATGCCCGTCTCTCGGAGACCTTAAGATTCTTCAAGACTCTATCTACCATCTTACGTCTCTTGGGCGGGCTTAGGAGTTTCCCCGGGATGCCTCCTTTAGGATGTCATTGTCCAGGGAAAGATCTGCTACTATCCTCTTGAGCCGGGTATTCTCCTTCTCAAGCTCTTTGAGTCGTTTGACTTGCTCAATCCTCATGCCACCGTATTCTCTTCGCCAGCGATAGTAAGTCTGTTCTGTTACCCCTATCTTCCTGGCAGCTTCACCTACCGTTGAGCCCTGACAGAGAAGGACTTCTGCTTCCCGTAGCTTGTTAATGATTTGTTCAGGTCTGTAGCTTCTTCTGGCCATCTAAATCCCCCCTTTCTTTGATCCTTATTCTAACTTAATAACTGGACCAGTTTTTGGGGGGCAGGTCAAGGACCTTCGAATGGATTCGTGGTCTCCCGCCTCTTCTTGGTAGACTTCCCTGTATGCATCAATAGCTAAACGTTCGGATGTTTTTCATTTCATCTGTATCCAGAAGAAATAGAATCCGGGAGTTATCAGGTGGTGGGCCACGAGATAATACAAGTCAGAATCATTCAAATTAGCATAGATAGTTATATCTTCACGTTCCAGTGGTTCATTTCTGCAGGTTCTTTTTAGAAATGAAGGATCACTCTATCCTGCAAGTGGGTTGAGAAAAAACCTTTATAGAGAGCATGAAATTTCTCCTCCGTGGGTTTTGCATCTTTACAAAAATAGGCGCAAATTTGACCCTTTATGGAGGTCAAAACAATCTTAAAAACCGCCAGGCGACTAGATGCTGATAGAATTGAACGAAAATAAGGAGATTTCAGCCCCACAAAATAGAGATAGGCAAAAAGCTACAGGGGAGGTGGAGATCTCTTCACCACAAACGCCTGTGTCGCTGAGTTTGGCAAAACTTTTAAGGCGAGGGAGGTGAGAAACCATAAGGGAAGTGGAGTATCAGCAGTATCCTTTGTGCGGATGGGGTAGACCTTTAGAGAAGAAGGGGAGCCGGGCAATCCTAGCCGGGAAGAAGATCAGTATGATTAAAGGTAGAATCCGCTTTGACAAGGTAGATCCCAGGGTAAGACCTTTCATTGATGTGAGGGAAAGTCTAGGTAGGGGGAAAGGCTGGCCTAGAAAGAGCTTCTTCCCACTATCAGCTATGGAGATAAAACCAGAATATAATGACTTGACTGAGCAAATCAAAGGTCAATGTGAACTTATCTTGGAAGTTCTTTCCTAGTCTTATCTTTGTCTTGTTTCTGTGTTATCTTGACTTAGCTAGGCTATGTCAAACCCAGAAAAACCCAGACAAACCAAAACCCAGAAAAACCAAAAACCACAAAACCCCAAGACGCTTTACCAGTGCTATCTTGCCTATCTTTATACATATATGTAAGACGAAATGATTATTTAAGCTAATTGCAGTCCGGTCGATTCTTGACCGTTTTCTTTTGTGGTAGGACGCGCTCTTGTCGCTAGTAGAGTGGGAATGCCCTCGATTCAGTAAGGCCGCTGGTCGTGCCGCAATTAGCGTGGTTACGGTATATCCCAGGAGAATATTGATATATCGTAACTTAATTGCCCATTTAATATGGTTTCTTCTTTGAGTCTCAGCTTTCCCAAAGGGTAAGACTTGCCTTGTTGACAGCGGACAACTTGCAAGGGAGTTGACCTGCGACGTATTCCCGACTATTATCTGGCTTTAGGCCCTACTACGACTCTCCCGCACTTTGGACAAGCTTCTCTTTCGTAGTCTTTCATATAAAACTCGTGCCCTTCAGGACACCTGACCTTGATCTTCGCCATTACTTCCACCTCCTTTACTCAATCCCGAATCTAGCCTTGACTTCAGTCTGTACGCCGTTGACTCTAACTTTGAAAGTGGTAAAATCAATGGGGCAGATCAGGGAGAACACAATTCCAACAGTGCGAGATCAGAGCTCCTAGCAAATTATTGAAGGTCGGTAGCCTGACGAAAAGGGGCTATACGGTATTATGTCTAGTGCACAGATTAAGAGCAAAATATGAGGAGATATAACGCAAATTCTATGATATTAAATTCTTTTGTTGGTACATTTCGCTTTCATACGAATATTCCTGTAGATAAAGTTCATCTGAAAGGAACGGACATTGGATAGAAAGCAGGCATCGCTTTGGCCCATTCCCATTATCATAGCAGTAGGGTTAACATTCTTCTCTTTTGTACCTCCAGAGGGAGCACAACGGTTTCTGATAAAATACGTACTTGCGATTGAGGGGATATTGATACTACTCATCGTGCTATTGCTCGTTAATGCATTCCGTCCAGAGTGGTTAGATAGCGTTTTATCTATCTTCTATCTACATCCTCGGGCGTTAAGCGATATACCCCCACCACTCTCATATAAGTTTGATAAGAAACAGTTGTTTTTTCCTGGCGAACACTACTCCGCCTTTGTGCGTCGAAGAAGAACTTACGTATTCTTGAAAGTCAAACCTAAGAAATTCCTCAATTGGATTGACTATATGTATATCATTTGCCTGAGGGATATGCACAAATTGCATTATAAGCCAATTGTCTTAGTGCATGATTTTGCGTACGACCCGGATAGGTATAAAATCATCTTTAGGCAGGCAAACGACGAAGCCTTTATTAATTCCCGAACATTTGTAAGAAAGATTGTAGGACGAAGGTGCAGAATACTTACTGTTTCTGAGTCACTGAAAGAACACGAAGTTTCTTTCGCAGACCTTTATACCAGTGTTTTTTCACCTTTTTCCCATGAAGTGGATACAAAGACACAAGATGACCTAACAATTTCATATCCGCTGTTGATGGACTTATTGTACGGATATTATGTGAAAGCAGCAATTGAAAGTTTTCTTTCATGGAACAAGAGCCGGTCAGCTATAATCATACAATTCGAAGCCAGACAGAAGAAGTGGAAGACCACACGCGACCCAAAAGTTGGGATTCTTCTATGCAGGGAAGTGAAATGGAGGAATCAGCCTTTGGCAACAAAGAACTATACTGATTCTATTAACATAACCGACCCCGAGCGTGTCCTTCAAGAAAAAGTGAATAGAACTGGACTCCACACATCAGATGCTTCTTTTATTACAGCATTAACCGGTGTCTTACTTTCTACGCTGTCCCGGAAGAAAAGAAGGCAGCTAGAACGCAAAATCGCAGTGCAGGGGGCGCAAGAAGCGTTGGTTTCAACAATTGCCCATATACGAGCGTGTTATGATATTCCCCAAGTCGAAAGATAGAAGAATATTTCTGTTCCCAGGAAAGATTTGTAACTTGGCATGTGCTCACTGTAATTACCATTCAGACTCTCTGTTACCGAACAACATTTTTAAGTCCAAAGACATAATCAGAACAGTCCTCGATTGGATTACGACGAATGGCTTTGAAGAAATTGAGTTTTCGGGAGGGGAGCCACTACTGGCTCCTAACATCAAATACTGGGTGTCAGAAGCTCTTATGAAGGGCCTCTTTGTAAGCATTGTAACAAACGGAACTATCTGGGAATCACGCGAACGGGATATTCTACTTAGCGCCCACCGAGTATTTGTAAGTTTGCACGGCATGGACCCTAGTGCTGACGCGAAAACAACATTAAAGAGATTCGCGTACAAAAGGTCACTGGAGACCGTTGCCTTCTTATGTCGACAGAAACAACATGTGGCGGTTCACTTTTGCGTAAATAGGTTCAATTGCTCTCACGTTTTCCGCCTTTTTCAATGGGCCTCGAGAGTGGGCGTCGGCCAGATAAAATTCCTTTTCTTGACGCAAAACGAGGAGAATTCAGACTTTTACTACGAATCCTGCATCAATAGAATCGAGAAAGAAAACCTTTGGCGAAATTTGAAGAGACTACATTTGCGCTTTCCTGAAATTCAAATTCGAGTTGCTCTTCCACTGCTAGGTAATTCAATGCCTTCTGCCGCGATGCCAACGGGTTGCTTTCTAAACTATAGTAGGTTCCTCTGGAGTATTTACCCAGACGGCTCGATATCATCCTGCTGTCTTCTTAACTCACACTCGGATAAACTAGAGTTATTTGATTCAGATTTCAATATCAAATCCTTGAATTCAATAAAGAATGAACTTTACCACCAAATGATAAGTCATAATTCAAATACAAATGTTCCGTGTTACCGGGGGGATTCAAAAGCAAACCTCTTGTCCATCAACATAGAGTATTCTCCCGCTACGTATTGTCCTTTGAGATTTCTGTGGATGTGAGTGATTATATGATGAACACAAAGCCTCTGTTCAAGAAGATCGCACGAACACGCAAGAGTCTGATGGCTGAAATTGAAAATCTGAACTATTTACGCAAACAGGGGATTCCGGTGCCTCCAGTGCTCACCGCTATACATAAAGGAAGAATTCTAATAACAGAAAGAGTAGGAGACCCGAATCCCTACCCAAGCAAAGATGACATTGAACTGCTGGCAAACCTTGTATTTCGCTTGCATTCAATAAAATCATCGCTTTTTGGACGCGGATTCTATACGCCATTTCCCATATGTTATCCTATCTCCGAAGTCACTGGTGGCGAATACGTATCGCATGCTTTAAAACGCATCACTACGATGTGCCGTTTCCATCTACGGATCGCAATTGAGAAAGAAGTTTGTTCGAACAAAGAAACCAGAGAGTTGAGTACAAAACTAAATGACTTCCTTAAGCGAATCAGGGACTCCCAAGACATGAGGCAGTATACCGGGCCATACTCATTGCTTCATGGAGACCTAAAACTGAGAAATGTAGTTTTCCATGACAGGAAACCATACATAATAGACGTGGAGTGGGCGCACTATGGTGACCCAGCTTATGAACTCTGTAACTTCCTATTTAAGCCTCCAACTAGACCGTATACCTTCCCGCCGCAATTCCGTTCCTCTTTTGTCAAGAAATATCTAGACATGAGGACACCACGAAGAAACATTCCTGGCCTAGTTAGGAGAATCAATTTATGGGCACCGGTTCAGGTGATCTCAAAAATTTGCTTGCTCTTCCGGATCACGGATGACAGAGGAAGACGACAAGACGACATAATCCATCAATATTCCACATACTTGACACAAGTTGAGGATCGTGAATGGGACATCAGGGTATAAGCAAAATGGAAACTCGAGTGATTTCTCGTTTGTACGGCAAGTTTATCCCATTATTGCGAGATTTGTTGGGGTCGAATTTGGAGTCCATTATCTTAGTGGGGAGCCACGGAAGAGGAGATCCGTCAGTTTTCTTTGGCAGAGACCGGGGAATTTCGTTAAGCGACATTGATATCTTGGTAATCTCGCGTACCATTCCATCACCAGAATCATTATTAAAATCTTATCGCAGACTTCGGATGGTTGAAAAAGACATAGAGCCGCTGAATCCGTTTTTTCATGTAGGCCTAAAAGTTAGGACACGAGACGAGATTCCCCTTTCCCTAAGTCCGCGTTACATAAGTGACCTCCTCACAAACTCAGCGAGTCTGATGGGGCCGCCTTTGAAACCCTGGAATTCGATGCCCTCTAGGACAGCTAACAGCATACTTGGTCATAAGCGACTCTGGTATAATATCATTTATTCTCCGATGGTGCATAACCGTGTCGTTGACGGTGAACTCATAGTAGTGCAGCTATTTTACCTAGGTGTCAAAACCCTTATAGAACTAAACTACCTGGGCAAGAAACTGCGAGTTGCCCACAGGATTCACTCAACATTAGAAAAACATCTCCGTTTGTTCACATCCAGCTACTTTCGTGTCAGGAGTGTTCCCCCTGGTAGGGCAGTCGCAGACTCTCTTGAGAAACCTGGTGAAGTCTATTTTGAAGACGCATTAGTTGATGATACTAGATTAATGGGCACTTGTTTTGAAGAAATATTTACTTTGTTTCTTAAGGACCTTTCTTCACTATTGGTTAAAGAGGTCAACTGTTCTAGCATTGTTTCTACGCTTATTGATATGACCCTAGAGATAGCCAAGGTGATGCAGAACGTTGAAAAGGTTTGTCAAGGGGAAGGCCATGACCACTCCGCGATACTCACAAATATGAAGATAAGACAATTTAGAAATTCTGCCGCCAAAATAGCTGATTATTTTTGTCACAACGACGTTTACGAGCAGCGGGACCACCTTGTTCACTACTCCAACCTCCTCAAAGCGGATTTCGTCTGAATTGTCAGATTGATATGATCCCTCACGCAATTATTGGTCCTATTCAGCTTCCAAAGTTGTCTTTCCACAAAACCTCGCCAGTGAATCTTTACCTGCATTATGGATCTAACCTGTTAGGTTGAACTAGCAGCTATTAACAACACAGCTTGCTTGAAAGAAAGAGTCTCCCGGACCACACGTTCGATATATTGGTACGTTGTGAACATAGACGTGGCGAAATACCAGACATTCCACCAGAGAACGACGTATCCATATAGGGAGGTCCTTGTGTACTAAACTGCTATTTAATGCAGTCTGTCCTAGGGTCATTTTCCCGAATTATCGAAAGTCAGCACTGTAGCATAGGGAATCGTACTTTTGACAAACTACCGGGCCTTGCTAGGATTGAAGGAGGACAATATTGGTTTTTGCCTGATCGCAATGACAGGTCGGCTAGACGATGCCCATTCCGATTGAAACGGGAGATCCTTCACCTGCGTCGATGCGCTAGCCCTCACACCACCAACTTGATCACTTCTCCCCGTCCAAAGATAATGCCAGCATGGTTTACCAATCTAGAGTTCTTGTGATTTGTTGATTATTCAATCCGTGGTCTTCAAGGAAATACTGGCCTTGCCGGCCCAGCCATACCTCAAGCAGGATAGCACTCCAGAAGGGCCGGAGAAGCATCGATTTACGAGCCGAGGAGAAATCCATCTTTCAGGTGAGCCTAAGCATTTGCGTGAACAACAGCTAAAGCAAAGCTGGACAATGCAGTAACCTGGAGATCCGAAAAGCCGCAGGTTTTGAGAACTGTAGTCCTATAGGACCATTATAAGGAGGGAACCAATGAGCATAAAGAGCAGAGATCCTTGGGAATGGACGGAGAGCGAGCTGCAGAGTTTGATTGACAGCGAGACTCCGGAAGCAGTGACGTTAGAATATAAGGGTTCAGAGTCTTTAGACAAGACTGATGAAAAGAAGAGGGAAGCGAGTAAAGATATCTCAGCAATGGCCAATTCAGACGGAGGAGTTGTTATTTATGGGATTCAAACCTATTCTGCAAAGGGAAGGAAGCACGTACCAGAGGACTTCGACAAAGGTATCGATCCTTCTCAGATTTCAATCGAGTGGCTTGAACAAGTCGCTGACTCAAGAATTCAGCCGAGAATTGATGGCCTGAGATTTCAGGATATTGAGTTGAAAATAGCTCGGCCTAGGAAGTTTACATACCTTGTTTATGTGCCAAAGAGCAATTGTGCTCACCAGGCTGCTGATAAAAGATACCACGGCAGAATTGAAAGAACGACAGTCGCTTTAGAGGATTACCAGATAAGAGACATCAATAATCGCTCGAAGCATCCGGTTTTGATGCCCCACTTCACGCTAACCACTGTTGGCAAAGGAGATGGCCAGGTCGCGTACAATTTCGAAATATATCTTGAGAATACAGGGGCTCTACGCGCAAGGGACTGGGCACTGGAATTAGATATTCCGAGGCAAATCACATTCAAACCTCCCGGAACCAGAGACGTAATCCTGGTAGACAGGAAGGCTCGGACAGTCCAAATAAGAATTAACCCAGGGGCCTCTGCGCAAATCATATTCCCACAAGACAAACAACGGGTATTCATCGGGCATAGCTGGAGAATCCGTAACAGTGATTTCGACTACTTAGCTGAGAAAGGAATCATTTCCTGGAAGATATTCGCCGACGATGCTCCACCACAGTCTGACGAAACAAGGTTTTCGTCAATCGAGCTGAATGGGGAACAAATCGCAGAAACGGTCTGAGGTGTGTCGATTAAATGGGAATTTAAGGCAACATCTTCCAACTCAAGAGGTTTTGCCTCCCATTTCATCTGGGAGGGAAATCTTTGACCTGGATAGTCTCAAAGTATTTTGCATTAAAAACTAGTGAGGATGTGACAAGTGAGAGAACAATCCTTATTTTTCTTTCCGCTCCGTACCAACGTCGAATTCTTTAGTGCAGCCGAAGGTTATTTGGCCTTAGAAAAAAGAGTCAAACAGGTAATGCTGCTCTACGACCGCATAATTCTCGAAGACGGCACCTATGTATGTTGTACCGGACCAAGGGGATCATGGGATCTACATATACCTCCCGGCGATTTGTCGCTTGAACAGAGACTTTCAACTGAGTATTCTCCCGTCTCGGGAGAATTCAGCGTTATTATGGATGGCCACGAGGTTCTAAGCAGCCCCACTGAAAGACGATTCAGATCTGATTTCTATCCAATTCTGAGAGACATTCCTTTCGAATCTGTTGACTGGTGTTCTCGTGAGACTCTTGGTCTCACATCCAAAGCCAGAAGGGTTCTACAAGCAGAGAATTTGCGAGATCAACATGATAGAGAGTTTTCTCTGTCGGGAGCAAGCCGGTTCCTGAGAAGCAAAATAATTGATAATCTAAATCATGACCTTCTTGTCTCAGCAAGCTTGGGTGCTTCCATTTCTATAAGTCCGATTTATGCACCTTTGGTGAGAAGAAAGATTGTAAGAGAACGAAACATCCGACCGAAGTTCAACTTTTCCGTCGTGGACGTAGTTCTTCCCGATTTCACTTCTATGGACTGGGAACAGATATTCAAAGTCCGTGATGATGAAGCTTTGGAGGCTCTCAGAGCCAAATTATGGGAGCTAAATCAAAAGGTATATAAAGCAGAATTTGATAGTCAGGCTGATCTGCGGGCATACGTCAGTAGTCTTTTGACTCATGAACTTATACAAGAGGTGAGCAGATTAACTCCCTCGCTTAAGAAGGTCATTTGGGATTCTCTTCTTGGAGCCATACCGGGTATAGGGCTTATTCCCGTGGGGCAACTGATAACCTCTAGTAGAAGTATCCGGCAGCTGAAAGAATACAGACAATCCTGGCTGGCTCTTTTTATGAAATTGAGAGAAAAGGCAATGTGGGTGTGAATAGTTGTTGTAGGAATGCGATTTGGGGGACCAGAAAACTAGGTATTCGATTCTGACCTGCCCCCCTAGAATCGGTCCAGTTATTATGTTAGACTAGGGATTGAAAAAGGGGGGTATAAATGGCCAGAAGAAGCTACACGCAGGAGAGAATCATCGACAATTTGAGGGAAGCGGAGATTCTTCTCAGTCAAGGATCTAGCGTAGGTGAAGCCGCTAGGAAGATAGGAGTTACCGATGTCTCCATCGAGTACATAGGCATGACTCACGCCGTGTATGAAGATACTATTCTTGTCTTGTGGTCAACTTGTGGCCATGCCGTATCAAGGTAGACACAAGTACATCAAAGCAAGTCCTACTACATGCAAGTTGGCAATTCTTGTCCGGAGCTAACCCTGGGGGAAAACATTACAAAATACCGGACAAAATGTGGATTGTCGCAAGAAAGATTTGTAAAAAAGTCCCGAGCGAAATGCACTACTCGAACAAGAATTGAGAGTGATGCAACCAAGAAGCCGTCTGTCCTTATTATGGTGAGAATTGCCAAAGCGCTAGGCGATTCATTGAGGATTTAGGAAAATCATATGAAATCCATTATGGAATTAACAAAGAAAATAATTGACTTTCGCAACGTGCGTGATTGGAAACAATTTCATAATCCGAAGGATGTTGCGCTTTCTCTTGTACTTGAAGCTGGAGAAGTGATGGAGCATTTTCAGTGGAAAAGCCAAGAAGAGATTAAAAGGTATGTCCAAACAAATAAAGAGGCTATTGGCGAAGAATTGGCCGATGTATTGTATTGGGTTCTGTTAATGAGCCACGACTTAGATATTGATATTGCGCAGTCCCTGGAGGAAAAAATCAGAAGGAATGAAGTGAAATATCCACTTGAAAAGGCAAAAGGGAGCAGCAAGAAACACAATAAACTATGATAAAAGAACATTTTGAAAAAGTTTTATCGGCTTATCTAAAAGAGAAAACACTTGATTTTTCTGGTAATTACTTGGCAGGAATACTGAGAAATGAAGTGGTTGGTAGTTTTCGTAAGCTAGCTAATCTACCGCCTGATTACTTGTTGCAAGGCAGTGCTGGTCGGGGTAATTGGGCAGAAGTTCCGTGGGTAGGTGTTTTTGACAAAGATATAACCGAATCTGCGCAAACTGGTTACTACATAGTATATCTGTTTAATGCAGAGATGAATGGAGTTTATCTCTCATTAAACCAAGGATGGACACAATTTGAAATAAAGTTTGGTGCAAAAGAAGGAAGAACAAGAATAAGAGAGAGTGCTGGTAGGTTCAAAGAACTAGTGCGGGATAACCTAGCAGGTTTTTCTTTGGAGACCATAAGTCTACAAGCGACCCGTAGATTAGGAGCTGGTTATGAACTAGGGCATATTTGCGGAGGATTCTATTCTAGAGACAACATTCCAGGTGATGAAACTATCGTGAGCGAGCTACGGAAAATGCTAGGCGTCTATAGCAAGGTCAAGGACATTGTGGGAAATGATATCTGGAACTTGAATCTACTCTGTGGTGATACCGACAGCCAAAGACCTGCTGCAAGTTTGAAGGAGAGAATAGATGTGAGTAGAAGATTCGCAGGACTTCAAACAGATGAAGAAATAATGGATGAGCTTGACAAGTTTGAAGCGAAATTAAGTGAATTAGACCCGAGAAAACAAAGCCGAGTAGTGCAGGCCATAGAAAGAAACCCAAAAGTAACCGAACTGCTAAAGCGAAGAGCTAGGTATCAATGCGAGATATGTGGTTTCCCAGGATTTCGTAAGAGAGATGGCGGACTGTATGCAGTTGCCCATCACAAAGAAGCCCTCTGCGACCTTGGTAGGGATAGTCCAAGCAATATCCTCTGTGTTTGCCCCACATGTCATGCTGTAATTCACTACGGCACCGAGGAGGCGTTTCAGGAAAGGAAAGAATTAGGACATGGGAGATAGAAGGATTTGGCCCTCAAAGGAAAACTCAAGATTTCCAGTCCGAAAGGATCGCTCCCGAAGGTGGGCGGAAGCGAGGTCTGGCAGGAGAATTCCCCCCGCCCCGTCAATTTTGGCGAAATCAGTTTGAATGTCTTCGAAAGCATACCGCAGTTTTGCTCTATCTCATTTCTTGGGGTTATCAGGACGGCAAGTGTATACTGGAATTAGAACCTCATCCGTCATATTATCAAAAAAGGTTCTAACATCGTCCGTCCCCCGGACAGAACGAGCTCTTTGATTCTTGGACATACAACTTTTATCAATCTTTTGGAGGCTCAAGAAGATGAGAATAATTTTTCTCCAGTCGTCCCCGGAGTTCTGAATCTATTTCAGCCTCATAAAGTGTTTTCGCTTTTGAAAGCAATCCAGTTAGGTCACGTAATTCGTATTCACTAGGCACTATTTCAAGATAGATACCCCGAAGGTCTGCACCCCTGAGGTCAGCTCCCTCAAAGTTAGACCCCCTGAGGTCAGCTCCCTCAAAGTTAGACCCCCTGAGGACAGCTCCCTGAAGATTAGCCTGCCAGAGGTTGGCTCCCTGAAGTTTAGCGTTCTCGAGGTCAACTCCCTGAAGATTAGCGCCCCTGAGGACAGCTCCCTGAAGATTAGCGCCCCTGAGGACAGCTCCCTGAAGTTTAGCGTACGTGAGGTCAACTCCCTGAAGTTCAGCGTACCAGAGTTTGGCTCCCTGAAGATTAGCGGCCATGAGGTTGGCTCCCTGAAGTTTAGCGTACGGGAGGACAGCTCCCTGAAGTTCAGCGAACCTGAGGTCAACTCCCTGAAGTTCAGCGTACCAGAGGTTGGCTCCCTGAAGTTCAGCGTCCATGAGGTTGGCTCCCTCTAGGTTAAGATAAGACATGTTGGCCTGCCGAAGGTATGCATCTCGAAGATCAGCTCTTTTTAAGATAGCAGAGGTAAGATCTGCTCCTTCTAAGTGGGCTTTTCTTAAGTCTAACCAGTAAATGTTTGGGTATTCTTCTTCTGGTTTGGTGACTAATACTTGATAGCTTAAATCAACGCAGATCCAAGGCTTAAGAAAGTCATACTTTCCTCCCTTCATTGCCCAAGGGATTATGAAGAGGAGGAGAAATATCTCAAATATTAGCACTATAGAAGCTAGGATGGTTTTGCCTCGTTCGTTTAAGATAAATCCTAGAACCTGACCGATTTTAAATTTGGACTTGTATTGAATATCCTCATAATGACACCAAAAATAAAGGACAATAAGAGTCCCTAAGATTGGTAGCGCTCCTACAACGTAGGATAAAATGGGATCATGTTTTTTGACAAACCAGAAAGCAAAGAGCATTAAGACCATAGGGAGCAACCACCATAAGGAGAATTGGGCGAACCCTCTTTGCAGTCTCCCTATAAAACCGGGCTCAGGATCCTCAGCGATATTCAGTATCCAGGGATAGAGACGTCTTTTTTCTATTTGGCCATAATTGGTACGCAGATCAGCAACCAGCCCTTTTATTCTAGTTACGTACAATTGCAAATAGATAAAAAAGAATATTGCGGCCAGTGGGCCCACGGTGAAGAAACCAGTGAGCGAGACATCTACATTGAGTAATGGTAAACGCGCTGTTTCATTGAGGATAATTTGCCGGTCCGAAGTACCAGCAACTGTGACTGCACAGTAGGCCAGAAAACTGCCGTACAACAAGTAAATTCTACGGGCGTTTTTGGACGCCTCTGCAATGTTTTCTACTAACCAGTCAGGAGGTTCTTGTTTCTTCTGGTTTTTTGAAGGCTCAGATATCACTTAACCCTCTTCTTATTTCTCGAAGCAAGTCTCAAAGATATCATCTACGTTCCAAGTGTACTCCCAGCAATTTGAGTGTCAAATTTCTTGGAAAACTCTCTCTAACCCTTTATGACCCAGCATTACAGAGATTTGCAGCCTTAAAATCTTACCTTTTAGTACCTATCTGTAAACCAATCTGAAACTCCGGGGAAAAATATTAGAGGTGAAAAGAAGAAGATAAAAGGGGATTTTGGCCTAGAGGAAAGTAGTCAATGTCCTACTTTTATACAGAAGAAGACAAATATTGCTCAAGGTTTTTGGGGCGACGAAGGGTTTCTTCATTTTCCCTGTTTTTTGGCTTTTCTCTTGGCTCTTCAAAAATAGTCCACAATTCGTTATGGATCTCCTTAAAGTCTCCCGTTAATTTTGCAGTTTCTTGGGGATATTTGTTCTTGAGTTCAATGAGTTGAATTGATTTATCTAGAAAATCACGTTTAAATTGTCCCTCTGCAGCTCTCTTTTGTTCCGTCATGCGGAAAGATCTCTCTATAAGATTTCCCACAATCGTAACACCACCACCAACCATAACGCCAAAAATTCCAGCCCAATAAGCCGAAGTAACGCCGGGTAACCTAAATAAAATGAGACATGCGACCACGCCAATCACAATCCCAATTCCAATTCCGACCAACAAGTAGCGCAATTTTCTCAACCTCCTTAAAAACAACATACGTTACAAGTTCCATTCGTAAATATTTGTTATTCTCTCCGAGGCCATCTGTCCCAGAATCCAATTTAGCAAAATAAACCTATTAGTCAATTTTTTTCTTGCAAAAATAACTTTAACCCTTTATGATCCAATAGTACAGCCATTAGTATCTTAAAAACCTACCTTTTAGTACTTGCCCTAAAAGCCGCTAAGTTTCGTGTAAAATAAAACTTATTGGAGGTGAAAATGTCAGCAAAGGAAATAGCCAGGAGAAATGACTTGCTTCGTGAAAATATTCCCCGTGTTTCTCCCCCTAACGTAGCTGTTATGACAAGAGGAGTTGCAAGTTTGGGAGAGGCAGAAGTCGGTGAGATCCGAAATAAAGTAAAGAAGTTCGATAAGTTTACGAAAGACAATGACCCCTGGGGTGAACATGATTTTGGAGCATTTGAGCGCGATGGTCGGAAGTCCTTTTGGAAAATAGATGACTATCGTGGGCATGAGGGATATAGGTTAGTGTTGACGGTAATGTTAGCAGAAGAGTATTGAGGAGGAAAGGCATGTACAGTCCAAGAATAAAAGAGGACCTCGTTCCGAAACTTTACCGGATAGCAAAGGAAGAGGGTCTGGCGATGACGAAGTTAGTGGACCAAATCCTGAGGGATGGTTTAAGCCGAAGGAAAAACAAGAAAGGAAGGGAGAATGAAGTCAAAATGGGTCAATTTTAGAGAAATAAAAGAGAAGGTCAGCATGGAAGATATTTTAAGGCATTGTGGGCTTTTGAAGGGCCTAAGTACGCAAAGAAAATGAGTTAGTAGGGATTCTTTTGTCCTATTCATGATGAGAAACGCCAGAATAAGGGGTGTATTTGTGCAAATACGGCTAGAAATAACTGGCACTGCTTCTCCTGCGGAGCTGGTGGCAATGTTCTGGACTTCGTATCTTTAATGGAAGGTGTAGATATAAGGCAAGCTGGGATCCTAATTCAAAAATGGTTTGGGATTGTTTGTCAAGAGGATAGAAAACTAGCTAAAGAGAAAGAAGAGGTTGAAAGACCAAAGAGAAAAGAGCAGGAAGCAGAATCTGAGGAAGCAGCTAATCCACCTTTAACTTTTGAGTTAAAAACCCTGGATTCGAAACATGCTTACCTGAAGGAAAGAGGACTTAAGAAAGAGACTATAAAAGAATTTGGTTTAGGATATTGTAAAAGAGGACTGATGAAAAGAAGGGCTGTTATTCCAATTCACAATGAGAAAGGAGAACTTATTGCTTATGCTGGTAGGTACCCAGGGGATCCTCCTGAAGGTGAATCAAAATATAAGCTGCCACCAAAGTTTCAGAAGAGCTTGGTAGTTTTTAATCTCAATCGGGTCAAGGATATGGCTGAAGATAAAGGATTAATCTTGGTTGAAGATTTCTTTGATGTTTTTAACCTCTGGCAAGCAGGATGTAAAAATGTTGTTGCTTTAATGGGTGCCTCAATGAGTGATGAGCAAGAGAGATTGATTGTTGAGGCTGTTGGTGAAAAAAGCAGAGTAGTTTTGATGTTTGATTCTAGTGAGGCTGGAAAATCTTGTAGCCAGGATGCTCTGGCCAGGCTGGCTCCTCAGGTCTATGTGAAGTTGATCAAGTTAGGTGAGGAAGGGCTTCAACCGGACACTCTTTCTAAAGAGAAGATAAAAAAGCTTCTCGGGTAGATAGTTCTTTAATAAGTAAATCAAAAAAAGGCTCTTGAATTATCAAGAGCCTTTTTCTCTTAGGAAAAATGTAATTGCAGAAATTTCCTTTTTATCTTTCTTAACTTTGAGCTCAAAGCTATACGACAAGGGCGAGAGGAAGGGCACGAGGAAGAACGAGAAGGGCAAATCGACCAAAGGGTACTCGTTGTACCCCGCGTGCCCGGGTGGGATCTCGGGAATGAATATCGCGGTAGTAGAGTCATAAACGCGCTCGGTGCTATGGATTAATTTCCCACTGGGATTACGAACGAGAATGTCAACACTACTGGCTGATTTAGTAAGGGTATAGGAAATGGTTTTCTCTAAGGCGGAAAAATTCCAAAAAGGATATTTAATAGGTTCCGTCCATATAAAAAAATTCTCTATACCAAACTCTTTTGCCACAATAAATTCGGTTTGGTAGATTTTGGGTTCTCCCTCTATTTTTTCAAATTCCCCGCTCTGAGTTCGCCATGAGATGGAGGGAACTACAGTAAGGTTGGCAACATAATGCCCAGCGCTCAGGTTCTCTTTCGGTCGAGCTGTTGAAGGTTGATAATCAAATTTTTTGCTGTGTATAGTTACACCCTCGTCAGTGTTTGTAAGGCTTATGTCTTTGATAATGTTTGTAAGCTCTACATCTTTGCTGAATGGCCTCCCATAAAGTAAGACTTCGATAAGAGGTCGATCATCTACAAAGTCTCCACTGATGAAATGGGGATTTTCGCCCACTTTCACGCGTGTATCTACTAAAATTGTTTGTCTCTTAAGGAATTCTCGTTGAAATTCTATCGTTCCTTGTTGCCCTTCTATAATTTTCTTAAGTCTTTTCTCTTGTTTGGTTTCTGTTAGATGGTACACTCCAAAAGTAGAAATTAGCAACGCTGCAAGAGTAACAACGATTGCTAATATTCTTCTCCTTTTTCTTATTTTCTTCTTAGAAAGTAAGACACCAAAAAAAGTGCCGGAAACTGAAGCAACTACACACCATAGCCAGCTTGGAATAAATTCGATGCCAACTTTGACAAGATACCATATCCAAACAAGTGCACTGAGACCCATGCTCATACCTATAAGTGTAGTGTTCTGACCTGCCCCCATTAACTGTACCACTTGTTAAGTTAGAGTCAACGGAATTATGGTCTCGGGAGCAGGTGCCCGGTAATCTAAGGCACTATGCGGCCTTACTTGATTGTACTCTTTCCGCCACTCTTCAATCAATATACTTGCTTCAATTAACCTGCCCCCATTAGTTATACCACTTTCTAAGTTAGAGTCACGGGCATGATAATCTCGGGAGTTTGAAAAACGGTTCAAGAACTTTTAGGTCACAAGAGTTTTGAGATGACCTTAAGATATGCTCACCTTTCGCCTGACCACAAAAAGCTAGCTCTGGACGTTTTATGTAAGAGAATGGTCACAATTTGGTCACAAGAGAGCAAGGGAAGGGCATTCACCGAGGGGGCAGATCTTGAAACCCTTTACATACAGGAGATTGCTGGCGCGCCTGGCAGGATTCGAACCCGCGACCCGCGGTTTAGGAAACCGCTGCTCTATCCTACTGAGCTACAGGCGCTCTTTGTCGTATCGCTCAACAATAAGATTAAGACCCTGAAGGGT
>SDBS01002912.1_pt1 | contig 16916 bp, 12 predicted proteins | sample 2277091 | NCBI WGS metagenome assembly SDBS01 (sample SAMN10404972, study PRJNA504765) | marine sediment metagenome | isolation source: marine sediment core GS10_PC15, 163 cmbsf | place: Arctic Ocean: Southern Knipovich Ridge | collected 2010 | reverse complement strand
GTGATGACGAGAGAGGCTCTTTCCTTTGCCTCGCCGCTCATCTTCGAGACCGCTTCGATGAGCAGATCGACACGCTTGAGCTTTACGAGGCGCGACATGGTGACGATCAGGGTCCTGTCGACAGGGAGGCCCAACCCGGCACGCTCGACGGGAATGTCGATATCCATGCCTGCCCAGTCCATGTTCATCCCGTTGGGCAGGAACTCGATCTTTTCTACGGGGATGCCGAGCGATGCGAGGGCCCGGTCGCCCATCGTACCGTCGTTGAGTACGATATACTTGTCGAGCGGGTGCTTCAGCGCCCTCTCCTGGTCGAAGTTGAGCCACCAGCGCCGCAGTCCGGGAAGGTCGTTTCTCGAGAGGTACATCACGCCGAACAGCTTGACCGCCGCGGGAATCCCCCTCTGCCTGCCGATCCTGCTGAGCGGTTCGATCGCGTAGTGGGAAAAGCCGAGAAGGACGTCGGGCTCTACCTGCTCGACTGTCCGGCGCAGATCCCCGTAGACCGAGCATGTGTAGATCATCGGGATCAGAAGTCTCCTCACCGGAGAGGGGAGGACGCGCGCCTTGTGGAAGATGTTGCCGTAGGTATGAAAGTGGACACCGTCTTCGCCTCGCCGCTGACTGCCGCTCGCCGGTTCGGGGATAAGAAAGTGCAGTTCGACGCCGGCGTCCCTGAACCTGCGTATGAAATGTCTCTCGTCAGGGACACCGCTCCCCTCTCCGAGCGACCATGGATCGTCCCATATCGACAGTATCAGGAGTTTTTTCAGGCTGCCCAAGTCTTTACTCCTCCAGTACCCTAACCCTGTTCCTCAATCTGCCGATACGTTCGATCTCGATCTCGACGACATCGCCGTCCTTGAGAAAGAGCGGGGGATCGCGGAATATTCCGACTCCTTCGGGCGTTCCGGTCGCTATTATATCGCCCGGCATCAGCGTCATCCCCGCCGAGATAAACGAGATTATCTGCTCGACGCTGAAGATCATGTCCGCCGTCGTGCTCTGCTGCATGATCTCGCCGTTGAGGCGCTGAGTGATCGCGAGGCCGCTGTGCTCGCCGATACCTTCAGGCGTAACGAGGCACGGCCCGCAGGGCGCGAAGGTGTCGAATCCTTTTCCGCGGAACCACTGCCTGTCCTCGCGCTGTATCCTTCTCGCGCTCACGTCGTTGAAGACCATGAATCCTGCTACGTACCCGGCCGCGTCCTGCTCGTCGATCATCGTGCCTTCCCTGCCGATGACCACGGCAAGCTCCGCCTCGGCATCGACATTCTCGACGCCCGGCCTTATCACGATGTCGTCATACGGGCCGGTCAGGGCCGTTACGGCCTTTGCGAACAGCATCGGACGTACAGGGGGCTCGCGTTTCTGTTCGCGGGCATGCTGCTCGTAATTGAGGCCGAGGCAGATCACCTTGCCCGGCATTATGACGGGAGGGTAGAGTTCGAGCTGGCCGGCCGGCAGAAAGTGTTCCCTGCCCAGCTCGGAGGCATTGTCTACGAGGTTCTTCACCTGGGGGATGAATCCCCGCCTGAGGATCTCATCGATCGACGAGGGCAGAAAGGGACTGGTCGCGCTGATATCGAGGACGCGGTTGCCGATCAGCGCCCCGGCCCTTGGCCCGTCTTTCCTGAAGGTAACGAGTTTCACTTATTCTTTCTTGTAGACGCCCTTCATCCGCTCGAGGAATGGTCCGGGGCCGATGAACCCGGTGACCCTGGCGTCGGATTTTTCCTCGCCCGATGTGTCGATGAATATTATAGTGGGCACTCCCCTGATGCCGAAGTCCCTTTTTATCCGTTTCTTCTCGCCGTCTATAGACGTCAGGTCCATCTTGAGCCTGACGAAGGCTTCCGAGTAATCGATCACCGCTTCATCGGTGAATGTCTTGTGATCGAGCTCGCGGCACGGTATGCACCAGCCGGCGGAGAAGTCGATCATGACCGGCCTGCCTTCAGCTTTCGCCCCGGCGATACGGGCCTCGCTGAACGGTTCCCATTCGATGCCGTCATGCTCGAGGGCGGCCCTGAACGGTCCGCCGGGCATTGTGAGGATAAAAGCGGCTGATATCAGCCACGACGCGCCTATGATCGTCCTTATGATCTTGAACGCTTTCCCTTCCTGCGGGGTGCGGTCGAACGGCCAGAGCATCAGCCCTGCCGTGAGGGAGATGATCACATAGCCGATATTAGTGACAGTAGAGCCGAGGATGTGCCTCGCGAAGTAGAGAGCCATCATGATGAGGATGAAGCCGAAGATCTTCTTTACCCAGACCATCCAGTGCCCGGGTCTTGCGAGGCTCCCCGAGAGAGTTCCGAGAAGAATGAACGGCGTTCCCATGCCCCAGGCGAGGGTGAAGAACATCAGGAAGCCGAGGACAGGCTTGCCTGTCTCTCCGACGTAGATGAGCAGGCCGAGGACGAACGGGCCGATGCACGGTGCGGCGACTATACCGACCGTCAACCCCATCATGATGGCGCCCCAGCGTCCCTGTTTCGCCTGCCCGGTCCTTCGCGACAGGAATGTCGGCATCCTGAACTCCCAGAGGCCGAACATCGAGGTCGCCAGCCCGACGAGAACGGCGGCGATGAAGAATATCACCAGCGGATTCTGCAGTGCCGATCCGAAAAGACTGCCTGTAGTCGCGGCGATCATCCCGAGAATACTGTAAGTGATAGACATCCCGAGGACGTAGAAGAGGGTGAGGACGAATGTCCTCGACGTCTTTCCGTCCGACTGATTGACGAAATAGCTTACGGTTATCGGAATAAGGGGAAATACGCACGGAGTAAGATTGAGAGCGAGCCCCCCGAGATAGATCAATATGAAGGCGAGGATCAGGCCGTGCTGCTCGAGCATATCGCCGAAGCTGCTGTCGCCATCCGCGGAACCGGCGGTGACCTGCGCTCCCGTGCCGTCTACGAAAGGGGGAGCGAGGAAGATATCGTCATGCGCCATCTCCCCGGGTTCCTCCATCGTGCCGACCCTGATCGTTATCTCCTCGATTGCGACAGCCGGTTCGAGGCATGTCATGTTGTTGCATCCCTGGTACTTCAGGGCCGCCCTGATCCTGTATTTGCCCGGCTTGATATCGCCGGAGATCTCGATGATCGCCCCGAAGTTGACCGTTCCGTGATAGAGGGGCATCTTCCGGTCGCTGATCTTGAGCTTCAGCATCTCCGGCTCGGGGTAGAGGATGCCCTTGATGATAATGCCATCCGGAGCTGTGACCTCGAGAATCGTCGGGATGAGATACTTGTCGAGCGGAGAGTCTGAGTTGATGTGCCACTCGTCCTTGATGACTCCCTTTATCGCTATGAATCCCGTCGAACCGGGATGGAACACCGTAAGTGACGCGTATCCGTCGGTATCGACGAGGTTGCCGGACTGGGAGAAAAGCTGGGCCGATGACGGCGCCGCGGCGGCTGCGGCAAGGAGGATTATCAGCGCTATCGTCCTTAAGGTCGTTCGGATTCTCATCTGTCATCTATCCTTTCCTGAAAGCTATTTCAAGTATCTGAAAATATAAAGTCCCCCGGAGCCGCTCGCCAGATAAACGAACCTGTTATCGGCGAAGACTCCCCGGGCGTCGTCAACGGTCCGGTACCCCGCGCTGACGACCGGTTTGCGGGGATCCGAGACGTCCACGGCGGTTATGCCCAGCGTCTGCGTCGCGATGAACACGACATTCCCGCGCAGATGGAGCGTCCTCGCGATCGCGCCCAGTTCGATCCTGCCAAGTTTTACGGGGGCCGTCCGGTCGCTGATGTCGACCGTCATGAATCCTCTCTGTCCGTCGGCGATATGGAGCAGGTCACCCGAGACGCAGAGGTCACTGACCCAGCCGGGCGTATCCATAGTCGAGACGAATCGCGGGACATCGCCGGCGATGGAATAGATCCTGAATCCGTCGAATCCGTCCGCTACATAGAGATGGTCCTCGTCGACGTCCAGCCCTCTGACCTCGGAGAGCTTTTCGCTCCAGGCCAGGTGTGGGGCTGAAGGGTCGGTGAAATCGACGACCTCGATGCCGCGGAGTCCGCCGGCGAGGTATGCCCTGCGTGAGCGCAGCCTGACTGCCGATAGATACGACAACGATTCCCATGTCGAAAGAAGAGCGGGGGAGTCGGGGACGGCTATGCTGTAGAATCTTATGCCGCCTGACCCGTCTGCCAGTACGAGGATGCCGTCCTCTATCGCGACATCTCTCGCCTCGCTGGTCGGGACGTGCCCCGTCCATTCGACGGATCCGTCTTTGTCGACACGGCCGATCCTGAGGCCGTCCCTGCCGTTCGCCAGGTAGATATATTCTCCGTGGACGGTCAGGTCGATAGCGAAGCCCTTCACGGGGAGGCTGCCTTTCGCCCGCACAACACCCCTGTCGTATTCGTAGAAATTGAAGCCCGCATCCGGCCCGAATGTGATAAAACCGTTCCCGCTGCATCTTATCGAGCTGCCGGGGAAGTTCGGGGATCTCGTTATCCCTTCCCCGCGCATCAGGGAATATTGCGGGTCCGAGAAGGCAGGTAACGGTACGATCAGGCCGGTTTCGAGAAGCGCGAGGCCGCTTTTCTGCCCGAAGCATATATCGCTGATGTTCTTTTCAGGAAGGGGAGGGAGCGGTTCAGGAAGGTGCGGATCGCTCACATCGTACCTGTACGCCACACCATCGGGTGAAAGCAGGTGGAGGATATTCGTTCCCTGTTCGAGCCCCTCGATCCTGGACGGAGCTTCAAACCTGCCCAGCTCGTGAATGCCATCTGGATCTGTCCTGACCAGTATCACTTCGCTGCCCGATGCGACGGCGCCTGTGGTGAGGTTCGCACCGGGGGCGATATTTTCGAGGTGCTGGATAAGAAGGAGTGATTCGGAATATGGAATGGAATCCGTATCGAAGAGATAGAGGCCCGACCGGTCTCCGCCGACCAGAAGAAAGTTGCCATCCGACGCGCAGGAAAGGGCGTCCCCGATCTCGTATGCGGTCCACGCCTTCGGACCGGCAGGTTCGGATAGATCGATCGCCACCAGTCCCAGGCCGTCGACTGCGATCCATGCTTTCGATCCGATGATCTCGATATCGATCGGCTTGCCGCCGAGGGGCAGGAATACACCCTCGCCGGGAGGCGTCCCGTCGGGGATCACCATGACCGCCCCGCCGGCTGCCAGGATCATGCCCCCGTCGAAGAAGGCCGCGTCGTGCGGCGGACCCTCGAACAGCTCCCTCGCTACGAGTTCGAACTCCGGTGCTCCGGTGCACGACGTCGCCGTCGCCGCCAGAACGAGGAGTATGAACAGGCTTTTCAGCATAATCCTTCTCATTCCCATGATCCTGTCAAGAAACGTCATATATCATTTAGGCATAAGAGTAAGAAAAAGTTCCGGTTACCGCAAGGTATCTTGAGATAAAATGCCCCGTCTGCTAGATTGATTCCCTCACAGCGAGGAGGAAGATGAGCGACGCAATCAGAAGAATACACCTCGTCAGGCATGGCGAATCGACCTGGAACGCGGTCCGCAGGGTACAGGGGAACCACGGCGATGTCCATCTCAGCGAGCTGGGCAGGGACCAGGCCGGACTGCTCGGCATCCGGCTGCGCGGAATGGAGTTCGCGCGCGTCTTCTGCAGCAGCTCGGAGCGCGCGGTCGAGACGGCCCGCCTGGCCCTCGGCGAGGATCATTCGATAGAGTTTATGGACGATCTCCAGGAGATCTCGTTCGGCGAGTGGGAGGGAATGCTCGTCAGCGAGGTCAAGGAGAGATATCCCGGGGAGCTCGAGCTCTGGTTCCGCAGCCCGTCGAAGGTGACTATCGAAGGCGCCGAGCCGTTCGGGGAGTTCCACGAACGGGCCAGCCGCACCGTGGACGGGATAATAGATGATACGGAGGGCGACATCCTCATCGTATCGCACGGGGGGATCATCTGCGCATGGCTTACCCATGTTCTCGGCATGTCCCCCGACGACATCTGGTCGTTCTCGCTTCCGAACACCTCGCTCACCACTGTCATGATAGATTTCAGGCCCCGCCTGAGGCTCCTGGGGGACGTCTCCCATCTCGACGGGAAGACGCTGGGATTCGACGGGATGCCGGCGCCCGTCAGGAAGTAACCGGGAATCAGCAGATGTCGGGGGGTACCAGGCCGGCGTCTTCCCAGACTGTCCGGTCCTCCTGGCTCAACTCGATTGTGGTCCCGGGGCATATTATATCGATCAGATTCGCGACCTCGCGATAGATGCCGATCCTCATGGGGCGGTAGAGCCTGATCTTTCCTTCCCTGTCGCGTATGTATTCTCCATGGAGGATCGGGCTGAAGGGCATGTCCTTCCTGACGCTGTCGGCCAGTCCGGGCGGAAAGCGTAATACGCCGAGCTCGATCCTCAGAGGGTCGACGCCGGCCGCATCCTTTATATACACCAGCAGATCACGGTACGAATCGATGTCCCAGTAGAAAGGGATGATCGGATCGAGACGGATTGCGTATCTGATCCCCGCCGCAGAGACCTTCGATATCGCGACGAGGCGCTCGTCGAGCGTCGCCGCTCCCGGCTCCTCGTATCTTACAGCCTCCGGTGGAGAGAGGGTCCACGTGACGAGAAGATGCCTGCGGGCCAGCTCGGTATCCATTCCATTCACTCCGGGCAGGTGATCGACATTCGCGCTCTTGGTCCTCGCCTCGATGACGGCGCCTGTCCCTTGAAGCTGACTGAGGATCGAAGAGGTCAGTCCCGTAATATGGTCGAGGGCCAGGCTGTCGCTCAGCTCACCGGTCGTCAGCCGGACCGTTCCCCCGAGGAGGGCCTCTCTGATATCCTCCTCCATCTTTTCGCTGTTCACGAGGAGCGTGATCGAGTTGCCGGCCAAGTATGACCTGAGATAGCAGTACGAGCAGTCGTAGACGCATCCCTGCAGGGCGGCGATATACTTCTCCCCGCACGGAGGCGCGCCGGGAGTGACGGGGAAATCCTTGACGAAGCGGCCCTCGTGGTATTTCAGGACGAAGGAGCCCGGTCCGGCACAATCGGCGGGGTCGTCCGTATAGATCGTCTTGTTTCTGTCGAGCCTCTCCGTGACCCTTCTGGTGACGGGGTCGCCCATGGCGCGGGAGTGGATGACAAGTCTGTCGAATCGGGGGATCATATCAGTTTACCTGTTGCCTCTGCGCAGCCAGTAGACCCGGCCGCCTTCCATGAGGAATATCATCAGCACCCCTCCGAGGAAACCGCCTATGTGGGCGAACCAGGCCACGCCTCCGCCGAACTGGCCGCCGAGGGACATGAATCCGCTGATGATCTGGATGACGATCCAGTAGATGATGATCACGAATGCGGGGATGTAGATGAACTGGATGAATATGAATATCCACAGCAGGGTCATTATCCTCGCCTGCGGGTAGAGTACCAGATATGCCCCCATGACGGCCGATATCGCCCCGCTCGCGCCTATGGTCGGGATGATCGAACCGGGATCGGCTGCGATATGCATCGCGTGGGCAAAAAGTCCGCCGGCGAGATAGAAGATGATGAACCTGACCGGACCCAGCACATCCTCGATGTTATTGCCGAAGATCCAGAGGTAGAGCATGTTGAACCCGATGTGGAGAGGGCCGCCGTGCAGGAACATCGAGCTGAAGAGGGTCAGGTAGATCGGTTTCGGGCCCGGTGCGTGAAGAATGCCGGAGACCGGTACGGTCAGATCGGTCAATCTCGTTATCTCGAAAGGGGTGGCGCCGAGCGAGGCCACGAGATTCGCTCCGCCGTACCCTTGCCATAGCTGATAGAGGTAGACGAGGATGTTCAGCGCGATCAGCGCCCATGTGATCACGGGCTTCCTGCGGGTCGGGTTGATGTCTTTCAGCGGTAGAAACAGCATAGGTTACTTATATAATGCAGGAGGCATTGTGGAAAGCGATAAATGGAGAGTGATTCAGGTTCCCATTTCGAGAAGGACCTTGAAGGCGTCCCTTCTCTTTGCGCGCCTCAGCGCCGTCTCCCATCTCCCGAAGGGGTAGATCGCTGTGAGGAAGGGTGCGGTCTCGATCTTTTTCTTCTTCAGCAGTCCCAGCGCCGTCTCGAACGGTCCGCATCTCGAGCCCACGATCGTGATCTCATTGACGACGGCCCGGGAGGGATTCCATTTCAGAGGCGCGTGGAATGTCGATTTGAGGACCACGGTGCCATGGGGCCTGACCAGTTCGACCGCGTCGGGAAGGCCCATCCTGTTCCCCGTACATTCCACTGCTACATCGAACGACCCTTTCATCGAAGAAACCGTCGCGGAGTGAACTGTGTCGATGCCGAGCCCGGCGATAAGTCTCATCTTCTCCTTATCGACCCCGATGACTGTCAGCGTTTTCGTTTTGAGCCTGAGGACCTGCGCGGCCATCGCGGCGAGCCGTCCATCTCCGAGGACCGCTACACGTGACGACTGGCTGATGTAAACCCGTTCGGGTATCTCGCACGCCGCAGCGAGGAGCTCGGTGAAAACGGCGTCTTCATCACTGACACCGTCGGGGACCGCGTGGAGGTTTGTCATGGGGATGGCGAGGTATTCGGCGAATGCGCCGTCTCTGCCGGCGATGCCGAGGACGGTCCGCTTCCGGCAGTGCTTGCCTAGTCCGCGTCTGCACAGTTCGCACCTTCCGCAGCTGATATTGATCTCGCCTGTGACCCTCCGTCCGGCGAGGCTGCGGGGTGTTTCGACCGTCCCGACGAACTCGTGACCGGGGACGCCGGTGAAGTCCATGTATCCCTTGAGGATCTCGAGATCGGTCGAACAGATGCCGGCGTATCTGATCCTTACCAGGGCCTCTCCGCGGAGAACCCCCGGCTTGTCCATTTCTCTGGCGAGAAGCTGACCGTCTTTGAAGTAAAGAGCCTGCATGACGTATCAAGGATAGCGCATCGGACGGAGAATTGGTAGAGATAGAATGTCAGGCCGGCGGGAACAATACGGTGTTCCTGTTGTAGACAGAGATATCACTGTCACACCGGAACGGAGGTCCCGGATGAGATCCCTGAAAATGAACATTGCGGCATTTATGCTGATCATCGCGATCATCCAGCTCTTTCCGTCCGCGGCTCGCTGCGCGCACATCTTCGTGCTCAGGGAGTCGATCGGGGGAGTGGAGATAGAGAAGGTCGAGATAGCGGACGGCGATGTCATGATCCTGGATGGAGAGGATGTCATAACGGTAGTGATCCCTCTGGGGCCGGGCCGGTCGGGGGACCTGGTAAAGCGGGAAATGAGAAGCGGAGAGATCACGGTCAGATCTACAGGCGGCGAGCTTCACATAAGCAAGAAACATGCGGACGGCAGAGAGATGGCCTATCCGGTCGTGAAGATCGCCGACCTTCACGCATACGATATAAGGGTCAATATCGCCGGCGGCGACGGCACGAAGATGGCTTTCAGGATAGACCGATATGAAGAGGCCGAAGAGGATGACGGCCCCGTGATCGACATGTTCGCGGGGATGATCCCTCTCGAGGACGGCGACTATTCGATCACGCTCGAGATCAGCGCGGCTGAATCGGCGGCATATGTGTCGGGTGAGACGACGATCATCTACGAGAGGGGGTTCCTTCTCACGGAGGGAGCGCTCTCGGACGGCAGGAAGGGCTGGTTCATAGTTGATTTCGGCGCGAGCGGTACGTTGGTCACGAAGGAGTTTCTGCCCGCCTATGTCGATATTTCGGAGGTCAGGGGCCTGGAGTACTCAGACAGGGGCCGCCGGGAGATAAAGAGCGTGATGAGCGGAGCGGGCGGTGATGTGACAGGTTTTCTCGGCAGCGCAAGCCCCGGCGACATGTTCTTCGGCGACGTGAGATTTTCCGACGTTTCGATAAAGGTTATAGAGGCGATGCCCGACTTCGGCTCGAGAGAGATCGTCGGGATCCTCGGTCTCGACCTGATGAGACTATGCGACAGGATCGCCTTCGAGTATCCACGCAGCGGGCCGGGAATATTGATGATGGGCGGCAGGCACCCACTGGCTGAGACGGACGCCCCGCAGGCCGAAGTGCCGTTTTACCTCGTCGCAAAGCACATATTCCTCGACGGCGAAGTAAACGAGGTTCCGGTCTCCTTCCTCTTCGACACGGGAGCGAGGTCCTCGATCCTGTCAGACTCGAAGGCGAAGAAGGCGAGGCTGAAGGATTCGGAAGATGGCACAAAGGGCGAGGTGCGCGGCCTCGACGACAATCCCGTCGAAACGAGACTGGTGATCGCCGACAGGCTGAGGCTGGGCGAATGGCTCCGCTCCGATGTCCCCTTTCTGGCGGCCGACCTTTCGGTCTTCGAGAGCATCGGGCTGAGGCAGGGAGGCGGGATCATCGGCAACGATTTTCTCGACGACTATCGGTTAGTCGAGATCGACTTCGCTCGCGGGGTGGTCTCCCTGTGGCGGTAAGTTCCGTTTGTCCTTGAACATCGGCGGGAACCTGTCTTAACCTGCACAGATGCAGGAAATCCAGCCGAAAATACCGGAAGGAAGGCAGGCGCAATGAAGAATAAGAAGGGTGACAGCACGCGATACCTCATAGATGATTTTACCACCCAGGAGAGCTGGAGGCTCTTCAGGATCCTGTCCGAGTTCGTCGATGGAATCGACAATATGGCCGATGTTCCGCCGGGAGTGAGCATCTACGGCTCGGCGAGGGCGAAGGAGGGCGACAAGGCCTATACAGACGCGATGAATATCGCAAGGGCCCTCTCATCGAAGGGCTGCTCTATTATCACCGGCGGCGGCCCGGGCGTGATGGAGGCGGCCAACCGCGGTGCGCAGGAAGGAGGGGGGGTCTCGGTCGGATTGAATATCGATCTGCCCTTCGAGCAGGAGCCCAATCCCTATATCGACAAGCTGATCACCTTCCGTTACTTTTTCGTGCGCAAGGTGATGTTCATGAAGTATTCGAGGGCGTTCGTCATCATGCCGGGCGGATTCGGCACGATGGATGAGTTCTTCGAAGCGCTCACCCTGATACAGACCCACAAGATCGCGCCCTTCCCCGTCTATGTCGTCGGCAAGGATTACTACGGCGGACTGGTAGACTGGATCAACAACAGGATGCTCGGGGAGGACATGATCCTCCCCGAGGACCTGAAGATCGTAAGGCTCGTCGATACGGTCGAGGAAGTGGTCGAAGGTATCTCGGGGCTGCTCGGGGGAACGACCTGCGGGGACTGACTTATCCCGAAAGAATGTAGGCCAGCGTCAGCAGGATGCCGGTGGCGAGGTGCGCTATTATCGTCGAGGCGTTCGCCGGCGTCATCGCGCGCGGATCGTCGTGCGCCGCAGCCGCGACCTGTATCGCCTTCAGCGCTGCCGGGAGGGATACGAGCCCGAGCAGGGTCCAGCGCGGCATCAGGCCTGTGGCGACACCTGCGAGGATCGGGATGTAGGCCGACAGCATGACGATTGCGAACAGTCTCGCCCCGCGTTTTCTGCCTATCCTTACGATCAGGGTGCTCTTTCCCGTAGCGGCGTCGGCCGCGGCGTCCTGGAACTCGTTGATGATGATGATCGCCGTGGTGAAGATGGCAAGGGAAAGAGGCGCCGCGAGCGCCTGATTAGATATGTATCCCGTCTGGACATAGTATGCGCCGACGGCTATCAGGCCGAAAGCGAGGAATATCGCGATCTCGCCGAGCCCCCGGCCTGCGAGCATCGCCCGCGGCTCTGTGTAGAGGATGCCCAGAACGAGGCCGGTGATCCCGAACAGAATTATCGCGGGCCCCCTTACCGTATACAGGTAGATCCCGATCAGGGTCGCGAGCGTGAAGAGTACGATCGAGAGTGTCAGCACCCCTCGCGGCGTGACGAATCCGGCCTGGATCATCCTGCTGCCGCCGGTGAATGGGCTGACGAAATCGGCGTTGGCCTCGTCATTGCCCGACCTGTGATCGAACCAGTCATTTATCGTATTGGAACCGAGATGCAGGAGTATCGCCCCAGCGAGTGTCAGACAGAACAGAAGGGGATCCCAGCCGCCCGTCTCATGGCGCGCTATCGCTGTCGCAAGTATGACTGGAAGGATGCTTACGGTGAGGAAGGGTATCCTCAACTCTGTCAGATATGCCTGCAGCCTGTTCAAAGAGACTTCCTTCCGGTTGAGATCGACAGTCACGTGCCGAATATAATCTGATTGCCGGACCGCGTAAAGATAACAAAAAAATCCGGAGCGTTTTCTGCGCTCCGGATATCCGCGGGTCTGTCGGGAAATAAGGCGGGGCGCTTTCGCGTCCCGCCAGTAGAGTCTCTGGATGATCTACCAGACGCTCTTGCCCCAGACGCTCTTGCCTGCGATCATGAGGGCTATGATCATCGCTATGCTTGTGAAGTGGAACATTTTCAACCCCTTTCTTTGTGACTCTCGAATCCTTCTCCGTATTTATTGTCATTGCTCATGCTTACCTGTAATAGCCAGAGGCGTGCCATAATTCCCTGTTGTTTCGCATAATGCCTTTAAAAACCACAAACGGTTGGTAAATAAGGAGATAGAGGCTGGCATTTATTCGCAGAATGAACGATATCAGCCAGGACGATTTCGAGAAATGTAAACGATTATTTACATGCATTTTACGAATCCATGTAACCTCAATATAAATAAAGCGATACTGTGTAAACGGTAGTTTACCAGAATGTAAACATAAGTTTACGAAAATGGGGCTTTCGGGGGGCTATTATCTCCGGGTAAGTTTTTTAAGGATGCCGATCCCGAAAAGGGCGATCCCGACGTGCGCGACATGCTCTCTCGGCCTCAGGGCCTTTTCGGCCGTCTCCAGGTCGCTCTTTCTGATCAGCCCTGTGACCGCCGCGAGGAGTTTGTAGAGAGCCGACCCCGCCACGACCACGATGACGATCCGGGCCCAGTGAGGGAGGGAGGCTGAAGCGAGCGACAGCAGCGGATAGATCGATGCGAGAAGCGCGGGATGGATGGCGTAAAGGGGAGACAGCCTGGTTTTTGTGACCGACCACATCATCGCCTGCAGTATCGCGGCGAGGATGATGAAGGTGGCGAGGGTCGCGACTGCCGCACCCGCTATTCCCATGCGGGGGATCAGGACCGTGTTCAGCGCGATGTTGAGCAGCGCCGAGGCGAGATAGGCGCTCGCCGACAGGCCGCCCTTGCCGCATGCCGCAAGTGAGGCCCAGGCCGTACGGCAGAATATGTCGGCGATCCCGACGAATACCAGGATCTTCACGATGCCCGCCGAGGGAAGGAACTTCGGCAGTACGATGGAGATGGCGTCTCCGGCCAGCGACCAGATCATCATGGCGACCGGCAGGAGCACCATCAGCGCGATCCGCGCCGTGCTTCTTATCTGGCGGCGGAATATCTGCATGTCACCCGAAACACGAATCGCCGTCAGCGAGGGGATCAGCGCCGTTCCTGCTGTCGAGGAGATGATGCTCATCGCCGTTATCACGATAGCCGCCATCGCGTAGAATCCCAGCTGCTCGGCGGGGAGATAGTACTTCACCATTATCCGGTCGACTGTGTTGATCAGGTTCCACCCGAGGCTCGCAAAGAAGAAGAGGAATCCGAAACCGAATACCTCCCTGATCCCGCGGACGAGAGGGCCCGATCCGGATGTCCAGTGACGGATCGCCTTCCTGTGGAAGTAGATGGTGAAGAGCAGCGCGCCGATCACTTCCGCTGTGAGAAATCCCGCTATGATTATCACGACATCCCGGCGCCAGAGGACCGCCGCGATCGGGAGGGCGATATTGAGCAGGCCGTGAGCCAGAGTGATGCCGGCCCGCAGCTTGCCGCGCTGGACCGCGAGGTATGCGACTGCGAAGAACGCATTGAGCGCGAGAAACGGGATGATAAGGGCGTAGATCCTTATCGGCCCCGCCGCTTCGGGTTGATGGGCGATGTTCTCCGCGATCCAGGGGGCGAATACGATCAGCAGCACGCACCAGAAGGTCGAGAGCACGAGGGTAAGCAGGACGGCCGCGTTGTAGATCATCGCAGCCATATCTTCCCGCCCCTTCTGCAGGTACTCGGGGATCAGCTTCACGATCGAAGTGTTGAATCCGATGTTCGAGAAGATCACGAAGAGCTGGACGTACGATACGGGGATGCTGAGAAGTCCGTAGAGAGCGGGGCCGAGGAGCCTGCCGAGGATCACTCCGCGGACCGGTTTGATAAGGGTGATGGCTATCTTCGATGCGGAGACGAAGAATGTGTCCGAGATCACTTTGGTTGTAGAGAGATCCACCGGACCACCGCGCAGCCCTCTGTCCCGATCTGATGAATCGTTTCGATCCATTTGCCGCCTGTATCTATTTCTTGTACTGGCTGATGAATTCCTCGACTTCGGGTATGCCGCCCTGGTAGATCAGGTAGCCGTTGTGCGGTTCCCTCTCGGTGATCTCGCCCGCGATCGGGGTCAGCATGATTTTCTTGATCTCTTCACAGTCCTGGCTCTGCCCGAGTACCCATCCGAGCTTCATGTACGCCACCTCGGGCAGCATGTTGTAGGATGGGATGACGCCGAGGTCCATCATGTCGCGCCCCGTGTCGTACACGTACATCTGCACAAATCCCCAGAGTGTCTGAACGGTCATGAATACGGAGATCCCCGCGTCGTTCGCCCGCTTGAGAGCGGGGTAGAGGGGCTTGTTGACGTGTCCGAGGCCCGTGCCGGCGATAATGATCCCCCTGTACCCGTTGTCGATCAGCGAATCGATGATGTCTGGCTTCATGCCGGGGTAGTAGTACACGATCGAGATGCGATCGTCGAACGCCGTGTTGATCTTTACGTTCGTGTCTTTCCGTCGCTTCTTGATGTCGCTGCGCAGGGGCGTGAACTTCTCGCGGTCGACCATGGCCAGCGGGATGTCGCCGATCGTCCTGAAGGTCGATCTGTACGATGAATGCATCTTGCGCACCCGCGTTCCCCTGTGGAGCAGGGCGTATTGGTCGCTCGTAGGGCCGAACATGCAGACCATCACCTCGGCGAAATCGCTGTAGGCGGCTGTGCGCGTCGCGTGTATGAGATTCAGGGCCGCATCGCTCGACGGGCGGTCGCTCGAGCGCTGCGAGCCGACCATGACGATGGGTACGGGCGAGTCCTGCACCATGAACGAGAGGATAGCCGCCGTGTGGTGCATCGTGTCTGTACCGTGGCCGATAACGACGCCGGCGACACCTTTCTTTATCTCTTCGCCGATCTTCTCGGCTGTCCCTATCCATTGCTCGGGACCCATGTTCTCGCTGAAGACGCCGTACATCTTCTCCGTCTCGAGGTTGCAGATGTCGGCCAGCTCGGGAACGGAACCGTAGAGCTCTCCCGGGGTGAATGCCGGGATGACGGCCCCGGTACGGTAGTCGAGCCTGGAGGCGATCGTGCCGCCGGTACCGAGGAGCTTTACCATCGGTTTCTTCGGATCGAAGGGGAATTCCTTCTCGGGGATCTTGTAGTGCGCTTCACGTTTGCCGTGTGTGATCATGGATTCGATAGTGCCGACTGCCAGGCCGACATTGTAGCCGGTGTCGAGCTTGAGCACTACGTGCTTGTCGTCAGCAGTCTCGGACCTGGGGAGAATGATCCCCCTGAAATTGCCGCGTGTCGAGTTGACCTCTACGTCGAACCAGACGCCTGCCTCGAACTTTTTGAGGCATTCCAGCGCCGCACCCCTGTATCCCTTGTAGATATCGCTTCCCAGTGCGATCACCTTCCTTCGCGCAAATAATTAAACGGAGGCGATGAAACGGCCCGCGAAGTCGAACGCTTCGCGACCCGTGATATATCCCCTGAATCGAACGGCCAGCTGACCGGTCAGGTACCTTATCAGTTTATCCTGCTCTATATCGGGGAGTTCGAGCGAACCGGCGAACTCCTTCATCTTCTTTTCAAGTGTTTTCTTATCATAGACCTCGAAAGATTCCGCGGCCTCTTCCGGTCCGACGCCTTCTCCACACGTCCTTCCCAGAAGGACTTCGAGGCTCAGTGCCGGCAGCTTCTTTTTATCGGCCGCGGTTATGGTCTCGACGAACGCATCGTCGGGGCACTCCGTGACGCCGTCGCGGCGGCGCAGTCTGCGCATCCCGCCGAGCAGCAGCTCCGCCACGGTGGCTGGATCGTACTCAGTTTTCGACACGGCCCCGTCGAAGGCGTAACGGCGCTTCGAGATCGACATCCGGCGCGCCGTTCCGGCATCGAGGCCCAGCTCTTCATATCTTTTCTGCCTGTCCCAGGGAAGCTCGGCGAGACTGGATCTGATCCTCGTAATGCGTTCCTCGGTGATGGCCAGCGGAGGAAGGTCGGTATCGGGATACATCCTGTTCGGGCCGGGAAGTATCCTCTCGAAACCGTTCGTCCCATCGGTCAGCGCCTGCCTGGTCTCGTCAGGGATGCCGATCGTCGCTTCCTTCGCGCGCAGCGCGATCTCGCTGATGCCCATCTTCGAGTCCCCGCTGTCGCCCCAGACGACAACGACCACGTCGTCGCCCGTCATCTTCGAGTGCTTCTTTATCTTCGTCCATTCGGCGCTCGAGAATGTCTCTCCCTCGCTGTCCGAATGCGCGATGTCGGGCAGGATGTTGAGGCACGCGACGACGCGTACGCGATCCGATATCTCTTTCGAGAAGGTCGTTTCGGGCTGCGTCTTCGTCGGCAGGATGCCTCGGAAGCCGCGCAGTACTACGGCGTGGACCTCGAGTCCGTCCTTCAGCGCCTTCGCGACCGGGTAGTACTGAGTGTCCCTGAGGACACCGGTAACCTCGACCGAGTCGTACTCGAATGTCTCTTCAGTGACACCATTCTTGTTGAGGCGGTCCCTGATCTCGAGCAGCGCCAGCTGCCTGAACGCCTCGTTATGTACGAGCAGCGGGATCAGCGGGATGCGCGGCACGCCCTTTATCTCGATCCGGCGCCCGCCGGTCGCCGAGCGCCTCGCCGGC
>SDBS01002911.1_pt1 | contig 16922 bp, 18 predicted proteins | sample 2277091 | NCBI WGS metagenome assembly SDBS01 (sample SAMN10404972, study PRJNA504765) | marine sediment metagenome | isolation source: marine sediment core GS10_PC15, 163 cmbsf | place: Arctic Ocean: Southern Knipovich Ridge | collected 2010 | reverse complement strand
AATAAACAATGTCTACTTTATCATATACTGAAAAGTAATCCTTTGGTTGTCTAGCATCTTGAATAATCGGAATAATGTTTTTTCTATGTGATGCCACTCTATCAAGAAAATCTCTTGCAACCCTGCTTGAATTTTCAACACCAAAAATAATGCCTTTTGGTCCAACAATATCAGATATGTGACTAATCGTTGTTCCTGTTGAAACTCCAAGATAAAGTACACTTGAATTTTCTTTGAAAGGAAATTCTTCCAAGTTATTCATGAGGGCAACAGCCAGTTTACTTCTAAAAGGATCCCATATTCTATATTCTATCCCTTTTTTACTAACTAATTTTTCTTTGTAAACTTGGTTACCTGGAACTAGATTTTTAGTCGCAAGCTTGCTTTGACCTTCTGTCTTTATCCAAAAAATATTTTTCCTATCCTCTACCAAACTTCTTTCTCTTTTTTTTCATCATTTTGATTTTTTTCTTTTTTGACTTGAACTCATTCCTTTTTTCAAATTTAGTAATTTTTTTAAAATCTTTTTCAACAGGCTCTTTGTTTTTTAAACCAATTTCTTTAACTCGTACATTTAGCTTCTCTAGCAAAGTTTTGTTTAATCTGCCATCGTAAAAATCTACTCTAGAGGCAATTGCTGCCTTGGCTGCTACTGCTCTGGCAATTTTTCCTCTTTGCCATCTTGGTGCAGGGTGCACCATGGCATGTTGAAACAATAATCCATGTTTTGGTGGCTGAGAACCTGTCTTTAAAGACCTGAAAAGTGCCTTTTCTGCACCCAATATTTGGATGGTGCTAGCTGGCATGACAGCTAGTTTTTTTAGACTGCCCGCACGGGCTAATATTCTAGCTCCGACCACAGGTCCAAGTATGGCAGAAATATTTGGAGCAACTATATTCATTTGATTTTCAACATGATCTTCTAACTTTTTTCTAAGCTCATAAAGTTCAAGAAGTTGTTTTGCTAATGATTGAACGATTGATAAATTTTCTGGGGAAATATCTCCGCCTCTACTTTTTTTTGAAACAAGTAAAAGCATTTCTACCTTTGACTCAGGAAAACCTGCATCCTCAAACACCTTTTTTGTAAGGTCTTCTCTATTTCCTGCAAGAACAATCTGTGAATAGCCTATGATACTATCAATAATGTTATCCAGTTCAGGAAAATGAAGTCCATACCACTCTCTTATCAGGGAACTTATTCCATTGATTATGCGATCAATTTCATCTAGACTACTGATTGATTGAATTATATGAAGATCAGGGCTTTTTGAGACTTCAGAAATTTTGGATGATGAAAGCTGTAAAGCAAAATCGCGTAATTTTTCCATCACATCATTATCATCTTTTGCAAAACCTGCCTCAATCAAGATTTTAGGTTTGGAGGTTTGAATTTTCTCGATTTTGTCATTACTCATCAATCGGACATCAATTGAATTTTGTTTTAGAACCGAGAAAAGAGAATCATTGTTTGTCTCTATAACTATATCAAGCTTTGAAACAAAATCAACAAGTTCTGAAATATCGGCCTTGCCATTTTTTATTGATAAATAATCATCAATTTGATTAGAAAATGGAAAAGCTTTCAAATATTTTTGGTCTTCAAACATTATGATACCTAACTCTGTTAAAATTACAGAATGCATGATTAGTTGACTTGACTACACTCCATTAAAAAAGGTAACAACCATTAAAACAGAATCAACTGTTATATTCAAAAATTAGTTTAGGTTGATAGTGGAACAAAACATCTCAACAAAAATAGGTTCCTTAAATCTGGAAAAACCTGCCATCCTTGCATCAGGAATTCTGGGAATATCACTTGATGTATTTAATCGAATTTATAGAGCAGGCGCCGGCGCGGTTGTCAGCAAATCACTAAGTAAAGAACCGTGGGAAGGTTATGCCAATCCTACTATTTTTAGTGTTAAAGGTGATGGTTGGTTAAATGCAGTTGGCCTTTCAAACCCTGGAGCTGCCCACTTTGCAAAAATGATAGAGCCAAACAAGGAGGTTCCAATTATTGTAAGTCTAGTTGGTTCGGTGGAAAACGATTTTGAATTCATGATAAAACAATTTGAAAATTGTAAAGTGGCTGCATATGAGTTGAATTTATCATGTCCACATGTTGATAAAGTAGGCTTGGATGTTGGTGACGATCCTGAACTTGTTAAAAAAATTGTAAAAGCCGTCAAAGCAGCAACAAATGTTCCGGTGTTTGCGAAAATTGGACTCGGTAACACAGATTATCTGGAAACTGTTAGTGCAACAATTGAGGCAGGAGTTGATGGAATTACTGCAATTAACACTCTCAGGGCAATGGCAATTGATGTGGAAACAGAACGACCAATTCTTAGTAACAAAATTGGTGGATTGTCAGGCACTCCCATAAAACCTATTGCAGTTAGGTGTGTTTACGAAATCTCATCAAAATTTAATATCCCTATCATTGGTTGTGGTGGAATATCAACTTGGGAAGATGCAGTTGAATTTGTCCTTGCAGGTGCTTCTGCTGTTCAAATTGGAAGTGCTGTAGTTGATAGCTGGATTCAAATTTTTGACGAAATTAACGTAGGCATAAGTAATTACATGGAGAAAAAGGGATTTTCAAAATTTGAAGAGATGGTTGGACGTGCAAAGAGATCCTAACCATCCAGTAATTTGTAAAATAGAAAAGGTGATTGATGAAACACCTACCGTTAGAACTCTAATTTTTTCTGATGAGGAAATGGCCAAAGTGCTACCAGGACAGTTTGCAATGGTTTGGATTCCAGGAATTAATGAATTACCAATGAGTGTTATGATTTCTGAGGAAGAAGGCAAAGCGGCATTTACTATTAGAAGACTTGGAAAAGCCTCAACAGGATTATACAATGTAGGTGTAGGTGAAAATATTGGAGTTAGGGGACCATGCGGCAATTCATTTACTATCAAAGAAGGAAAGCTTTTGCTTGTAGGGGGAGGAACTGGTCTTGTGCCATTAATACGATTACTAACTTTTGTGCAACCTACAGATGATGTAACTGTTCTTATTGGAGCGAAAACAAAGAATGAAGTCTTCTTTGAGGATTTGGCAAATCGAATTATTAAAAAAAATTCTCACAAAGTTATTGTTGCAACAGAAGATGGTTCTTATGGAGAAAAAGGCCTTGTGACAGAGCTTTTAGAAAAAATTATCAATAAAAATGAATTTGATGCTGTTTACACATGTGGTCCAGAACTTATGATGCACAAAACAGTCCAACTATCAAATGAAAAAGGAATTTTTGTTCAAGCAAGTATTGAACGAATGATGAAATGTGGAATTGGAATGTGTGGTAGTTGTTGCATGGGAGAAGATCTTGTTTGCCGTGATGGAACTGTTTTTGATGGAGATCACTTATTGTCAAACAAAGAATTCGGGCATACCTTCAGGAATAAGGCTGGAATAATTGAGAAATACTGATTATGGCCAGCAAGGTTTAAAATAAATTAAAAAACAGGGGGGTGAGGGCAAAAATGGGACACCCAAAGATCGTATTAACTGCAGATAGAACCCTTATGTCTCCTTATAGAAACCTGTCTTTGGCGACTTTTTTTGGTTGCGCTCCAGCTCTTGATCCGAGAAGAGATAAGAATAGTTTTTGGTATAAAATTCTCGGACAACAAGTTACTCCAAAAATACTTTTTGATTTTATATGTAATCCTATCACACACACAAACGGAGTTGCAGACTATGCACCATATGGTCTTAGAAAGGTTGAGGCAAGTTTGCTCCGTGATGGATTTAAACGGGAAGATGTAGTTGTTGCACATCCTGATCATATAGAGAAATTTATTGGTCCAGAAACACAAGTTGTCGGTACATATGAAATGGATCCCCTTGGGATGGGTCCTGTAACCATGACATTCACTTATGGACGTAAACAAATTTCCTACGATGAGTTTTACTGTAAAGATCTACACATGCGAATAAATGCTGCAAAAAAAAGGACTGGCAGCAAAGCAAAGGTTGTAGTTGGTGGGTCAGGAACATGGCAATACAACTATGACCCCGAAAAAATCGAAGAATACGGTCTTTACGCACTTTTAGAAGGAGAATTAGGTGGGATTGCACCTGAAATAGACGGGCATGCTGGTAGATTCTTCAATTATCTGATAAATGGTGATTTTGAAAACATGGATCCTTTCAGAAAAAGAAGCGACTTTAAAGTAAACATAAAAGAATTTGAAAGAGATGGAAAAAAACTACATGGAAGATTCGTTAACTTTTGGGATAGGCCCGACATAGACGAAATTCCAGATATTGTAGAACCAAGTATGCACGGCATGATAGAAGTGATGCGAGGTTGTGGTCGTGGTTGCAAATTTTGTGATGTTACTTTAAGATCATTAAGATATTATCCCCCTGAAAAGGTCAAAAGAGAAATAGAAGTAAACTTGAAGCACGGTCAAACATCTGCTTGGGTCCACAGTGATGATATTTTCGTTTATGGTATGGATCCAAGAACAAGTAAACAAATGGAACCAAACAGAGAAGCCTTAGAAGAATTGTTTAGCGTAATTATGTCTACAAAAATTAATTCTACCAAAATTAAACACACAAATCCGACACACGGAACCCTAGCAGGCGCAATTGCAGATGAAAAACTCATTCCAAACTTGTCTAAAATAATAAAAGCAAGTCCTGATAACGTGATTGGAATTCAATGTGGTCTTGAGACTGGTAGTGTAAGATTAATTGATAAATATGCTGATAGGAAGTTAGCACCATATAAGCCCGAGGAATGGCACTGGCTTGTAAAGGAAGCAGTAAAAACTTTAAATGAACACTATTGGATTCCTGCGTTTACTTTGATTATGGGTCTTGATAATGATGAAACACCTGAGGATGGATGGGACACAATTAACCTTATCAGTGAATTGGAAAGAGAACAGCCAGAATCTATGTTTACTACAACTGCACTTACCTTTGTACCAATTGGGTTACTTGAAAAATCAGAATTTTTCAATATTGGAAATGAACTATCTCCTACTCAATTAGGTGTGCTGTACAAAACTTGGCAGCACAACCTCAAGTATGGAATACGGAAATTCATGACCAAGACAGGTAAACATGGTATGAAAAAATACTTTTTTAACCTACTTGCAAGGACACTCGGTGGAATGCCATTGGATCAAATGGAACGATTTGCAAGAAGAAGTAGCCCTGAACACGAAAGGGTAGTGGAAAAAATCAAGGTAAAGTACTCGTAGTTTCTAGACAATATTTTCAATCTATTGGACAAGTAGAAAGTTGAGTCAAGTCACTGTAGAATAAAGTAATAAGAATGGTTTCAAAAACAACTTTTTATGCACTAATAGGATTCACAGTTTTCTTTAAATTCTAAAAAATGCCGTACTTGCTTGTTTCCATCTCTTCTTTTATAGCAAGTTTAAATCGCGGAATTTTTCGTTCCATCTTATTTGTAAGCCACGAAAGAAATTTTTTTTCAATTCCCTTTCCTTTTAATTTATTAAAATCGGAACCCATCTGATCCGCTAATTTTTGTATAATGTGCATGTTCACGCTTACTACAAAAAAGTGCCAACCAAAGGCAAATTCAGAATCTGTAACCACAAAATCGTTTTCTCCATGCACCATCTCCGTAAGAAGAGTAAGCTGCTTTTTGATTTCCTTACTTGTTTTATCATAGTCTATTGAAGAAACGTTGATGTTAATTCTTCCCTGCACAGGAAGGTTTGGCTATTTTCTAAATAAAAGGATTACACCAGAAGATTACTTTTTTAGAAGATGCTCGACTTCAATGTTGAAATAATTACGCAAGATTCCAATGTAGGCCTTGATAGGTTCTGGAATTTCATCACCACATGCAACTCCAAAGTTCTTTGCATTAATCCAGATCATGAGTGATTGTATTATAGTAAGAAATCTTTCATTTCTTGCTTCAGGAGAACCAATTGCCTTTGTGTAACGTTCAGCAAATTCCCAAGCTGTCACAAAATCAACACATTTGACACCAAATATTGCTAGTATCTGTTCTTGAAGATCTTTTGCAGGTTTGAATGGAACTTGATTTATGATAAATGGAAATTCAATTTTTGAAGGAAGACATCCCGGTAAAGGACTCCAAATTGTTATGATTTTGCATCCTTCTTTGAGTTTTTCAAATTTTTTCATCATTTTTTCTATTATGTTATAATCTGTAAACCAAAACAGAATGATGGTGGCACCATCAAACTCTACATCAAGAATATCTTCACAAATGAACTTTCCATCACGATTTTTTTCTTGAAGCAATTGATTTGCGACTTGAATCTTTTTACTATCGTTATCTATGCCAACTGCACTTTTTACGTGAAATTGTTCTAAAGCAATTTGAATGCCTCTTCCATCACCACAACCTAGATGATAAAAAATATCATCGGTTCCTAATTCAACAAACTTGAAAATTTCTTTTAGAGAATGTTCATTAAGTTGAACATCTTCACCGGACATAATACCTTGAGGAAGTGATTGCAGATATTCTTCAATTTTCAATGCCATGTATTTGGTTTTTTAGGGATTTATTCTCTTATGCTTTCTAATTTTGAGACTGCCTGCCATAAGCTGACTCTAACAAAAGATGGCATATTTGGATCTTGTGTGATATCATCTAACATGCTAGTTGCATTTGCAGCTCTAACAGACATGGAATCCTCGTCATTTTTCAAAGAATTAACCATGTCTATTGTACTTTTTTTAATAGTTTTAGGAGTAGCATTGTTTGCAGCAATCTGCTCTAATATTTGAATCGCATCTTTCAAAGCCTCCTTATTCTGATTTTCGTCTGCCATCTTTTTCACCTTCAATTGAATTAATATAATTCTTAATTTATACCTCTACGAAAATGTCGTCTGATTCGACAACAACTTTGTAAGACATTAAATCGTTAATTTTTGCTGGAAATTTCGCAAGTTTACCTGTTTTGCAATCATATTGAGCGCCATGCCAATCACAGATAACAGTTGATCCATCTAGTTTTCCTTCAGATAGACTGGCTCCAGCGTGTGCACATGTGTCCTCCATGGCAAAAAAACTACCATCAATGTTTATTAGAAGAATTTCTTTTTCATTCACTGAAACTTTATGAAGCTGCCCAGGAGGAATATCCGATGTTTTGCAGGCTTTTATCTTAGTCATTATACGAGTTGGTTTAACTATTCTTAATAATTTTTCTACTGTAAACTAGATGTGATTGTGAAAAAAGCTTCAGCCTCAGATAAAGACAAAATACTTGAGTTTTGCCAAAAAACGTTCTCATGGGGAGATTACATTTCTAATGTCTGGGATTATTGGATAAAAGAAGGCGACTTGTTGACAATTCATGAAAATGGTTCCCCAATAGCAATTTGTCATGCTTCATTTAACAAAGAAGGAAAACAAGTGTGGATAGAAGGAATTCGTGTAAATCCACTTTTCAGAAGAAAAGGATATGCATCATTATTAATTAGAGAAGCAGAAAATCTTGCAAAACAAAATGATTGCACAACAGCATATATGCTTATTGCATCTTCTAATGTAAAATCCATAAACCTTGCAAGAAAACTCAACTACGAAAATTATGAGAACTGGAATTTCTATTCTCTTACTCCAAAAAAGATTGACCAAAAACAAAAGATCAAGTTTGCAAACTATGAAGAAAAATTACCATCTGTTCTGTTCCCATCCCACTTTTTCTTTGTTAAATCATGGCGATGGCTCCCACTTGATGATTTCTCAATGTCATCTTTGATCAAAGAAAAAAGAATAATCTACTTTGGAAATGATAACAATACAGAGGGTTTAGCAATTCTTACAGATTCTGAACATTTTAATGATACAATGCTCATCACAATTATTTCCGGTTCGATAAATGGCTTAAAGGAAATTTTATCTTATGTTCAGAATTTTGGACATCAAGAAAAATACAAACGAATTCAAATACTTACCAAATTAAAATATCTACCAGAAAATGAAAATCTTGAGTATCAGTTTTCGTTTTATCTTATGAGCCAGAAAATTTAGTTATTTTGGTTTAAACTGAACTGTATTTTTAATATAGCCTAAATTTTCAATTTCCATTTCTATTTCATCTCCATCTTTTAGATATTCTAGTTGAGGACTTTTCAGAGCAACTCTTGCAGGTGTCCCAGTAGTTATAATATCGCCCTTCTCTAAGGTCATTACATTACTTAATCTTGAGATAATTTCTGGTATTTTCAAAAGCATTTTACTAGTTGATGAATTCTGTCTTATCTCACCATTGATCTTTGTGGTTAATCGGAGATTTTGAGCATCTGTAATTTCATCAGCGGTTGTAATCCAAGGACCACATGGAGCAAAGGTATCAAAACTTTTTTTTAGTGTAAATTGATTGTCGCTAAACTGAATGTCTATTGCAGACACATCATTGAATACCATATATCCAAAAACGGTATTTTTTGTTTCAGACGCTGTTACATTCTTACATGTTTTTCCTAAGATTATTGCCAATTGTACTTCGTAATCCAACTGAGTAACAAAATCCGGGCAAACTATATTCGAATAAGTGCCACAAAGGGCCGTTCTTGGTTTTAGAAATATGATTGGTTCTTTTGGCGGTGATAATTTTTGCTCTTCTATATAATCAGAGTAATTACACGCTAGGCAAATAATTTTAGAAGGATTTGGAATCGGTGCTAGAAATTTGAATTTTGATAATTCAACTCCATACGGCAATAAAGACAATTCATTTTTAACTTCATCATACCAGCCATCAAACAAAAAATCCTTAATACTGTGAGGAATTGGGATCCCTGTTTCAAAAATTATTTCATCTTTTGTTGCAACACATCCATCTTTTACAAAACCAAAAGTTTCAGTATCTGATTTAATTAATCTAGCTATTTTCATATTAAACTCACTTGTGGGTAAAAATTGCTTGGTTCTGTGAATCCTTCCTACAATAACCAAACCTCACAAATTGTATTTCAGCTCCTTCTGATAATTCCAGATAGTGAGATTCAGAATACACTTCTAATTCTTCCAAACTATTTTGATTATATTCGTCATCCAAAAATAATGACTTTGGAATTAGAATTTTTAATTGATGAGAATTTTTTTGTGAAACCCATTGAAATTTTGGATAGTCCACATTCATATCATCTCCAATAAATTCTCCTACTAACTGGTGACCAGTTTTTGTAATCGAAATATTACCTAAACCTATTAATCGTATCTTACTTCCAGACCTAAGATTATTTGCATCTTCAGATGAAATGAATAAATTTTCATCAATCTCAACCTTTCTTTTTCCCATTTCTTTTGTTGGATGATTAGATAATTCTACAGATGATGACGGCAAATTTTTGATAACCAACTTTCGTGGATTTTTAACCATGTAGAGTCTTATACTATCGCTATCCACTAACTTTCGATTAAATGATTCTAAAGCATCAAAAGGTGCAAGCGTATCTGATTTTGTAAAACCTAATGAGAGAATGAATTTTCTTATAGCTTCGGGTCTAATCCCTCTTCTTCTCAGAGCCTCTAATGTAGGTAGTCTAGGATCATCATACCAGGAAATCTTTCCTTCTTCAATGAGTGGCCTAATAACTCGCTTTGAAACAGGCATTCCCTTGAATTCTAGCCTCGAAAATTCCAACATCTTTGGTTTTCTCATTTTTAAAGCATCCAGAATTGAATAATAAAGCTCATTTCGAAGTTCGAATTCCTTGGACCTAAAGGCATGTGTTACTCCATCAGTGCTATCCTCAACCGCAACAGCAAAATCGTAGTTTGGCCACACTCTAAATTTATTTCCAAGCAAAGGATGCTTGGCATCTATTACTCTGAACAAAACTGGATCACGCATTACTGTGTTTTCTGATTCCATATCTCCCCTGAATCTAACAACTGCTTCACCAGGTTTGTATTTTTCAAACATTTTATGCCATCTGTCGTTATTTTGATCTGGATCACCAAAGCTGCATTTGCAAGCTTTCATCTCTTTTCGATTTTTGCTAATAATATCACGTTTGCAAGTACAAATGTAAGCATTACCGGAACTGACTATTTCTAGACCCTTTTCATAGAATAATTCCATATCATCAGAAGTATTTTTTACAACATCATATTGTATCCCAAGCCATTCAAGACCAACCTTAATTGCAGCATAATATTCAAGCCGTTCATTTTCGGGATTTGTATCATCCATTCTTAAAATTTTTTTTCCACCATACATGTTAGCATATTCTTCATTGATTATGGCTGCTTTTGCGTGACCTATATGGGGGTAACCATTAGGTTCAGGAGGAAAGCGTGTGATCACCTTTCCTTGTTCGGCTCCATCAAGTGAAGGAAGTCCTTCTCTTTGCTTCTGTTTTTCTTTAGAGGCAAGAATTTCTGGAAACTCTTTTTCAATTTCTGATTTCTGCTCGGTAAGCGAAATTTTGTTTACTTCATCAACAATTGAGGAGATTTCTTTTGCTATCTCATTTATTTTGATTCGAAGTTCAGGTCTTGTTCTTAGAATTTTTGGTATAACAATTTTATCTCTTGTTTGTCCATGATGTTCCACTGCATTTTGTAATGCAATTTTTCTAATCTCTTTTTTTACTTCTTCATCCAAGTCACAAACTCCTATTTACAACGAAATCTAAAAGTGATAACAATTCTTTTTTGGCGATTCCAGAATAGGAATTTAGCGATTTTTTAGCTTTTTTGGCATGTTTAAGAGCTTGACTACGAGCAGTTTTTTCGATTCCCAAGGACCTGATGACCATCAAAGCTTGTTCGATATCTTTTTTCTTGGCTTTTTGATTTCCAAAGGAACGAAGGATGATTTTTTTGTCTTTTCGGTTTGCCTTTTTTAATGCAAGTAAAATTGGAAGTGACTTTTTACCTTCTCTCAGATCATTTCCTACTGGCTTTTTTGTCACTTTTGGATCTCCCAAGACACCTATAAGATCATCAGTGATCTGAAATGCAATGCCCAAGTTTTTTCCAAATGAAGAAAGATTTGTTATGTCTTTTCTGTTTGCTTTTGCACAAATTGCACCTATAGAGCATGAAGCATCAAACAAGGCAGCTGTTTTTTTACTAATCATTACGATGTATTGACTTTGAGTTGGAATCGTTTTACTTTCAGCCAATCTGATATCAAGAAGCTGTCCTTCACAAACATCTACACAAGCTTTAGCTAATCTTGAAACTAGTTCAGTAGTAGATTTAGATGGAAGATTTGTTTTAGATACTACTTGATATGCTTTTGAAAATAAAACATCTCCAGCTAAAATTGCTACAGGAATTCCAAATTTTTTGTGGGTCGTTGGAACACCATGACGCATATCATCATTATCCATTATGTCATCATGAACAAGAGTAAAATTATGAATCATTTCAACAGCGCCTGCTGCAGGTATTGCATCACTATATCTTCCACCTAAAATCTGACAGCTTTTAAAAACCATGAACGGTCTTAGTCTTTTTCCACCAGTTTCTATAAGATGTGAAGCAGCATCGTAAAGTTGTGATGGCTTTCCTTTTATCTTTGCACCAAGAAAACGATTAACAATTTTTGCATTTTTTTTGAGATGAAGTGCATTCATTAATTGACTAACCTCCATCTATTGTTGTGAAAATGATATTTTATCGATTCCTCTAAGGATTTTCTTATGTCAGATTTCATCCAAGACGATAGAATTAATTTGTATTTTTCAAGCATGGCTTTTTCTGAAGATGGCAACAAAAATAGCGCGATTAACATCCATGGACAAAAAATCTGAGGATTTTTTTCCAATTTTTGTTTCAATTCGTTTGCTGAGATGAATTTTACCTCACTTATTTCATCCTCAACTATTTTGAAGTTTGATAAATTTTCAACTATGCCCATCAATGTTCCACAAATCTCGTTTTCAGAACCAATATCCTTGTATGGAATATGATATTCAAACTTCATTAGGTAATCCATTTTACATGGAATACCCAATTCCTCAGGCATTCGTCTTTCTGCTGATGAAACATACGTTTCAGTTTTAGTAGGATGACTAGCAAATGTGCCATCCCAATTTCCTGACCAGAGTATTTTACTAGAACTCCTTTTAGTGATAACTAGTTTACTTTTTTTATCAAACAAAAGTGCAGTAAAAGCACGATGTAATTTTCCGTTTGGAAGATGACACTTTACTTTATCCTCCAAACCAATTTTATTATCATTTTCATCAACAAGGACTAAATATTCTTCTACCACTTTTTCATCCTCTAAACAAGGTTCCATAGAACTTTTTTCTTTTTACTGCATCGATAATTCTTTGAGGTTTGTTTCCATTTACAAAAAATACCTGCAACCCTTTTTTAGAAATTTTTGTAGCTTCCTCCACTTTACGCCTCATTCCTCCTGTAACATCCTTAGAAGATTTTGAAATTAATAGCTTTTCACCTTTTAATTCATTAATTAGTTTTTTAGTTTTTAGATTGGAATAAAGTCCATCTATATTCAAAACAAAAATAGATAATTTGGGTTTTAGAATGGTTGCTAAAACTGTCATTATTCTATCGCCTGACAAGATATAGGATTTTTTTTGACCATACCACAAAGCATCTCCAAAGGTAACGGGAATTAATCTGGATTTTGCAATCTTTTCGATTTCTATTACCTTTTTTCTTATTGGCTTATCGCCGATTAGAAAATCTGTTGGCGGCAAGCAGTAAGGATTTAACTTGTACTTCAAAAGCGAATCAAGAATTATTTTGTTTAATTCAACCATTGAATTTTTTACAACAGATACTCCATGGACGTTGTATTTTGCTGGTTTAGTATGCATTTTGAATTTTACAGACCAATAATGCCCAAATGAACCACCTCCATGCACAATAATTATTGGCTCTTCAATTTTTTTGAGTGTGCGAACTATATTATCCAAAGTTTTCGGCCTAGGCGTTGTGGCTTTTTCTTTGTTGGTGATAATTGAACCACCAAGTTTTATAAGAATCATGTTTGTCCTCAAACAAATAGGTAGTTAAAAAGCATCTAATCCCTTAGAATCAATTTTTACTGAAAAACATTCGAAATTTCCACTTCGAAGATTATTCATTGTTTTCTCCAAGTTTGCTTCATCAGTTAATGCAACAATACAACCGCCATCACCTGCACCAGTAATTTTTGCACCGTAGGCATTTTTTTCTGCCATTTTTATCATGTCTTGAAGTTTGTCATTCGAAACTCCAATTTCTTCCAAGTATTCTTGATTTTTTGACATTTTTTCACCAAGAACGACTAAATCATTTATTTCTAGTGCTTGATTTGCTTTATTGATTAGTTCAGCTTCTTTTTTACATAAAATAGAAAATTCATTTTCGTGGCTTTCTTTGAATTTCTTTACTTTTGACACAATCAAATTTGTATGATGGGGAATCCCAGAATTTGCAATGACTAAAACAAAGTCATTCTTTGAATTAATTTTATTAAAACCAGATTTTTTGCCATATTCGATTATGCCGCCATATGTACATACAGTACAATCCGCACCAGATGTATTTTTGAAGATTGTTTGTTCTGCTTGTATGGCGAGCTCTAGAATTTCCTCTCTTGAAAGTTTTGTGAAAAGATTTGAAACGGAAGCTGCCCCTGCAACACAACAGGCTGAAGAGGATCCAAGTCCAACTCCAGAAGGAACTTCTGAATCAATCACAATCTTGATTCCTCCATCATGATTGAATTTTTTTATCATTTCATTAGCAATATAAAAAAATGGCTTCAGTGGAGAATCCAACCCTTCATAAGATTCAGTAATTGGTATTTTGAGTTGGCCCAAACTTGAACTAACCGAAATAAGTTTTTCTTTATTGGTTTCAGAAGTAACTTTTATCCTCTTGTCAATAGAACCTAGAATGGCTTTTTCGCCATATACCACAAAATGTTCTCCAAACAGGATAACTTTGCCCGGTGCTGAAGCTTTCGAAATCAAGTGAAAATTATAGAACCATATCCAACTACTGAACTCGTATCTCCCGTCACGTCACCACTTGTAGCATATTTTAGCAATTCTCCTTTGGTAGCGCCCAATTTTTTACACGCTATAATAGTTGAAGCAATTGCACCATATCCACAAGCAGTTACCTTTTTGTCATGAAGTACTTTGTAAAACCTTTCCACATCCAAATCAAGTATTGGTTCAATTAAGGCTTTGTCTTGCTTGTGAGCAAATTCATTTGGTTCATAATGAGTAAAATCTGACGACCCTACAATCATAGCATTTTTTTGTTTTGCTATGATTGCTACTGCTTCACCAACATCCTCCACTACTTCTTTCTCTTGATTAATTAAAATAATTGGCAAAATTTTGAATTTATTAGAATAAACTACTTGTAAAATTGGCACTTGGACTTCCAGACTATGTTCTTTTGTGTGAGAAAAAAAATCTAATTCAACTATTTTAGAAATTTTCGTCAATTCCTTTGCTAACTCTGAATCAACTTCAACAAGACCTAGGGGAGTTTTCCAACCACAATCTCTCATTGAAGCAACGTTACATCCTATCCCCCAATGATTTGGCCCTATTATGATAAAAAGTTCTGGTGATTCTAATGAAATTGAATAATAAGAATGACAAGCTATTGGACCTGAATACATGTAACCAGCATGTGGACAAATTACACCATAAATTTTCTTTTTAATATTTGTAGGAGGAAGTTTTCCAGGCCCAAATTTGTGTAAAAAACATTTATGGACCAATTCTTTCAACTCATTTTTTTCACCAGGGTAGAACATTCCAGCCACAGCTGGTGTTCTTATCTGCATTATTCTATTTCCTCTTTAGAAATCTTGGTTTCAAAATCATCTATTTCATATTTCAACGATTCGTCTTCTTTGAGTTCACCACGCTCAATTAAAATTCCACGGGCCAACAACCAATAGATGGTCGCAAGTGATTTTCTTCCTCTGTTGTTTGCAGGAATAACCAAATCAACCTTTGAGGTGATATTATCCGTATTTGAAACTCCTATAACTGGAATTCCCGCATTTGTCGCTTCTGTAATTGCTTGAGAATCCACTTGAGGATCTGAAATCAGCAAAAGTTTTGGTTCAATGTAATATGGTAATGAAGGATTAGTTAAAGTTCCCGGCATAAACCTCCCCAACATTTCAATGGCTCCTGTGATTTCACAGAATTTTTCAATCGGGGTATTTGCATATTCTCTTCCAGAACAAACAATTACCTTTTCAATACCCACTCTATTGATAAATTTACCTGCTATTTTGATTCTTTCAAGTGTAATGTCCAAATCAATTATGTAAAGACCTTCAGGACTTGCCTTAGTAATGTATGGTTTCATGAACTTAGTTTTTACTTGAGTTCCCACTCTGATTCCTGTGGAAAGGATTTTTTTCTTAATATCTGATGTTGCACCTTGTTGGCTCATGCGATTTTAAATTTCTGCCATACCGCGTATTAAATCATGCTCCGAAAGTCGAATAAGCTCATTTAATTTGGCTACTCTTTCGCCCCCAACCACTCCAACTTTAAGCATTTTTGACTTGGTGGCAATCCCAATATGCGAAATATGAGAATCAGTTGATTCACCCGATCTATGTGAAGTAATTAATTTTATGTTGTTGTCATTTGCCTCATTAGCAAATTCTATAGCATCAAAAAGACTTCCTGCTTGATTCACTTTAAGAATTGCTGCATTGCAAGATTTTGCATTAATTGCTTTTTTTAGAATTTTTTTATTTGTGACAATAAGATCATCTCCAGCAATTAGAGTTTTAGGAAATTTTGCTGAAAGTTCTGCCATATCTTCAAAGGCTTCTTCGTGAACTGCATCCTCAACATAGATCAGTTTGTATTTTTTAATAATATTTGATGCAAATTCAATTTGTTCTTCTGGAGAATTTTCAAAACCCCCTCTATCATATACATATCTCTTTTTTTGTTCATTCCATTGCGTTGAAGAAGCAAAATCAACACCCAGTGATACTTCATCTCCTAAACTAAATCCGAGATTTTCACACGCTTTAGCTGAGAGTTCTAATGCTTTTTCATTTGTTAATTTTGGTGCCCAACCACCTTCATCACCTCTCCCATAAGTAAAATCTGGATAAGTTTTTTCCAGAACAGATCTCAATTCTTTGTGTACAGTAAAGTTTGTTTCTATTGCTTCTCTAATCGTTTTGGATCTTAGTGCGCAAATTAGAATTTCCTGGATATCTGGAGTTCCGGGACCAGCATGTGATCCCCCCCCAAGAATATTTCCAAGAGGAAATGGGAATTTATATTCTTCTTCCTTTGAAAGAGTTTTGAAAAGGGGCTCTCCTAAAGCCATTGAGGCTGATTCCATTGCTGCAATTGTTACAGCGAATGCTAGTGCTCCCCCAATTATGGAATAATTCTCTGTTTGGTCAATTGAACGTAGAGATTCATGAACAGATTTCAGATCACTCGGATCAAGGTTTAGAAATTTGTTAGCGTTTTCCTTTAAAATTCTCAAACTTTCTTCCGGCCCTCCATTAGGAAAACTAACAACTTCGTGTTTGCCTACACTAGCGCCAGATGGAGAACAAACTCGACCTAGGAAATTCTTGTCTGCTTTAACATCCACCTCGATTGTTTTATTGCCACGACTATTGTAGAGAATCCTACCCGTTATAGAAGTAATTTTCGACAAACTATTCTAGCTCAGATTCAATTTCATTATGTCTTCTTTGAATTGCTTCATAGAAAGGAATTATTTGATGAATTGTTTCCACAGATGTTAATAACATCCTTCTGCAACAGTACCTCATAATTCCTAAAGAATCAAGAGCTTGAGAAGCCTCTTCACCTGATTTTACTTTGGTTTGGTAATCTTCAAATTTGTCTGCAATAAGATTACCACAAGTAAAACATCTAACTGGTACTAGCATATTTCCGAAAAGTAATCAAGGATTATAAAAACCATC
>SDBS01002910.1_pt1 | contig 16923 bp, 15 predicted proteins | sample 2277091 | NCBI WGS metagenome assembly SDBS01 (sample SAMN10404972, study PRJNA504765) | marine sediment metagenome | isolation source: marine sediment core GS10_PC15, 163 cmbsf | place: Arctic Ocean: Southern Knipovich Ridge | collected 2010 | reverse complement strand
CCCGTGTGTCCAAAGTGACGTCTCCTTTTCAAAAATGTTAGTTAGTGTCCATCCATAAATGGCCCTTTTTGCCCTGTTCGGCGTTCATCGCGAGTTTTCGGGTTGCGCCGTACAGCACATACGCCGCACCAAAAACCTTTGTACGGCCCCCGTAAAAGTTTGCGGGATTTCGCCTCTGATTTTTATAAGATGTGCTCAACTTGATCAGGACAAAAATTGCTCATTTCTGAATTGGACACCTCTATTACTTATTTTAACGTCGTGGATGGCACTAGTTAGAGTAGGCGAGGGGTCGAGAAGTTTATCTCAACACCTCGTTTTTAACATTCCAGATCGATTCTCTTTAAAGCCAATAAGCTTTTGCATTTGGATTAATTGGGTAGATTTCTCCGTGATATCCGAATTTTAGTAATCTGCCCACGCGTCCGGTATATTTTTCCCTCCTGTTATCGCTCGATACAACAATAATAACTATTGAGCGAGGTTAAAATACATAATTCATTGTCTCTTAGTATTCATATTATGTGACGTAACTAATTGAATTTATAATAGCATATCTATTTTTGATGAATATAGAGCTCATAAAAAATTTATCGCATAGTAAAACATGTATGGATGTTAAAGAATTCAAATTCCTTTAAGTGTCAACTTGTTAATATATTTAAAAATATTTAATGTCAACAGAAAAATATATTAATATATTATTATATTAATTTAGGCCGTTCGATATTTATTTAATTATTACAGAATGTTGCGATACCGTAAAAATAAAGTTAACTCAAAATACTGCGTTTTCGGCGACCAAAACACCAAAAAGCAGCATTAAAATAGATCATTTATCGACAGCTAAAAAATTAGGGGAATTTGAAGTTTTTCTGTAAATATTAGAAGCTTTGTGCATCTTTTCAATATTGAACACCCAAATTGAACAAAATGAGCCATAATGATGAATTTTCAAATTCCCCTGATTAAAATCGGTATTCTTCATCGTGAGTGTCACGCCAAATCCTTATCAGATCTTTTAATGATCTTTCGTATTGAATGTGTGACATCTTTAGGCAATGGTTCGGAACGATGGGCTTTCAGGATTGATATGGCCTTTTTCAGGATCGCCTACAGGCGCAGCACCGGTTTTTAAATCGATGACCGAAGTCGAGCTGCCATAAATCACTGGCGTTCCTCTTCGCACCAACTGAGATAAAACAATGCAACTCAACACTTCGGCATTGTGAACCACTAATGTGCCAGCCAGGGTGGTTGGTGCAGAAGCATCTGAGAGCGCCATGGGCATGATGAAACAGGGAATCCCTGCCCTGGCGGCTTCGATTATCTGACCGCAGCACCCCTCAGTAAGACAGAGAGGACTCAATGGACATGGGCTCGTACTGAAAATTGGCCGCTCTCTCAGCTTTTCTCTTCCTCTCACAACGGATGCGCACATCTATTTGATATCTTGTGAATTCTCTGCTGCCTGTGCCGTATATAAAATGTTTTGAAGTGTTTGATAAAATCGCTTCTATGCGATGTAAAGGTCAAAAGTGAGGTGGGACATCGCGGGCCGTTGCAGGTCTCTGAATAACATCGACTTCACTCAGTGAATCTAGAATCATCATCAAATCTCCTACATCCCTTTTAGTCGTCTCGCTGCATTCATAAAGCCTGAGTTCGCGCTTGTGTTTCATAGACATCTAATTGCAAACTCAGGGATTTATTAAATAAACTTATGCGGTTAACCACTAAATGCAAGTGTAAAGATGGTCACCGAATCTCCTTGTTGCAATTTTGTATCTAATCCATCAAAGAGATATATACTTCTTCCGTTGTGAAATATCGCGATGTCTTTGCGAACCTTACCATTCTTATCGAAAACTCTAGCCCGACTTTTTCCTGTGTCACATAGTACGTTTAAAAGAGCTCGAATGTTTGGAACGGTATCTGAGTCTATCTCGCTGATATTTTGGTTAAATATCTTAGGGAAATGGCCATAAAAAGTAATATTTACTACTCCGGCCTTGCTCATAATACCTAAATTCTCCGATTTTAATTTTTCTAATAAATTTATCCACGATAAAATTTAAATTATGCTAAAAACAGATGGCAAGTTGCGCCCTTGCGCCTCGATATAAACTCTCTTGATTTAATGATTCATGTGAGTTACAGGGAAACACCTAGTTTAAAAGCTTCTTTCTTCTTTTTTTTGTCATTTTTTATTTCTCCTCTTTCATTAGCCGTTGCCAAAACTTTGCCAACAAATTTCATTCCCAGAAATTTAAAGGACATGCGGAACATTTCAACAATTGGCATACATGCGCTTGGACCTTCTGCGGCTGGTATTATTATTAATGCTATTTTGCCTTTTAATTTTTTATTAGCAGCATAAGGCCTTAACCTATCAATCAACAGTTTCATCTTTGCTGAAGGGCCATACCAGTAATTTGGAGTACCAAAAATGATTAAATCTGAATCATCTATTTTTGGGTAAATTTCCTACATTCCGTCCTTCACAACGCATATTAAATCTCCCTTTTTACACATACGGCAATCAATGCAGGGAGATATTTTATAATCGTAAAGATAGATTTTATCCCAATCTTCTTTGGTGATTATACCACGCTCATAGCATTCCATAGCAAACGCCACAGTGGTGCCTGCGGAGATGGTAAACAAAGTACATGATAAGTGTTTATGAAATGACATGTGATTCGAAAACATGTAAAGTGCCAAAAAGGAAAAGAAAGTAGAAAAGAATAATTATGATATTACTGGTTATTCAATTTTCTAATAAATGCCTCGCCTTGTTCCATCAGATCCCCATGATCCCCAGGAGCTGTAAGGTTATCAATCAGATCTTTGGTATAACCCCTCAAGACTTCATCAGCTCGCTGGCAGCCCTGTTCCTGCCACGCCTCAAGCGTCAGTTGCGGAAAAATATCGCTTTGATAGTAGGCTTGACGAAAGCGTTTCAGCGTTAAGTCAGAACTTAGGAATTCTCCGCCTGGGCCGGCTTCAGCAATTTCATCCGATGCTACAACTTCGTTATCATATGAAAAGCCTTTGGCAAAAATACGGGCCTGTTCGATGACTTCATTGGCATAGACAGCAGCGGTCGGGGAGAAAACTTTGTATTCCAGAATCGATCCTACCATCGGCACCAGCCCGGCTTTACCGATACAAGCCAACAAGTGGTTCATCCACTGATGTCCTGAATTAATAATATCTGCACCCCATCCCATAGCGCCGCCTGCACTTCCGTAATGCGGCAAATGATAATAATTCATCATTTCAGCACAAATCCGATGAACCAAATGACTGAACAGATCGACAAAATAACTCATACCTCTCATATCTAAAAAGGAATACACATACCCGCCGATGATAGGTGCACCTTCTCTAATCAGCTGGCTGAGTGTTACCCCCGCGAGAAGCTGTGCATTTAGGAGACATAAAGACTCGGCGGGTGTAATCGGTGCCGTTGCACCGGCAGTAGCGCCGGTACTATAAATAAAAGGCAGACCGCGTTTAATTGTGGTCATCATCTTATCCACGGTTCCGCTATTGATCGTGAGTGGCGAGATGGGAGTACAAAAGGGAATTATAAAGGGCTTTGATGAAAGATTACCAAAAAGATTTTCCATCAGTTCGATTACCGGCACAAAGGCATTTTCATCAGAAACGAGAACCACCAGGGGTTTAATGGTATTGGATGCCATTTCCAAGGTTGAATAAACGTCAAGAACTTTCGCCGGTACGTCCTGCAGAACGCCAATGGTGGAAACGACATCATAGCTTGGCAGTTTCTCTCCAAGGCGAACCATTAGAGCCATATGTTCCCTGGTAAAAGGGACAACATTATCGTTTTCTGGATTTTGGTAGTAAAGATCGGTCACCCCCATGCCAAATCGGGTATCACCAGGGAGCTGAAAAGCAAAATCACCTTTGCGATTATAAATTTTGATTGAAGAAGGTGTCGTTTGTAGAGCCTCGTCGACAACTTCCGGGGGGATCCGCACGATGTCATCGCTCACCATACTCGACCCTATTTTCTTGGAAAAAATCCTCTTGGCCTCCTTCGATTCTACCCGAACGCCGACAGTAGATAAAATCTTCAATGAATCATTATGAATTCTCTCTTTTTGTGAATCTTCCAAGACGGTGAAGGCAGGTCGTATTGCATGGGTAGTATCCATAGCTCCTCTCAAAATAATTTCTGATCAAAGGGGTGATTATGAATAAACAATGCGTTTTATTCCTCGTCCCTTTTAGATCTACTTTTCGACAGCATATCTGCTGCCTGCAATGGAGTGCAAAAGGTCCGCAACATCATCGCTTTTTTCAAGCTCATAGATATCCGTAATGCATGCCTTAATCGCGTCGTCGTTAAGCGCATAAGATACCAGGTTTCTAAACTTGTCTTCTATCTCTTGCTTAGGCTTCATCCACTGCCTCCGCTTCTGCAGGAGAAGCTAATCGCTGACTAAGTGTTGCAATAACCCCCTCGGCAACTTGCTCTCCAAGCTTTGACTCTTCAATCTCCTTCGGAGATGGTATATGATCCTCTGGAAGTAACGTTAATGAGATGTCAGACAGTCCCATAGCCTTGGCGTTAAACCTCGCATCTGCCGCAAAATGCTTACCGACTATGAAAGTAACTGGTTTACCTAGTTTCCCTATGATGGCTACGTCACGCGTAGTCTTACTTATACAGGAGCCTCAGTCACCCGTTAAGGCGATAACACCATCCGCGTATTCTGCTATCTCCCTAAGCTGCGGCTCCTTAACGTCTGGCATGTTAGCAAGGAGAACTCGCCATGTGCGCAACTCAACATCGGGAACACGCTTCTTCAGAGCCTCTTCCAGATAGGGTAGTAACATCTCTCCGCCAACTTTGCTATTGTTGAGTATTCCAATCTTCTTGCCATTTAACTTATCGAGACGAGGTGATATAGATGCTTGAGGATTACTCTCAATTTTGCCCCTAGAGCTAAACACTTTTAATGATACTTTATCTGTTTTCATCTTATACCTCCTTTCCTTTTTCTTTTCGGTTATCATCGATCTGCAGGCATTGGTACTTGCCGGACTTTTTTACGCGAGCAAACATGGGGTGCCCTCCTGTTTTATTGAAGACACCTTCTTTTTACTTCCTTATGTCATATATACCTGGTATAATATGCATACTCTGTGGTACTACCTATTGGCTTTCTACTAGATTCGAATCTTGTAATTTCAATAGGTTATGCTGCATACGAGTCATTTAACTGTTTAACTTCTGTCAAACTTTGGAGATCTCCTCACAGAGCGAGGGGTTTACCATTGGAATTAAGAAATTTTAGCAAGTGCACTATCTTTTTGTCTGAGCTCTTTTCACATAGGTTACCAGGTCTTTTTCAAGATCTGGGGTTAATTGGGTCTCTGGGGCCTGGGCCAATCTTTTTTTCCAGATATCCCGACAGCGTTCCAGGACACTTTGCTTTCCTTCTGCTTCCCAGTTTTCATAAGTACGCCAATCAGAAACAGTGGGCCGCCAAAGGTTTCTATAGTTTGCCATGGTGCTGGAGTGGGTTAAAAAATCCCCTCCTATGCCTACTTCATCAAAGATATCTACCAGGTGTTGAGCTTTTTTTTCATCTACATCTATTTCTTCTTTGCTAATATATAGAACCCGGGAAAGCACTTCTTCATCAAAGATTAATTTTTCATAAGAGGTGGTTGCAACCGATTCCATAGCTCCTGCAGTGAGAATATTAGCTCCTGCTGCCACGCTGGTGAGCACATTTTGCATGATTTCCATACCGCCCTGGCAATTGAGTTCATTGTTGTCACTAGTGGCGGTCATGATGCGTGAGGGTATTTTATAAAAATCGCGTAACATTTGCAAAGTAATGGCTGTGCTAATCACAGAATCTGGAGACGATCCTCGCCAATTGAGGTTGGTCATATCTGGCGCTGCATTACCAGGCATTATCTCGAAGATTGCCCCCGGACTTATACTTTGTTGTAAAGTGGCCACAGCCATGCCATTCATGAGTGTTTCCAGGCAGGAACCAACGGGGTCTAAAGGTATCTGGGCAGATAGAATACCACACACAGAAACCGTACAACCTTGGCCGTTTTGAGCATAATATATGATGGTTTCCAAGGTGTCATCCGCAAGACGTAAAGGAGGCAAAGGGCAAATACTGCAAATGGTAACGGTATTTTGCTTTAAAAATTCCATTCCTCCCCCAAAGGCGATGGCATACATATCCAAAATTTCTCTAGGTTGCCATGGCTTCTTGCTAAAAAAACTTACTGTGGGTTTGGTGGTGTGGCGAAAATTATTAAGAGTGATATACAAGTGTTTATATTCAGCTGGAATTTCACTAGGTTCCGCCGGGTTGCGCCCCATAAGCTTATAGTATGGGCTTTGGTGGGCAATTTTAACAATTTCAGCAGCATCTGCCAAAGTTGCTCTACGTCTGCCTCTTTCTATGTCTGTTACATTCATCTCACCAGATCCAGGGCTGATTATGGTGTCATGCCCTACGCCATAAGTTAAATTGTGCTTTTCTTCTCTGGCCATAATAGACATCTCACTTGGGATGGTTTTTAAGGCATTTTCCACCATTTTGGGAGGAAGAAATGCGGTTTGGTTTTCTATTTTAGCCCCATGCTTTTTTAAAATCTTTAATGCTACATCATGGTGGAAGACAAAACCGGTTTTATCTAATATTTTTAAAGCTGCCTGGTGGATGTAGTCATAACTCTCAGTAGTCATAAAATTCCAAAACGGCTTTTTCATAAATTGTCCTCTTATTCATCCGTTAGGTGTAAATTTATTAATAGATTTACAAAGATTTAATGGTAACAAATAAATAATGCCATTAACAACCAAAGGTGGGTTGAAAGATGCTCACTAGAACTCCTTGATGTAAAGGTTCATGTGAGTTACAAGGAAACACCTAGTTCAAAAGCCTCTTTCAACTTTTTTTTGTCATTTTTTATTTCTCCTCTTTCATTAGCCGTTGCCAGAACTTTGCCAACAAATTTCATTTCCAGAAATTTAAATGACATGCGGAACATTTCAATAATAGGCGTGCATGCACTTGGACCCTCTGCGGCTGGTGTTATTAACAATGCCTTTTTCCCCTTTAATTTCTTATTAGCAGCATAAGGTCTTAGCCTATCAATCAACAGCTTCATTTTTGCTGAAGGGCCATACCAGTAATTTGGAGTACCAAAAATGATTAAATCTGAATCATCTATTTTTGGGTAAATCTCCTGCATTCCGTCCTTCACAACGCATATTAAATCTCCCTTTTTACACTTACGGCAATCAATGCATGGAGATATTTTATAATCGTAAAGATAAATTTTATCCCATGTATGACCGCTCGTCTCAGAACCTCTCAGGGTCTCACTAACTAATGTATCGGTATTGCCATTTTTTCTAGGACTTCCAATAAATGCCTGGATTTTCATTAAAGCCTCCTAATGGCGCACGGTCTTTTTTGCCTAACTAATCTTCCACTAGTCCAAGGTCTTTTAAGGTTTCTGTTCTCGGCACACCTGTTTCGGGATCCCAGCCCATTTCTTTGAAATAACTGCGCCTTAGTGCATCGTAGTCTACGATTACTCCTGCAGCCGGGCCGATTTGATACGGTTCACGAAATTTTTTCGGAATTTTGAAGTCCTTTATCGTAAGGCCTTCACGGATGTTAAACATCTGTCGCATAGTTTGAATCCTTCGGCCAACCTTGATGCCTTCAGCCGCTGTGAAATTCCATCCGGTTGTAGCTGCGATGAGCTCAATAAGTGGGTAATTATGAAGCTCCATGCAAAAGAAACAAACACCAGCCGCATTCATCAGCCTGTGGTAGCTACTACTAATAGCGTATATAACGCCTTTTTTATCGTTTTGATAGTCATATAGTTCCACCTCAGGGGTGTCGAGCTCAGGGTAAGCCCCAATGTAATTGCCTAAGCGCTCGCAGTAAGACGCAAAGGTACCGTGCGTATGGCGGCCGGGGGCAGGGTCAAAAGCATAGAATACACCCCTAGCAGGCTGCACCCGGGGGTCGAAGTTTCCCGGTTCCTGCCCCCGAAATCCCGTTGTCAATTCAATGCTGTCTTTGCCTATTCTCTCGGCTGCTTTAGATGAGCCGTCAGCAAAAATAGCACCGCACCCTTCACGTTTGATCATCTTCTCAAGGAGGGCAATTTGGGCATCAGCATTACCCCAAGTGAGTTCTAAACCATCAAGATTTTCTTTGGTGATTATACCACGCTCATAGCACTCCATAGCAAACGCCACCGTAGTGCCTGCAGAGATGGTATCAATACCGGCGCGGTTGCATATATCATTTGATTTGATAAGTGCTTCAAGGTTATCAATTAAGCAGTTGATGCCGAGACTAGCCAGACTCTCATACTCTGGTTTCTTGGCTCTTTTCACAGCATACGGTCCATCCTTTACTTCCACGTATCCGCCACAGGCAACAGCACAGTGGTAGCAGCCATATTTCTTAACTTGATACTTGATAACCTCCGGTCCAGCAATTTTTGCATGATTAGGGAAGGCCTCTTCACCGAACATACTCCAATGTTTCACTGGAGCTGCTCCGGATACCACATCAACGGAGACATTACCGGAAGTACCATAATCCGTAGCCCATTTGATATCATCACAATCGCGGATGCGTTTGTTAATCGCCTTACCAAGTGATTTGACAAGTTTATCATCAGCTGCTTCGATCTGCTTAGTTCCTCTTACGGCAATAGCCTTGAGATTTTTGGCACCCATTACGGCTCCAAGGCCCGAGCGACCCGCGGCTCTTCCGTTGTCGTGCATAATTGAGGCAATAAGAGATTTATTTTCACCAGCTGGACCAATGCAAATGACCCTGCAACGACCTCTTTTAAGCTCCTCCCTCAGGACATCTTCTGTCTCCACTGTATCCTTACCCCACAAATGACTTGCATCTCGGAGTTTGGCTTTTCCGTTGAAAATCCAAAGATACACGGGTACAGAAGATTTACCGGTGATAAAAATGCCGTCATAGCCCGCTCGCTTCAGTTCCACACCGAAATACCCCCCAACATTACTCTCGCCAATCGTGCCGGTAAGAGGTGATTTCGCTGACACGACAGATCTTGAAGTCATAGAAACAGGTATTCCATTGAGCAGACCGCTCATAAAGCAAAGCATATTGTCCGGCCCAAGAGGGTCTACCTCAGCTGGCATTCGATCATGCATGATTTTGGCAGTGATCCCGTACCCGCCTAAGAAATCACGGTAAATAATTTCGGACTGGGTTTCTGCTTTTATCGTCCCCTCCGTGAGATTTACAAAAAGAACTTTTCCTATAAAACCTTTCATAAAAGCAATATCCTCCTTTCGATATAGCGAGTTTTGACTACCTCCTGACATGAATGTTCAATTCTACTGATTAAAACATCGTAGATATCTTTGCACAGATCCAAGATGCCATCCCCCAAACGCAAGTCAACTACCCCAATAACGGGTGGATGGTAGTACCTACTCTAAGAACCAAGCTATCGGTAGATCTTTAACATTTACTAACCCTGGCATAGCCTCTATAACCTGTGGGATTCGATTAACGGCAGAGGCATAGGTTACCTCACCTCTGAGCCCTTTCATTTCTACACTAATATTCGGTTCCCCTTCAATATAAATATAGTCACCTCTTTCTATGCCCTCTTCTTCAGGATCCGCCACTACGATCCACTCGTTAACTACCACTGGCTTTCCGTCCTTCATGCCTTCGAACAGGTAATGCGTGCCGCACACCATGCCTGGTTCTATTTCCATATCGGGACGCGGTATCTTTTTCTTTTTGGAGATCATCGGCTTTAGCGTTTCCCTTATTTCATCTAATTTCCATCCTAAAACGTCAGCAACCATATCGATTTGCGAAATTGTTGTCTTAACTGAGTAACCAACAGATCCATCTTCCACTAACTTTTGATATTCACTAGGTTTACAGCCTGGGGCATGTCTTGCCACGACAACCTTACTTCGGTCTTTAATATCCATTACGCGCTTCGAGGTCAATTTCCTAACATCGTGACATGCCCCGCTGAAGATGAGCGGTAGCAGATCCATTGTGAGCCCTGGAAGTATACCTGCAAACAAGGCGGTAACGCCGTTTTTCTTAGCCACTTCATCAACCTTTTGACCAAGTTCAGGCCAGCGAATCCATGGGTATGATAGGTGCAGGAGTGCGATTGTTATTACATTTTTTCCCGCTTCTAAAGATTGGATTACCTGGGATTCCATTTCGTCAGGGTGATTTGCAGTCCAATGAAGCACAACATTGGCGTTAGGCGTAGCCAAGACAGCATCTGAATCCTCCGATACAATAACACCTAGCTTTCTGCCGACACCAGCCACATCGCCTAAATCCTTCCCCACTTTATCCTTGTTAATATCAATAGCACCTACAATTTCTATCCACTCTTTATCTAAAATCATACTCACTGCATTAGTTCCGACAGTCCCAACACCATAAAAGATAACCTTTGCCTTTTCCATTGGACCTTCCTCCTTCTTGTTCAAGATTTTGGTTTTGAGTAGTTTCCAAAGCTATGATTGTATTCTTCAATCAAAGTCTGGCCAATCGCGCTAACTATAAGGCTCAACCATATCCCTTACTCTAAAATACCGACCACCGGCAATTTTTCCATACCTCATCCCTCGTTTCACTCAAAGCAAGAGAGTGTTCTCTCGGATAGAATAGAGATATGCAAGGAAGATAGTCGGTGATTTTTGCCTGATTTGATGTATCTGATTTTAATGAGGATCTTCTTTCGCGGGTAACCACATCAATCGCACTCGGGGCGTTCCCGCCACTGTTGAAGTATGTCCCGGTAAGACCATCTATCTTCAGGTCCAGTTCCGGCCGATCACGACCTGGCATAATAAATGAGCGCGGTGCCTTGGCCATGCTTTTTTTCACCAGATCGAGAGGGATTTTTACAATTTTATGATTAAAATCGACATTTGCCCCGGCATCAGCATAGATCTTTAGCGGCCACTCCTGCAAGCGCATGCTCATGGTTGTCTCCTCTTCAAAAATGTTAGTTAGTGCCCATCCGCGACTTTAAAATAAATAATAGAGGTGTCCAATTCAGAAATAAGCAATTTTTGTCCTGATCAAGTTGAGCACATCTTATAAAAATCAGAGGCGAAAGCCCGCTAATTTTTGCGGGGGCCGCACAAGGGTTTGTGGTAAGGCGTACGTGCTGTACGCCGCAACCGAAAACCCGCGGAGAACGCCGAGCAGGGGAAAAAGGGCCATTTATGGATAGACACTAGTTAGAGTGAGTGAGGGGTCAAATAATTTATCTCAACACCTTGTTTTAACATTCCAGATCGATTCTTTTTAAAGCCAATAGGCTTTTGAATTTGGATTAATTGGGTAGATTTCTCCTGGATATCCGAATTTTAATAATCTGCCCACCCTTTCGGTATATTTTTCCCTCCTGTTATCGCTCGATACACCAATAATAGCTATTGAGCGAGGTTGAAATACATAATTCATTGTCTCTTTAGTATTCATATTATATGACGTAAATAATTGAATTTATAATAGTATATCTATATTTTGATGAATATAGAGCGCATAAAAAATTTATCGCGTAGTAAAACATGCATATAAGCAAAGAATTCAAATTCCTTTAAGTGCCAATGTGTTAATATATTAAAAATATTTAATGTCAATAAAAAAATATATTAATATATTATTATATTAATTGAGACCGTGAATATTTTTCAAGAACTATTTTTTGCCATAACTTTTTAACGTTACCAATCGATTACGTTATCTTGGCTCATGGTTTGTGTATCTTTTCATTTTGATGATTCAAAGTGCCGGGTAATTGCCCGCTAAAACAATCGCCCGGAGGATACACCACCTAATCCCTCAAACACAATTTTCGATTATAACTCAAAACATTAATTAGGAGGGTTAAAATGCCTGCGGGATCAGAAGAGATAAATCGGAGAGGAGGTGGCCGAGCTGACCATCCCCTCCCTACAGAACGGCTCGTACCCGGCAGGTAAGCCGCTCTTCGATTAGCCCGCCTGCAGCGGAAATGTTGATTCAAGAGATCGTTGTTTCTGTATAGAATCATGTAGAAAGATCAATCCCTGCCTTCAAAGCCATTGAAGGTTCATTACAAACCGGACCTATTTACCCATTACCGATTGCCATCGGTTCATCTTAACCCGGACCCGGCGTGCTTCATAGGGTTTATAACCGATCCGTATCATCATTCTCTGGAATTTCCGTGGGTTCTTCCATTTCTTCAGTTGCATGGATCTGAAACGGCTGCGTATCCACCTGTCAAGATCCCTGAATAAATTACGGAACTCCTGAATATGAAAATATCCGACCCAACCCTTTAAATACACGTTCAGTTCTTAGATGGCCTGGTACATGGATAATGGATTATTCCTGTGGGTTAACTCCCAGACCTTGTTCTTGAAATTAAACCGGGCTTTATTGCTCACCCTGATCTTTTCCCGCAGGATTTAAAATCCAAGAAAAGGAACATCCTTGATCAATGCCACCTGACTCTTCTCCTTATTTAACGGTAAGTTGCGAAAAGAAATCGGATCCATATTGCGTCGGTTATGCCAATATAAATGGATTAAGGTTCTTGAGGGCAATGCATGTGTTGATCATATACATGTGTGTTTTTCGATTCAGCCAAAGTATTCAGTTTCAACAATCGTCAGTTATTTAAGGGGTAAAAGCACAATGATTGTTTTTGAGAGGTTTAGGGGGCTTGGCCAAATTTTAAAGGAAACTCCTTTTGGGCACGAGGGTATTACATTAATACTGTTGGATTGGATGAGGCAAAGATACGGAAATATATAAAGAACCGGCAGATGAATGAATCGATTATGGATGAGTACGATTCGGATCTGGATAAAGACCCTTTTTAGAGTGCCGGTATCAAAGAAGAGAACGACAAGTAACCATGTGAAATAAATCATCATTAGCCACAGAACAGAAGTTTTGCGTGATTTAGTCCCTCCTTAAGTGGTGTCAGTAGCAATGCCCTTAAAGGGCATAATCATACTTCCGGCTTGGCCGGTGGCCATGATTTTTTCATACCAGCTGGTTCACTCGCCTGTCTACAAATTCGCTTTGAGAATCAATGCTATCATATCGTAAAATTCATTGTATGCAAGCTTTCCGGAAGGACACATAAAGTTAAGGTATTAAAATTACTTATTTGTGAAGTTGACTTCTTTTGCTACGTTTCTATTCCCAAGGCATTAGCGCAGCGGCGTGCTCTCCGGCAATAATGCCAAAAGCCAGAGCCTCTGGTATGTTAGAGCTATTTTCATATAGGGGAGCGAAGAATGAACCTAGCTCGCCTGCAGCATATAGTCTTGGAATGGGCTCATCGTTTTTGTCTAGTACCTGAGCCTGTGCGTTATGCTTCGGACCACCTTGTGTATTTATTATAGGTTCACAAAGTTCTGTACCATAATAAGGCGGAGTATCTAGTGGTACCAGCCATTTTTTGGACCTACCAAACTCAGAGTCCTCACATATCCTACAGTATTCGTTGTATTTGCTTACAGTGTCTTCTAGTGCGACTGAGACTACCCCTAGCTTCTCAGCCAACTCTTTAATAGTGTTGGCTTTAACTATCCACCCAAGCTCTATTTCAGCGCTGTTGTCATCGCTCCACTTATAAAGCTCATTAATACACCACCAACCATAACGTGTTCCTACGATGGGCGCCTTTTTCCTAAAGGTTTCGTCGAAAACCAAGTAAAAAGGTATATTAGGATACTCTGCGTGTTCATGGTCGAAGTATTGAACTTTTAAAGGTTCCTTGCGATGGCTTAACAAGAGAGCTTCGTTCATAAATCTCTTCCCGTATTTATTTATGTAAATAGCTTGACTGCCAACAGGCAATTGCCTTCGTAACCGGAATCCGACGCCAAATTTCTCACTTGGTGCTTTAGGAGCAAAATTACCTAGCTCAACATCAGACATATGCCAGAGCTTTGCTCCCACTTCTGAAGCCATTAGTATTCCATCTCCTGTATTATATGGAGTCCCGAAAGGGTAAATGGGTAATTCTGCCATGTGTTGCAAGAAGTTTACTAACATTTCTTTATTATTTTCGAAGCCTCCACAGGCCAACACCACACCTTTTCTAGCCATTAAAATTATTTCCTTTCCAAGCCTTTCCGCCTTGGTACCCAATATTTCTTTTGTTACAGGATCTTTCATTAGTTCTTTCACACGGGCCTCATATATCACTCTAATCTTTCGCTTTTTTACCTGATTTTCAAAGAAGTCGAATAATTGTTTTCCATAAGTCCACCTCATTCCCTCTTTCGTTTGGCGAGGAGTTCGCGCTAGACGTGCTATTTTTCTGATGCTAGTTGATCCCGCAAGTGTAGGATATGTTGGTTCCTCTGGGAAATACTCGAGCTCAACACCCCATTCTTTGAGCCTAAGTGGTAACCCGACCATGGCTTCAGCAAAGGCATAGATCGTTTCTTCGTTCAATGTTTCCCAAGTCAACGCCCTGTAATATTCAATCGTGTTGGCTACATCACCAGGGATGCTCAAAACGCCTGCAGAAACACGAGTATTTCCTCCGCTGACCGGTGCTTTCTCAAGTATGAGCACACTAGCTCCAGCGTCGAAGGCTGCTATAGCAGCACAAGCACCAGCTCCTCCGAATCCCACTACAACGATGTCCACCTCATAGTCCCACTTCTCTGGAAGCCAAGGCTTTAGCTTTGTCACATCCTTCTCTACCGGAGTAAAACCCACTGACACACTCATGCCAATTGCTGCCTCCTCTCGATGAAACTCATGATTGTTTCCTCTTGAAACTTGCTTGTCCTTGAAATTGTAAGCGAAGGGATAAAAAGACTCCTTGCACCTCAGTTTAACCTGACATATTCTACTTCAACACTCAGTCTAATACCTTCTCATCCTTCTATCACAGATAAAAGTCAATGATCTCCCTGAACACCGTTAACACCGCAGTTATAAAAAAGCAGCAGATACTGGCAGCTCTCTTACTGTTACCAAGCCGGGCCTTGCAGCCATTACTTGGGGAATGTGATTGACGGGACGGGCCCAGTTTTCAACTCCCGGACCCGTTCCGAAGCCCTTGACAATTATTTCCATACTCGGCTCTGCTTCAATAAAGATTGTAGTTCCTACTTCTAACCCTTCTCCCTCAGGGTCTAATAACGATCTCGTGTCGATATTGATTACTTCCTTCCAAACGACTCACCCGATCATTGACCTCGGCAAAGGTCCGCCTTTATCCTTCAAACACCGTCATATCCCGTTCAGGACAGATTGCAGTGGCTATGTTTAAAAAATCTGTGGTATTCTTGGATGTTACCTGTTTGCATTAATTCCCCCAAATTGATTGTAAAGTTAGTGCCCATCCATAAATGGCTCTTTTTGCCCTGCTCTGCGTTCTCCGCGGGTTTTCGGCTACGGCGTACAGGAAGTACGCCTCACCGTAAACCCTTGTACCGCCCTGATCAGGACAAAATTTGCTCATTTCTGAATTCGGCACTCATAATGACGGGTTAAGAACCGCTGATGGATACTAGTTATAATATTATGTTTATAGTATTATCAAATTGAGAGAGTCATAGAATTCTTATTCTGCTGACCAGAAAAATAAGTCTTTTAGTGTTGATTCACTTTATCGAATTCAAAGGAAGTCTTAAGGATAAAACGATCGGATCGAAAGTACATATGGGTAATTTCCACAGGAGTGGATTTTGAATCGTAATAGATATTCTCCACAAAAAGGATGGGATCTCCAAAATTGATTCCTAATATTGACGATAAGTCCATGTCAGCTATGAAAGCCTCAGTCTGTTGCTCTACCTTAGTAATCTGAATGCCTGAGATTTCTTGAAATTTTTTAATGAAACTGCCCTGTTCAAAATTCTTCTTGCTGATTTTTTCTAAAAAATGAGAGGGGGCATAATTGACGTAATAGGAAATAACCTCTTTTTTAAATTTTCTGATTCTTTTGATACGCAAAAGGTATTCATCCGAATTTAGGCCAAAAATGCTTCTGATGCGGTAAGGGCATGCCGCAATGCTGATCTCTAAAACCTTTGTTTCTGTCGAATAATTGGATTGCCATTGAAATAAGTCACGAAAATTACTTGATATTTTTATTGGCATCCGCTTTTGTTCTTTATATATAACCTTTGTTCCCACACCTCTTTTTCTTACGACAAGGCCCTCTTTCACCAGGATCGACAAAGCCTTTTTAACTGTTATAATGCTGACATTAAATTCTTTAGCAAGACGCTTTTCTGAAGGAATAATTTCTCCCTGTTCATATTCCATTATCACAATTCGTCGTTTCAATGTCTCAGCCACAGTATGATAATAGTATGTTGCTATATTTTCTACGTCCATGGGTCCACCAACAATTTCTATTCGTTCCTAAGGTGATATTAGAGATTTCTATCGGGAATATATATTAAATCGTAAATGTCTCCCATAATTTTAAAGTCATTTCTATAAAATATATTGATATAATAAATAAGATAAAAGAATTATAAAATAATATCAAAATTAAATATAAAAATAGATATATAAAAAAGTATATACTATTTTTTACTAAATAAAAATGTATAATACAATAACATATTAATAAACTATCGACAAGAAAAATCCTGAATGTTAGGCGATAAATCAAAAAAAATTATTAAATGCTCAAGACGCAGTCCCTGCTCGAGCGTCAGGTCCATCCTTTTTTTGACGGCTTCTTTTGCATACGACAGGGATATGGGGCTCATACACGCCATTTTGTGCGCCAAATCCACTGCAACCTGCATCAGTTCAGCAAGTGAGACAACCTGGTGTACGAGACCGATTCGATGTGCTTTAACGG
>SDBS01002908.1_pt1 | contig 16925 bp, 26 predicted proteins | sample 2277091 | NCBI WGS metagenome assembly SDBS01 (sample SAMN10404972, study PRJNA504765) | marine sediment metagenome | isolation source: marine sediment core GS10_PC15, 163 cmbsf | place: Arctic Ocean: Southern Knipovich Ridge | collected 2010 | reverse complement strand
GATCGTTTAGACTCCGTTCAGGCCCTCGAACATGGCGAGCGACCGTGTGGACTTCAGCACGAGGCCAGAGTACCACTTCAGCCGGATGCGCCACGCATCCTTATTCTGTACCGTGCCGATATTCTCGACCCGGATACCGGCACTTGCGCCGCCGAAGATGGCGTGAACACCATCCTGCTCGTTGAAGCGAACGGCGTAGATCGACATGGTAGTCGAGTTCGTGCCCTTCGTCACATCGGAATTCACGAAATCGTTCTTCAGAATCGGAATACCGTTATGCGTGAGCATCGGACGGTCGAAGTTCTTCAACTGAAGCATGTTGGCATCGGTGCCTCCGCCTACCGTTCGCAGGAGATTCCGATATTGCCGAATAGCCACGCTCGACATGATGAAAACGTCAGGGCCGTTTGGCACTTCGTCCTCAAGCTGATCCAGCATGGAAAGGGTGAGCGCATCACCGTTGGCGCCAGGACCGGTGAGAGTCTGGGCTACCGTAACCAGATTGATGAGGCCATCGAATTCCTTCGGAGAGCCGCCTTCGTCGCCGTTGATGAACGTATCACTCCACTTGCGACCCAGACCCTTCGCCTTCAGACCGATCTGGACTGCCAACTGGTCGTTGGTATCCGACATCGTTTCAGACAGGAACTTGTCGACATCAACGTCGCCAGCCAAAATCTTCAGCGTGGCAATGACGTTGGTGAAGGTTACGGCCTCTTCGACAACCGCATCGTTCGGATCGAGAAACGTACCGGTCGATTCCGTCAACTCGCGATTGTAAACGTAGGCTTTGCCGTCAGTTTTAACAAACGGGATGATTTGGAATACCTCATCGTGCGTGATGATTTCCTCGATCACTCCGCGCTGTAGATCGTTGTTGGAGAGCCGCTCGGCTTCCACCTTCAATAGTGCCATTTGTGTAACTCCCTAAAAAGAAGATTCTAAACCAATGACCCACAACGGTCACGACTGCCTTCAGACTTAATTATGCGTCACTCGGCGCCAAGGTTCAACCCTTTTCCCTCTTTAAGCTGACCGTCTTTCAATCCAAGGGCTATGCGATTGGTTCCTGGTTCAGTTTTTGGAGGATCATCATCGTTGTCGCCGAGAGGGTCTGTATGCGAACCAGAGCCTGGTTTAATCTTTGATTTGTAAAGACTTTTTTTGTCCGGGTCAGCGTCCACAATTTTCCTGAACGCCTCGTCGAAATTAAGATTAACACCTTCACCGTTGACCAATGGTGCGCGATCTGATGCTCCGGCAGGTTTGTTGAATCCAACGACATTTCCCGCTTCATCGCGCTCAAAATGGTTGCCGAACAACTGGCGAGCTTTGGTTGCCGGAAGGTTCAATTCTTTGTTGACGAACTCTGACGCTGCGAAGCTATTGCCGATGCTGAGATTATCAATGTCGGTGTCTTTGCCGGTCAACTTGTTGGTGAGTTCTTTGATCGTCGTGAGATGACCGTCGACCACAACCTTGTGTGCCACGTTCATCTGATCCTTGACCTGATCGAATTCACGAGCGGCAATCAACTTCTTTTCTGCTTCGGTTTTTTGATCTGCAAGCAACTTGTTTACGGCGGTGATGTCAACGTCTTTCCACGCTTCGGCTGCCTTTTCAAGAGCGGCGATCTTCGTGTCCTGGGCACTGATCTTTTCGCCCTGGGTTTTGATCGTGGCTTTCTTGGCCATAACTTCGGTCAATAGGGCTTTTTCTGCTGCGGGAGCGGCTGCCAATTTATCGGCTGCCGCTTTGTCGGCGATAACTTGGTCTGCGGCTGCTTTGTCGGCGATAACTTGATCTGCGGCTGCTTTGTCGGCGATAACTTTGTCGGCGATAACTTTGTCAGCGACTACTTTGTCGGCGATAACTTTGTCGGCGATAACTTTGTCAGCGACTACTTTGTCGGCCACTATTTTAGCGGCTGCTTGTTCTTCTGGTGTACCACCGCCGCCATCATTACCGGGATTGTCTTCACGATATGTACGGCCAAAAAGCTGGTTCATGTGTTTCATATCTTACTCCTGGGCAACTTGCCCCTATCTCGTGGCTCAGTATCTCGAGCCTGGTGCCGGTCCAACAAAGAACTTCAAGTATGCGGTGTATCTTCCGTCTTACTCGTCGTCATCCTTGTCGGGGTTACTGGTTTCGTCCTCGAATGCAAAATCTTCTAGTGCAGGAGGCCAATCGCCATTATCGATTTCCTCAATCATCTTCTTCTTGAGTTCATCCGATATAGTCGGGCAAAGTTTACCGACCAGCGTTTTCATTTGCTCCCTGCGAACAGTGTCTGGCGCAGACATTAGCGACAGGCTTGTTGCAATGTCAAACTCGTCCGAAAGTCCTCGAACGTCAAAATTATCTGCCCATGTGACATGCTCGGGATTATGTTTCTCACCGTGCCACAAGGCCACCAAAGTCAAAATCGCATTCTCGGCTTTACCCAAAGACTTCGACTTGTTAATTAGCAGAGCGTTTACCCGCTCAAAGTCATATGCTTTCGCTACGCCGGAACTGTTGTCGATCCCCATTGAGTTATCCTCTTTGGTTCTCTCGCCAGCCATTCCAACGGAGTGGTAGATTTCATTTATGATAGTACGAATAGCCGTGATAATCAATTCAGCTTGTCGTGGATCGGGCGAAATGAACTCCGGCTTGGCGCCAGACTCGCCGTTATAAATGAAGATTCTCTTGGTTCCTATCTCAATTAACTTTTCTTCTGCCTTCTCTTCCTCACCTGGCATCAAGCCCTGCGCTGGCATTGCCAACTGCGAAAAGGTCTGATCCTGGATTATGGCGTCGAGATTTGACAGATAGTTCGCAACCGCACGATCCTGATATGCGATGTCGTTAATCAGTGCCGGGGCGCTGTACAGATTATCACTGTCCATGTGATCCACAATGATGACTGGAACAATGCCTAATTGATGTGAGCCAGAGTCATGTATTTTCACCTTGTTCTTGTTTTCATCGTCTACGGCAATTGTTCCATCTTCTTCCTTGATGTATCGAAACAACTGCCAGCCGCTTCGTGTCCATAGCCTGAATTGTTCACTTTGCTTATTAGCGTCACCGAAAGGGTCCGCGTCGTCTCGATATTTTTCGCGGAGTAGAATCCAATTCAGATTTCCCAGACGATCAAAAGACATGTCTAGAGCGTCCTGTGGACCTACCCAATAAGCGTATGTTTGAATTCCTTCCTCATCAGCCTTTGAATCTGGAATCGACTGTGCCGTATTGTCGACCACAATGTAAATGCGACCAGAAATAGAGGACCGCTTACAAATTTGCGCCATCAAATAATCGATGTCGTAGCCTTGAGGTGTCGCCGACTTCCAGAATCTCTTTACGGAATCCACCGCGTCAGTAGCGTTACGAGCTACCTTCGTGCGAAAAACGTACTTGTTAATGAGATCGACGACCTCACGAGTATGATTGAATCGATAGGCTCTTTTCTTTCGCTCTTTGAATTCTTCTGAGCCTTCCTTCATGTACTTGAAGATGTTGTCTTCAAACCACGAACGACCGCCCTCATAACACGCCTCCATAAAGACCCAATGTTCTTTACGTTCAATATATTCAGGGTGGCGTCTCTGCGCGACCTTGGATATGTCGCGTGATTCTGTTGATTCTGTGGATTCGTGAGCCATTTTAGAAAATGCTTCCTATAAGAATGTAAATTATCTCACCCTCTGCCCTGATTTACAAGGAGATGCCAGCGATAACAATCTTTCGCAGCGGATATTTGAACTCAATGCAGTATCCCAATGCGTCAGCCGAATGCTCCTGGCCCATTGTTTTGTCCACTTCACGAGAGCCTTCCTTATAAATGGTCTGCTCTAGTGAGTCTATTAGGTGGGTGCAGCTTATGTCGATTTTCATCTTAACTGAACCGTCTGCCGCCCGCAACATTCTGTTTACGCAATTGACTCTATCTGCTACCGGTGGATGCTTTCTGCGAAAATAAATTCGCCGATATCCAGACTCTCTAAAGATATCCAAATCTGTTTCGCCGCGAGCGTGTTGTGTGTATGCCCCTGCTGGATCAGGAAAGATAGCCGTTACAGATTTATGTCTCCAATGGCGCCTTTCAAGTTCGTGTACCGCTTCCACCGTCGAGCTATTTGGTAAAACAACCTCATCAACTACCCAAACCTCTCCATTCTTCTGTGGTTGCATCACAACCGCAGACATAGGGTCTCTATTAAAATCCTGGCCGACCCATATCGGTAGCTCCTTATTAAACTTGAATTTGCCAACATGAATGGCTCGATCAAACGGATAGTAGACGCGCCCGCCCATAGTCTCAAAGGACGCTTCAAATTCCTGCTTAAATGATCGTTCATCCATGTCCTGTCTGGCCTGCTCTATTTCAAACGCAGGAACGAAAGGACTGTCTATAGATTTGAACTGCCAACTCTCCCATCTGTTAGCCGCTACTAACTTCGGATTCTGTCCAAATTGATAAAGATCATGCAGATAGTTAAACGACTTCGGCGTTCCAATGAATGTCGCCTTTCCAGCGGTTGTCGCGAGTGTTGGGCGGAGTGCCTTCTTCCATGTGTCCGGGTGCATATCTTGGAACTCGTCCAGCACCACGTAGTTCAAGCCTACTCCACGCAATGAGTCATACTTGTCCGCTCCCTTAAGCACAAGTCTCGTTCTGTTCTTGAGCAGAATATATAGACCCGTTTCATTGGTCTTGCGTATCCACGCCCTTGGGATAGCATCGAGCAACTCCGGCCACATAATTGTCTTTGCCATCGCATATGTAGGTGCGACGTACCAAATCAATCTGTTTGGTTGGGCCGCCTCACGAATCATATCGGTTCGACCGTACTGAGTCTTTCCCCAACGTCGCCCGGCCACGACTACTTTGAATCGCGCCTTTGATCGCCAAACAATTGCCTGACCCTTATGCAGCTTGAGTGCTTTTGCTCGGGACATTATACTTCAGCCCCTTCTATTTCGTCCGCAAGTTGATCTATAGACTTTTCATTGTCTGGTATGTCCAAATCTGGATCGCCTAGTCGAGCTATTTCATCCAAATCCTCTTGTGTAAACTCCTCAATCGGCAATACTGGAATCTCGTCGCCCGCGTCTGGTTCACGATCAAGTCCGGTGATAGCCCATCGATCTGCGCGAGCCATTTGAATACCTGCCATTGCCAGTTTCAATGTTGCAATGTCATCCTTAGCGTCTTCAATGGGTTTCTCTGATGTAATCTGTTTTGCGATGCGGGCGAAAATCAACTTAGCCAGGGTCGATGCGTATTTGTAATGTTCATCCTTTGAGTCTTTGATGCGCTTGATGTTAGCGGCTGCATCAGAAATCATTTCTCTTGCAACCTCATCCTTGGCAGCTTCGACATACACCTCTGCTTTGGAACCCTTTTCGACACCTCTCTTTGCCAAAGCCGTACTTAGATAGGATGCGTTCGCTCCGAAGCTGGTTGCTAGGTCCGCTAACGTGAAGTCTCCCGACGCCCACATTTCCTCTATCTGACCCCACTCAGTAGCAGACAGACGTTTGCCCGTTTTCAATACCTTGGCTTTCTTTCGAACAGCCTTTTTTCGACTTTTATTCTTAGTTGTCATAGCACACCAAATAAAAATGGGCCGCCACCAAGAGGGACCAGGGGATCGGCAGACGGCCCGTTGACAACCGGATGTACCTGAAAATATATTTTATCACAAAATCCAATGTCTTGTTTCCATTCATTTGAAAAATTTCCCCTTACGGGTCCAGCCGTTGATTTCCCTTTGTTATAATAACTCTTGGCTCTCTGGCCCATATGTCTTAAAAATTAAAAATTCTATAAAAGTCGAAATCAAAATCCCCGGAGCGGTAGTTTACAATTAAATCTCACTGACCAAGACTCTTTTCATAGCCTCTGGTATCTCAGTTCTTTTTCTGGATGCGAATTCGTATCCTCGCTTAGTGGCACTCAAAATTATACGTCTTCGGCTTCTACGTTTTTGTGTTGCTTTCTTTTCAATGAGACCTTTGCCAATTAAATTGCGAATGATGAACTGGATCGAGGGTTTGTTTGTCGCATAGAATACTCGCTGGATTACTTCGTCCAGATCACAAAATGATCCGCCAGTGTTTGCCTTGATTATGACATCGAGTACGTTCGCTTGCTTATCCGTGAGTATCACGATTTTCTCCATCTAATAAAATCAGCGGTTGATCGGTTTCTTGTCGATCAAAAGCCGCGAGTGGTAACGTCTTTGGAATCACACGACCGAAGTCGGGATTCGTATACACGCCGTATTCGGGCATGGCGAACACCAATTGTTGTGTGTTTCTCAGAACGTCATTGATAGCCATATCCTCCATAACACGGCGTTTCTTTTCCAATCTTACATCGCCAACACCCTGTTTTTCAAGGGAGCTACGAAAATAGTAGAAGTTGCGGAGTAGCGGTTCCAGCCCTTTTCTTTCAGCTTCAGACTTGGCCGCCAGTTCATTTTTTAGAGCAACATAGTCAATCGGATTACAATCGAAATGCAATCCAAAAAAGGCTATTCCCTCTTCGTAGTATGGTGAGCGGCGTGGTTTGGTGAACACGAAGCCAGCCTTTTGAGCGAACAGGTTGTATCGACTCATTGACGATTGTATCTCTGCGAATCTCTTTCCTTCTATTCTGGCCGCCAGGTTTAACGCTCGAACAGCGACCCCGATCCCTCGATACATTGTGTCTACCACCGTTCGTGAGTTGAGGCACATGTTCTGATTCAACCATTTAAATCTGTGGACGTTCGTAATGCGTGTGTCACCACCACCTGCTGCTAGTATGGGGAACAAGTCGTGGCGGGCTTTTAGTAGTCCACGCGGGCTTGTCATCACGACGCACCCAACCAGGTCGCCTTTCAAGCTGATGCGATATACGCGACCCGCTGTACGTCCGGTGGACTTGTAATGCAACTCATGCAGCGTCTCCCAATCAGTCTTGTCGCCGGGTTCGATAATCATATGGTTCAGCAGATCGAATCGTGCTGGTTCAACCAGGCGTTGAATTTCGACATCGACCAATGGTGGAGAATTTTTATTTTTCATTGTCATTTTTACGAAAGGCTCGTGTAGTGTATTTACGATCTCAGGTTTAGAAATCTCAATCGACTCTGCAAATTTCCACTTTCTCGCGAAAACGCTTTCGGACAACGAGATCTGGACCAAGTTCGTCGAGCAGATCCTCGTGAGTGGTGGCAACGATGAGGGTCTTGCCCAACTTTCGCGCATGTTTCTGAAGGGAAAATGCGACTATTTTTGCAGTCACACGATCCAATACGGCGCCAAATTCATCAGCGACCCACACATCGGCTCGGGTATCTAGCAGGTGTGCTAGTCGTAGTCGATAGCGCTGACCATCTGACAATTCGCTTGGCTTGCGAATGAAAAGATAGGCATCGTTCAAACCCACTCTGGAAAGAATTTGGAGTGCCTCTTTGGTATTTTCTCCGATCAGGTCAACGAGCGGCGCTTCTTTAGTTACGACTTGATCGATGTTGACGACTATTTGATGCTCACTCTCCAGAGCCTTTTGACATTGATTCAGCAGAACGGTCTTACCAGATCCAGATTGTCCGGTGATGTAAACCACATCGCCCTGTTTGATTTCTAGCTCGAAGTCTTCAAACAAGACAAACTCTCTGTCGTCCAAGCCCAATCCGAACGATTCCGCCACCTCAATGACTCGATCAGTTCTTTCCACTGAAGTAGAGAATTTTTTACTGACTGTAAATTTCATAGTTCTTCCTGAGATATTTTCATGGTTTCAAACTCTCTTGTCTGGGCGCCTGGCCGACATAACTTCATCTCTGTATTAATTATTCTTAAAATAATCTGTAGCAACGCTCGCCAAGACGCTGGCGGCATCCACTTCATAAACACCTCGCATTGTGCTGAGCCATCGGGCCACCAGTTGTGCGTCGCGAGCCTCGAAGAATCCAAAGCCCAGGACATCTTTAATTGGTACGCTTCTACCTTTTGCTTCTGCACTGTCTCTTGCGGTGTCAGCCACGCTTTCGACAGACTTTGTGTCTTCAGGGTCTCCTGCTAGAGCCGATAAGTCCATTTCGCCGAGGTCTTCGCTCATAAACGCCATTTCCTTTTCAGAGAGGCCCATAGCTGCGAGCAGGTCACCTTCATCGTCTTCCACAATGGATAGAATTTCTATATTCAGAATGTTCGTGTCAATATCACCGACAGCAACGCGATTATCTGCAATGCGACTGGCGTTCGCTTCCTTCGCCGTGAGGTCGGTTCGGACTATAACCGGAACATGACTCATTCCCAACAATATCGCAGCCAGGCGACGGCCGTGGCCCTTGATGATGAGACCCTCGCCGTCCACGACGATTGGTACATCGAAGCCGAATTTTTCAATTGATCTGGCTATGCTTTTGATTTGCGGTTCGTCATGTAGTTTGGCGTTTCCAGGGTATGGTCGAACATTTTCGATAGGCCAGCTATCTACTTGTCCTTCACCAGCTAGGTTATTTGTTGGTTTTTTCTTCGGCACGATACTGAATCTCCTCTTGAAATAGGTCGTATACATCACCAAGAAAGCGAGCTTGTTTGCCGTCCAGAATGTTGATGATGTGTTGCGTTGACATGTCTTTTAATATCACTCGTTTGAGTGGATTATTGCCGTCCATACCGTAGGTTCCCCAGGTAAAATGTTCTCGATTGAATTTGTGATCTTCGGTAGAGACTATAGAGGTGTCTGTGTAATCACTAAATCCTACTCGTCTTAGATATTCGTGACCGCCATCTACACAATATCGACGACCGTTTTTGTCTTCATGGCAAACAAAGTCATGTCGGTGGGTGCTTTCAATTTCTGTGCCATCAGGCGTTTTGATTGAGTTGCGAAAAATTATTTCAATAGGTTTTGTGCCCATTATTCTTTCTCGGTGACCAGCAGAAATACCAGGGCGTCGCCAGCGTTTGTCAGTTCGTTGCTGCTGTCGAACCCTTGTGTTGCTGCGGTTCGCTTGATGATAGATGAAATGGTCTCCGCATCTCGCACTGGCACCTTAAATCGTATGATGGTCTCGGTGGGCGGCGCTCTTGTGTCGTTCGCCAAAGGAATGTCGTCATCGTCATCGAGATTCAAATCAGACAGATCAACGTCTGCGGTTGCAATTATTGCCGATAAGTCATCGGAGGAATATGGAAGAAAGTCTGTGAGTGCCTCCATATCCAATCCTGAAAACATCTCTGCCAATTTTCCCGCATCATCGTGGCCCCATCTGCCGTTGTCCGCCAGACCAATCTCTTTTGCCGTCGCATCATCTACTACGCCCAGATTAACGATTGGTCCTTCCTCGTGCTTCGGACGTAAACACGACCCCCAACGATGGTGACCGCCGCGACTCTCCAACACTCCACCTTCCAATTCTCGTCCTATAATGGTCTTAAATACGCCCAATCGTAAAATGCTGGCGTCCAGCTTTGCTTCGGACGCTGCATCGAGGATATTAGGGTTCCAGGGATTTCCTTTGAGTCGCTTCGGGTCTACTACTTGGTGAACGTAAGCCATTGTGTCCCTTTGATTGTTGACTTGGATTTCCTTATACTATCAGTCTAATACTTGCTAGGCAAATACATTGATCTCACTCACTATCGTTTATAACCCGGTTGCAGCGAAACTTCTGGACCCCACACATCAGGTGGATCTTCATATTCAGCACATTCTGTCATATGCTGTGGCGGGTGCTGAACAGCAGGATTCATATCAGACCGGGCATTGGGACGGTCGCGCAAGTTTCTATGAAATGCGCCAACATAGGTTCCCCGCTGGATTCGTACCGGTGGTCATCAAGGGACTTCGACAATTGGGGTATGAGGTCAACTCGCGCCGCGCAAAAATGCCAGCACCTCTGGGACCAGAGCGTCCGATTTTCGATGAATTTGTATATAAGGATGAGCGATATGATTTTCAGCCAGAGGCGGTCGATAGATTAATTCGACACGGAGCGATGGTTGCTCAGGTTGCTACTGGTGGTGGTAAATCTCGAATCGCACAGATAGCAACCGCTCGCATTCGACGACCGACTTTGTTTCTCACCACTCGTAAGGTGCTGATGTATCAGATGAAGGGACATTACGAAAATATGCTTTTATGGGAGGGCAATAAAGATCGCGTCGGCGTTCTTGGTGATGGAGAGTGGGCGCCGCAAGACTGGATTAACGTAGGCATGGTACAGACGTTCGCGGCCAGGTTGAAGCCCGCCAGTGTTTTAAGGTCTGATGCGGAGCAAAATGCACAGGACGCTGTGATTCGACAAACGATCAAGATTCTCGAACGATTTGAATTGGTCATTCTTGAGGAAGCACACGAGGCTTCTGGCAACAGCTATTACAATATTATGAAGCGATGCAAAAACGCACATTATCGGCTTGCACTGACTGCCACTCCGTTCATGAAAGAAGAGGAAGAGGACAACATGAATCTGATGGCGTGTTCCGGCGCTATTGGAATCAAGGTTACCGAGAAGCAGTTGATCGACTGCGGCATTCTTGCCCAACCGATCTTCAAGTTTGTTATACCGGAGAAGTCTAAATTTCTGTTGAGAGGAACACGCTGGCAATCGGCATATCGTCTGGGTGTGGTCGAAAGCATTTCCAGGAATGCGATGATTTTACAGCATGGTATGGTTGCCTCAAAATATCGATTGCCCACTCTTGTATTAGTACAGCAGCAAAAACACGGCAAGATGTTGGAGGCTGCGTTTCGCAAGAATGGGGTGCGGTGCAAGTTCATCTTTGGACCTAGCAAAACTCACGAAAGAGACCTCGCTCTCAAAGAACTCGCTAGTGGTGTTATTCAGGTTTTGATCGGTTCCAACATTCTCGATGTTGGTGTCGATTGTCCTGCTCTTGGTATGGTCATCAATGGTGCCGGTGGAAAAGCGGAAGTCAATTTGCGTCAGAGAATCGGTCGAGGATTACGAGCAAAGAAGTCAGGACCCAATGTTTGCTTCTTTCTGGACTTCAACGACACGAGCAACAAACATCTAGGAAAGCATAGCGCCACTCGTCGCGCTATCATTCAGGCTACTCCTGGATTTGGTGAGAATATTTTGCTGGACTCTGAACCCTTTCCCTATCATCTTTTTGAATGTTCAGATGGGGTACGTGGTTGAACCCTTCTTTTCTCGTGCTACTATATTGACATGATCGCGACAAAAACATCCTCGGATGAAAGAGTAGCTCTAAGGATAAAAACTCTCGGAGAAACTTCAGAAATTCGATTCAATAGCTTGTCTGACGCCTCTGATTATGCGATCAAACTTATATCTAATGGAACGGCTATGCCCACATCTATTATGCAGGATGATGTTGAAATTCTCAGCCAATCAGACATCAACCTGTATTGGGAACAGTCACGAAAAGGTTAAAATGTCTGTACACACCAACAAGGAGTTGTTCGATTACATGACAAGTCTGTCAATTAGGCATTTTGACAATGATTGGGAAAGCGGTCTTGAATATATTCTCTGGCACTGGATTCACCACACATCTCCACTGTCGCCTATCGACAAGCATCAACTCTATATATTACACTCGCGAGCAAATGGCTGGTACGCATTTCTGGACGAACCATCGGAAGGCCAGGTATTTTTAACGACTGATAAGTGGGTTAGGCTTTTTATGAGTGAATTTGATGGCGCGGTCAACTAACGTCGCCGTTTTGTGTTTCGACCATGCTGAATTTTATGCGTGGTATTGCACTCTGGACAAGGCTCCAAGAACTCATTATCGAATAATTTGTCATATCAACCACGCCAGAGGCATTGACTTCGACGCTATAACAGTGCTTGATAAATTTTGGAAGCGCAACGACGCTAGGGAACTATACGATCATGTCCTCTCACAACAAAGATTGGCAAAAAGATTTGCTGGACAAAGTGGCGAAGACGGATCTACCCGTCCGAATGGAATTAGAGATGAACCGATCAGGTTTCTCGAAAAGCCAATTGCCTGGATACTTGAAAGGATTGCTAATCTTGCGAGGGGCGAAAGTAGAAAAAGAGATTAAAGGCGGTATGCTCTGGGAGTATTATCGAATGTCAAACGGCCACACGACCTTGTTTATCAGTGTGGTAAAGGAAGAAGATGTCAACTAATTACTACTGGCATGAAAAGCCAAATCCATGTAAAACCTGCCAGCACGATCCTGCCAAAAAACTTCACATAGGCAAGTCTGCTCTCGGATGGGTTTTCTTTCTGCATGTCGATTCTGAAGAAGGCATGAACACGTTGATCGACTGGCAGGAAAGATGGAAAGAACCCGGCTCCAGGATTTTCAGTGGGTATGGAACCCAGGTGACTCCCGAGCAGATGCTCGACATCATACTTGATCGAGAGAATTCGTCCGATTCTTGGAATACCATTAAGATGCAATTAAATGGAGCCGTGTTGGGTCCACGAGGTTGTTATCGTGGCACCCACCACTCGCATTTTGCCCCGCCTGATGACGAGACTTACGATCTTGTGGAGGGTGAGTTTTGCTGACGATGCACTTTGCCGTTCAGAAGTATAAAGGCGGCAAGTGGCATGACATGCAGAAATTCATAACTAAGCAAAAGGCTTGCACTCACACCGTAGCCCTGAGAAAATGGTTTAGTCGAAACAAGTATAGGGTGAGACGATTATGAAAATGAGCAAAGAAGGCATGGATTTTCTTGGCAGCGTTGAAGAGTATCGTACCCACCCTTACGACGACCAGACTGGTGAGGATATCGAAGTCTGGTGTCCGGGTGCTACCATTGGCTTTGGACATTTGATTGATGAAGACGAATGGCCAACTTTTAGCGGTCGGTCTATCAGCGTACAGGAAGCTGATTACATTTTCAGAAAAGACCTTGCCCCTTTTGAATTAGCTGTTATGAGCGCCATCAATCAATCCTTCCAATTATCGGACAATAAATTCGATGCGCTGGTGATTCTTACATTCAATATCGGTATCAGAGGCTTCACAGATTCGTCGGTCGTGAAAATGATCAATAATGAGCATTCTATTACAATCTACGACGATCTTGAACAAGCGTGGATGGCCTGGAACAAATCGCAAGGAAAAGTGATGCGAGGATTGATAAACAGACGAACGGCTGAGTATCGTATTTATGCCGAAGGGATTTATGAACGCTGGTAGTCGCTATAATGCGCGTACACGTACACACGATCTATTTAACATGAGGGATTGAGATGGAAGCGAAACAAACACCACTGAGAACGGCAATCATGCGGATCATGAGCGACATGCTCGACAATCCAGACGAACATGGCATCTACCTAACAGGTCGCTTCATGGATCGAATCGAACAACTGCTATGCGACATGATGGGCGCACCCGAAGTCACGCAACTCTCTGGATCGGAAGCGGTCATGGGATTTTTGGGATGGCTAACCACCAGGGACATAACGACTGTGATTGGTCGTGATACTCTGGGCGGCGAAGCTATCGAACTGTGGGAGCAATTTTGCGACGCGAATGGTCTGTCTAAACCTCGCGAATCATGGCATGAATTGCTTACTCACCCGAAACCATTGACACCCGATTCTGTTAAAACAGAAGAGGAACCTGATCGCAATGTTGAATCAGACTCGACATGCGACGACAAAACTTTTCCATTTTCTTTCAATGGCATCGAACAATTGCTAGCTGAATTTTTCTCGCCGTGCGATGATCCAGAGTGTGAAGTCTGCGTCGAGCGAAAACGACAGGCTGGTGAAGACGGTCTGAGTCCCAAATCAGGTTGGGATTTTCTAAACAGAGAGGGCTGATGTGGTCAATTTTCGCAGAGAACTCGTATACATTGCCCTTGATGGCGAGCGTGACTACCAGGATCGTCTGAATAGTCACGCCATGTCTCCTGGCGAGGAGCTACTGCTACTCGGCGAGTATGTCGACAGGGCGCGTCAGCAATGGTCTGATAATTTCAATGAACAACCAGACGCTGATTATATGCACTCTATTCGCAAGATCACCGCAATCGGATTACGCTGCATGGAGAACAACGGAACCCCGAAGAGAAAAACCTAGTGATATGAATAGGCTTTTTACTTTACTGGTTTTAGCATCTCTGGTCGGGTGCAGTAACATACCTGAAACGGTTGCTGAATGTAGTAAGATGTTCGCCAACAAAGCGGAGATTGAAAAATGCGAGAAGGCAGTCATCAAGCGAGAGGATATGAGATTCAAAAGAAAATACGAAACACGTATAAACTCCTTGGCGGCGGAACGCTGTTGGCAGATGGGTAAAGGTGTATGGCATGTAGAAAAGCAATATTGTGATACTACTGGCATTTTTTGATCTATGAAAATTCAAAGAAAAGTGCCGGAGATGGTTTATCACTGTCTTTCCTGCAAAGACATCATATTGGTGGAGGTTATTGGCGATGGTGTCATTCCAGAAGGTATTCTTTGTCAGGCCACTCCCAAATGTCAGGGTCGTATGGTACGCTACGCTCGTGATCGACAAATGAGCCTTCCATCAAGCGTATACGTCTATCAATGGGTCAATTCTCGTTTAACTAAGGATGTTTCGATTTTGTCTCTCATACCCAAACCAAATCACCCTCGAATCAGTCGAGTTCATCTGGTGGTGCGGAATGCAATACAGCAGATGGCGGCGTTACCAGCTACGCTATAATCAATACATGAAAAATGACGCTTAACGGGCATTTTCACAAATAAAACGTCATAATCCACGCACAACGAGGACTAAACAATGATCGAAAGCATCACCACTGGCGGCATTATTCTGATGACGCTTTCTGCGGGAATCTTCGTTCTGATTTGGTGGTCGAAATGGTATCGCAACCACTATTATAAGTGGTCAGAATGCAGACATTGCGGTGCGATGGTTGAGTTTCGCTTAACAAAATCTGAGAAAAGGATTTGTTTGATGCGCATTCAGCATTGGTACGGTCAGTGCAATATGTGTTATTTCTCAGAAATAACGGGGACACTTTAATGGCAAAGCACACGGCGCGAATTGAAAATTGGATAAAGGTTGCAAACTGTCTCTTGGGTAATGTTACGGAACATACGCTTCGTGAGTTTGACTCGGATAATTGTCAACTAACATCTGATCTTGTCAGCTTTCACCCTGAACAGGGCGTCGCTGAAACCCAAAACACACACTACACACTCGGCGTTGAGCTAAAGAGGTAATTATGAGACAGAAACTTATTCAGGCTGTGGAAGCAGCAATCGGCTGGCAATTCGTTCCTTCACACGCACTGGTCAAGGTTCCAGGCTTTACGGAACCATCGAAAATCATGGCCATGACTACGGTCGTGAAAAATGCTCTGGCGGCACAACTTGTTGCTCAGATTGATGCATCCGAGTTCTACACCTTTTCACAGAACGAGAATGGTCGTGCGGTTGTTACAAACAACAGTCCAAAGGTGAAAGACCCCGATAGAACATCGGCCCATGATGGCAACTCTCGATCCGTGAATACAATCAACGCAATCTATGGCTCCGGGTTCATTGGTATGGTCGTATGATTTACACTCTAATCATATGGTCGGCGCTCTGCACCAGTCTCGATACAGACTGCGATACTGGTGACTGGTACATTCATACCACTTTTGAGAACAGTGGCGATATGGACGCACACACAGCGTGTGAGACTGACCTTTTGTCGTGGTTGAAAGTGAGTGGCAATCGTGGCTACTGTTACGCAGGCTCGCCACCAGAGAGTCTTTACTAGAATCATAAAATGAAAAAGGCAGATTTCAAATACGAGCGCATGGAGGAGGGGGGTCTGCTTATTACTGGCACCCCTAGAAGTGGCACCAAATCCGTAACGCAATATTTCAAGGATCACGGCGTCGATCTTGGACATGAGTGTTCTGGCGAAAAGGGCACCGTCGATTGGCGACATGCTTTCACTAAGAATCTGCAAGAGGAGAGGTTTCCACTTGTTTTGACTTTGGTTCGTGATCCTCTAGACACAGTGCGGTCGCTCAATGAACTGATTACTAATTGTGGTCGAGATACACTCACATGGCCGTGGATCGAATTAATGGCAAAAGAGGGTGATTGGGAGCAGGACTTGGCCAATCTTTCTTGGTTATCTGCTGCCGTAAATTGGTGGACGAGCGTTTATAAGAATTGTAGCAAGTATCCGATGTTGAGAATGGAGGACTTGCCAAAACTCCCACATTTGCATAAAAATCATGCCAGGGTCAATCGCGTTGATTGGTCCGATAAACTAAACGACTATCCTGAGTTCTGGAAGATCGCCAATCACTACGGATATTATATCGATGCCTGTGTACATCTAGCGATCACTGGTCCTAGTGACGGTCGATGTACCGTCTGTAATTTCAAGGTTCCCAATCCAGAGGATTACAATGATGGTGGAGGGTAGAAATGTTCTATTTTTCTAAAGAGAAAAAGATTGGTTGGGTCGCGGTAGTATCGGTTTTAATTATCATGTCGGCTATGGCTATCTCTGTATTGTCTTTGACGCACAATAACCTAGTAAACGCACAACACAATAACCTAACGGTGGTACATAATGAACGTCAACGATCTTGTTACTAAATTGTTGAGCCTCCAAAGTCAAGGCTTTGGTGATTCGATTGTTCGCATTCCCGATCCTGATGTTGGTAGATTCATGCCAATCACCGGATTCACGTATGCCGGGCCAACCAAAATGATCGACTTCTATTCAGACGAGGATTGATAAAATTCTCAATGAAATGAACAATTCATCGGTCTAATGTTCTATATAACGAACATTGTCTAATGTTCTATATAATGAACATTAACTCGCTTAACGTCGCATAAAAGGAACATTAGAATGTCGGCATTTGATTGGATCGGCAACTTCATGGATCGAATCTTACAATTTATTCCTGAATGGGATTTATTGGAGCCTACTCAGGGC
>SDBS01002907.1_pt1 | contig 16927 bp, 18 predicted proteins | sample 2277091 | NCBI WGS metagenome assembly SDBS01 (sample SAMN10404972, study PRJNA504765) | marine sediment metagenome | isolation source: marine sediment core GS10_PC15, 163 cmbsf | place: Arctic Ocean: Southern Knipovich Ridge | collected 2010 | reverse complement strand
AATAAAATCGACATTTCTATTGTTAGTCACAAGACCAGATATCCTTATATAGGGCCTAAATATGATCTTCACATGGCTACATTGCAATGGATGGAGACGCAAGGCTTTTTTAAACCCAGCAAATTAGGATTGTTCAGAACCCAGGTTTTTTTGGAATTAACAAAGGCAAACAAAATTAAACGAATAACAGATACAGGCTGCACCCATTTTATAGATGACCTGCCGGAGTTTCTCCTGGAGCCGTCTTTTCCGAAAAACGTAATCTCTATCCTGTTTGATCCTAATAATAGCTGTGAAACCGGACTCCCGTTTCAGCAAGTTTCTTCGTGGGCTGAGATCTTAAAAGAGTTAAAAATTACGAGCAATTATGAAGCAGGCTAAAGAGGAACAAAACAATAACATTTACCGCCATGCCATGCTGTTGACCCAAAAAGCCGGCCTTGAAGGTGTCATTTGTTTAGATACCATAGATTCTGGCGGGAACAACCGTGTATTTAGACTGAGCGTCGGTGAGAAAAGTTTTCTTCTTAAGTCTTACTTTCATAGCGATAAGGACCCAAGAGACCGTTTGGGGCATGAATTTGCTTTCACATCTTTTGCGTGGAAACACGGTGTGAAAACAATGCCACGGCCAGTTGCCTGTGATCATGCCCATTTTCTGGGTCTTTATGAGTTTATCGATGGCAAAAGGATTGGCTCAGAAGAAATAACATGGGGGTATGTCAGCCAGGCACTTGATTTTTTCGTGGAGCTGAACAAGCATAAAGAGGAACCGAATGCCAGTGCTCTGCCTATTGCGTCCGAGGCGTGTTTCAGCGTCGCAAAGCATTTATCATGTGTAGATCGACGGTTAAAACAGTTGCAGGAGATCAAACCATCTGATGGGATAGACAGGGAGGCTGCTGATTTTATACATGATGAGTTGTCTCCTGGTTGGAAAAAGGTGCGTGAAGGTATTGTAAGGCTTTCAAAGAATCTGAGAATTGAAATGGATGAATATCTTCCATTAGAAGAGCGTTGTCTTTCTCCTTCGGATTTCGGTTTTCACAATGCGATTCTTGAAAAAATCGGGATGTTTCGGTTTATCGATTTTGAATATGCCGGTTGGGATGATCCTGCTAAGATGGTCTGCGATTTTTTTTGCCAGCCGGAAGTCCCAGTGTCATTGGAATATTTTGACAGGTTTTTGCATGAAATCCATATTTCCTTAAATGAGCCGAAATATTTTGAGGATCGTGTGAACCTGCTATTCCCTGTATATAAGATAAAATGGTGCTGTATTATTCTTAATGATTTTTTGCCTGTTGATAATGAAAGAAGAAAATATGCATTCAATAATAACGATAGAAGAGAATTACAATTAAATAAGGCAAGAAAATATTTAGAGGCGGAAAACATTATGATTAGACACAGATAAACACAGGCTATATGAATTGTAAAATTGTAAAAAACAATCTATGTGCACCCATGAAAATCGTGTCTTAATCTAATCAAATAAGAAACAATCGAGAGGGAGTTATCATGGCCTACATTGATTTTATGTCGGTGATTCACAAGAGCACAAAACGGAATTATCTTGCCAGGGTTAACGACCCCGAGTATCCAAAGGCCAAAGCGGCAGAACTGGCAAAAAAATGGGACTTCGACTACTGGGATGGCGACCGTCGAATCAACTACGGCGGCTATCGTTACATGGAGGGACGTTGGGAAAAGGTCGCCCGCGCCATGGCTGAACACTATGGCCTTAAGGCAGGTGATAAGGTCCTGGATATTGGTTGTGGCAAAGGGTTCCTGCTTTTCGACTTTACCAAGGTCATCCCAGGAATCGAGGTTACTGGCATTGACATATCAGAATATGCCATAAGCAACAGCAAAGAAGATGTCAAAGATCGACTTCAGGTCTGTAATGCCACCGGACTCCCGTTTCCGGACAAATCCTTCGACCTCGTTTATTCTCTCAATACCTTCCACAATCTACACTGCTATGATCTGGACAAAGCTCTACGGGAGATGCAACGAGTGGCTAAGCAGAATAAATACCTCTGTGTTGAATCCTATCGGAATGAGACGGAGAAAGCTAACTTGCTCTATTGGCAGGTAACCTGCGAGTCATTTTGCACGCCGGAGGAATGGAGTTGGTGGTTCAAGCAGACCGGATACACTGGAGACCATTCGTTTATATATTTTGAATAATCGTTTGAATTGCATTTAAATTAGGTGGGGAATTCATGAAAAGTTTCGCTGCAATACTTATAGAACAAAAAAAACCGTTGGCGCTTGAAGAAATAGAAATACCAAAGCTGATCTTTGGGCAGGTACTGGTAAAAGTATTATGTAGCGGCATCTGCGGATCACAGCTCGGCGAAATTGACGGAATAAAGGGAGAAGACAGATACCTTCCCCATCTACTGGGCCACGAAGGGACTGGTGAGGTCCTTGAATGCGGTAGTGGTGTAACAACCGTAAAAGAAGGAGACAAGGTCGTCCTGCACTGGAGGAAAGGGTTGGGCATTGAATCTCCTACGCCAAAGTATCACTCTTCAAAACTTGGTCAAATAAATGGGGGATGGATAACTACTTTCAATGAGTATGCGGTAATTTCAGAAAACCGTTTGACGGCAATTCCCTCTGATTTTGATCCGGAAATCGGAGCCTTGATGGGGTGCGCCGTTACCACAGGGCTCGGGGTCATTAATAACAATGCCAAAGTCAAAATTGGAGAATCAGTTGCCGTTTGGGGTGCAGGCGGTATCGGGTTGAATATTGTTCAGGGTGCCGCGTTAGTCTCGGCTTACCCGATTATCGCAATCGACCTGTTTGATAACAAACTTGATCTTGCAAAAAAAATGGGCGCTACACACACAATAAACGGGAAAAATACCAATATTGAAAAAGAGCTTCTTGCTATTATGGGGGAAGGCGGAGTGGATATTGTTATTGATAATACTGGTAACCCGGAAATTATTAGTAGTGCATACAGAGTCACTAGCCCAAGAGGACGGACGATTCTTGTTGGCGTTCCTGCAAAGGGGAAGGAAACCAATATCTATACTTTGCCCTTACACTTTGAAAAGGTATTAACCGGTTCCCATGGTGGCGAAAGCATTCCACATATTGATATCTCCAAATATATAACACTTTATTGCAAGGGAATATTAAAACTTGATCCCCTCATCACGCACAGATACAAGCTTGAGCAGATAAATGAAGCCATAACTGATATGCGTAGCGGCAAAATATCAGGTCGCTGCATGATTAATATGGATGAATAGGTACGATAGCCATTTTAGGCGCGTCCCGTATTGCTTTTGTTAGGCTTTTATCTTGATAGTATAGGAATTTCCATTTTTATTATTGACCCTCATAGGCTTACAAAAGCCTGCCCGAAGGGCGCTAAGTGCTATTTATTTTTTGAACAAGAATATCGAGTTTCATCAAATTGATATTGTTTGCGAAATAGGTTTCCTACAGTTTAGCACGATTTTAAAGGAGGTGGAAAAATGGGATTAAGCAAATCATTTTTGAAGTTCATCGCTTATGAACATAAGAAAAAGTTGTTAACCGGCCCAGCGCTGACTCTGGGGAGGCAAAGTGTACAATCTACTTTAGGTGAAACACGCCGGTTATTGTTGTCGGCAGGTATCACACCGGCTTCTTTACCAACTGACGAAGGTCTGCGTACCAATATACCCAGTTGGTTTAACACAGTTTATGAGAACAACATCAGCGATGTTGCCTTTTTTAAGTTGTTGGGAATTACTGACATAATGGCTCTTGATTATTCCGATTACGAGGGCGCAGAAATTCAACATGATTTGAACTATGTTGTACCAAATGAATTACAGAATCGCTTTTCCTTGATCATTGATGCCGGGACGCTTGAACATATATTTGACATCAAGCAATCGCTAATGAATATTGCGTCCATGCTCAAGACAGGCGGTCGCATCATCCACTTTTCCCCAGCTAGTAATCACGTAAATCACGGTTTTTACCAATTCAGCCCCACTTTGTTTTTTGATTACTATGGGGCTAATGGCTTTGGCAACCTGAAAGGTTTTCTTGTAGAACACAATCTTTCTGTGAGTTATCCACACCCCGTAGAATGGTTTGAGGTTGGAGTTGAGGGATGGTTTGCTTCCAATCGAGTTTTGGAGGTGGTATTTGTCGCTGAGAAATTAACAACCTCGACTGTCGACGTAGTTCCTATGCAAGCCTCATACTGCCAAAAAGATTGGATACAGGATGAGCCAAGGGATGACGAACCGATAAGCGATCAGTCCGACAGCTACTCGGTTAAAGCAACGATCAAGCGCATGCTTCCTGAGAGTGTAAAGGCTTATTTGAGGCGTTATGTGCCAGGAATCGATCTAAAAAGGAAACCATGGGGTCTCAAGCGATGGAACAAATTATGACGTGGATGGACACCCAATTGCGATTGTTTATAAATAACGGACGGAGAGACGAAATCAAAATCTAAATTTTGGTGACAATTTTTATAAAACTTTGTCGATAGGGCTTGGGCTGTTGATTTCCCAGAATATTCAAGATCAAGTTTCCAAAGGAGGTGAAATGTCTGAGGTGAATGATATACATAGCACTATCACGATTGAGCGTGTCCTAATTTTAGGGCACAGCGGGTATATAGGTGGACGTCTACAAAAATTCCTATGCCAACAACACCCCAACATGGAAATTATTGGACTGTCTTTCCCATCTTTAGACCTCACCAAAAAAGAGGATGTCGCTTCGATTTCGGACTTCTTCGATTTAAATACGGCCGTGATCATGCTGTCAGGCATTAAAAAGCAACTTGGAGATACTCTTGACATATTTGCACAGAATATGGCCATGGTTGAAAATATATGCCGCCTGTTACAGGAACAGCCAGTGAAACGATTCGTTTACATAAGCTCGGCAGAAGTTTATGGAGAAGCAACCAATAATACAACTATAACGGAAGAAACGCCCGTTCAGCCAAGTTCCTACTACGGAATATCAAAGTATGCCTCGGAAGGTTTGTTGCAAAAGGTGATTGCCCCACAGGAAGGAAGTACGCTGCTTATTTTACGCCCTACTCTGGTTTACGGACCCGGTGAACAGGGTACGTTTTATGGGCCGTCGGGATTCGTGCGAACTGCTCTTAAAGAAGAATCGATAACGTTATGGGGTAGCGGGAATGAATTACGTGAATTCCTCTATATTGACGACCTTGTGAAATCGGTTACGGGCTTAACATTTTATGAATATGATGGCGTCGTTAACATGGTCAGCGGCAAGAGCTGCTCTTTTAAGGAATCTTTAGATATTATCGTGAACCTTATGCCTAATCCAATCAATGTAAGCTCCCGTCCGAGATCAAAGCCCAAAGTAGATCAGGCGTACAACAACAAAAAGCTTGCTGAATTGCTGCCGGGAATTTCTTTTACCAGCCTCGAAGAAGGCATCAAGAATGTCTTTAATGCAGAGCGTGAAGCCGGCAAGTAAGCATATTTGATAAAAACAGAGGAAACCGATGAACGAGTGCTGCGTTTGTAAAGCAAAGTCCCTTGTAAAGCTGCTGGACGCTGGAGAACAGCCAATATCCAATCGTTTTTTAACAAATCCGTCGGGCAACGAATATAAGCATTCCCTAATAATGGGGCAATGCAGCAATTGTGGACTAATACAGCTTGTAAACCCGGCTCCTGCAAATGAGTTGCTGTCATCATACGATTGGATTACTTACAACGAACCCGAAGGCCACCTTGATGATTTGGTTGATAAAATGACAAATCTATCCGGGATAAATAAGGATTCAACCTTTCTGGGTATCAGTTTCAAGGAAGACACCACGTTGGAACGTCTGAATAAACGGGGATACAGCAATACAAGAAGAATAGACACCGCCGCCGACCTTGGAATCGCAGAAGCCAGCGCCGGAATAGAAACAATTCAAGACAGGCTTAATCATAAAACGGTTGACGGATTGATACGTAAATACGGAGATTACGATCTGGTAATTGCACGGCATATCCTTGAGCATACGTTTGATACGAAGCAGTTCATGGAAATAATACGCAGGCTTATAAAGCCGGACGGTTATGTGGTCTTCGAGGCTCCCGATTGCACGAGGGTGTTAGAAACATTTGACTATTCCACCTTGTGGGAAGAGCACATTCTTTACTTTACACCGGAGCCGTTTATCAATAGCCTCAGTTTCGGTGGGTTTTCAAAAGTTTGGTACAGACTTTACGAGTATCCTATTGAGAATTCCATGATCGGCATAGTGCAACCGAAAACGGATGCTGAACAGAAATTCCCTTCCGGCAACCTTCTTGCGCGTGAAAAAAGAAGGGCTATAGACTTTGCCGAAGGTTTTGATAAATGGAAGGAATCCGTAAACTCCTACTTAGGAAAATACCGGCAAACACATGGAAAGATAGCCATTTTCGGCGCCGGTCATTTGGCATGTATGTATATAAACTTGATGAATATTAAAGACTACATAGAGTTTGTTGTGGATGATAATCCAAATAAGAAAGGGCTATTCTTGCCTGGGTCTCGGCTTCCGATATACGGTTCGGATTTTTTGATAAAGGAAAATATCAAGCTTTGCCTTTTGAGCCTCAGCCCCGAAAGTGAGGCACAGGTTATAAACAAGAACCATGCGTTCCTTGATAAAGGAGGCAAATTTGCCTCAATATTTCCTGCCAGCAAGAATGCCTTGAACGTTGGAAAAATAGAAAGTATTTAATAATGAAATATAGAGCGATTAACAAGGAAGTATTTTACCTGGCTGACCAACTGGTGCAGGTAGGGAAACAGGAGATCGACTTTCTCAAGAAAAGGGTGGATAATACCGAAAAAAAACGGGTACGTTTATGCGCCCACAGAAACGAAGGCGATAATATTCACGAGATGATAATTCTACTCGACAAGGAAACGTATATAAGGCCGGCAAAACACATTGGCAAGGCCGAGTCGCTGCACGTTGTTGAAGGTCGTGCTGACGCTGTATTTTTTGATGAAACCGGCAAAGTTTCTTCGGTCATCCAAATGGGCGATCCCTCAACCGGGCTAAAGTTCTATTACAGGATCGGCGATCCAGTTTATCATACTCTGATAGTCAGGTCTGATTATTTCATATTTCATGAGACAACCGGCGGCCCGTTTAACAGAGCGGATACGGTATTTGCACCTTGGTCGCCGGAAGAGAGCGACGGACAAGCAGCAAATAATTACAAGGATCGACTTGCAATCATGGTAGATGATTTCATTATTGCATAGTTATCGCATCAGGCTTCGTTTACCACAGAAATGACACGCAGATGCTGAAAAGGGGGCATTGTTTATGAAGTTTTTGATTATTGGCACATCAGGCTTTGTCGGACGTCATGTTTATGATTATGTCAGGTCCGTGGGTCAAGAGGCTATGGGCACGCAATCCACATCACATGATCCTGAGCTTATCACTTTTGATCTTTCCAGGCACAGAATAAAAGACTGCGTTCCCACTTCCTTTCTTGAGAGCGATGAGGAAATATTTGGAGTGATATGCATCAAGTTCGGATTAATGGATCGCTATGCCAGAGAGTTGGAACTAAGCAATAAAATAGAAGTTAAAAATATGACTCTTCTTATTGAAGACCTTGTTTCTATTGGCATTAAGCCCGTTTACCTGGCTACAAGTTACGTATTCGATGGTAGCGCTGGTTATTACCCTGATGATTTCCCTCACAGTCCGATAAGCGAATACGGAAGGCAAAAAGCAAAGGTAGAAAAATATATTAAAAATAGCTCAAAGGACATTCTTGCTCTGCGTCTGGACAAGATCGTGGGGGATAATCCATCAGATGCGCAACTCTTTTCAGAATGGTATCAATGGATGTCGGAAAGCCGGTCTATTACGTGTATTAAGGGGCAGATACTCTCACCAACATTTGCGGGAGATATTGCAAAGGGGATTTATCTGGGCTGTAAAAATGGGCTTTCAGGAATTTACAACCTTGCAAACCCTGAATTCTTCCTGCGTGATGAACTGGCAAGGCAGTTTGCTTTGGCGCTTGGCAGAAAGGCGCAGATTATTTCTAAACCCCAGGCAGAATTTGATTTTGTTGAACCGCGCCCGCTGAAATCTTATCTCGACTCTTCCCGGTTTATCAAAGCTACTGGAATGCAATTTACGTCTATGCGAGAGGTGTTCAATACTTTTAAAATCAGGTTAACTTAGTGCTTGACCGAAAACCACGTGTTTGGGCGAAAAGTTGTCCATATGCAAGGCGCAAGGAAATCATAAAACCGGAAATGGCAAATAAACGGATGAAGGCCATCCGGTTTTCAATTATCAAACTGCCTGGTCGGGTAATAAAAAATCCTGTGAACTTTTTTTATGGCTATTCAAAGGACATCCCTCCTTTAAGCTGCTGGTTGACGCCCGGAAACAAATTGTAATGCTACAGGCAATACCATCAGGGTAGGATTATATGAAAAATTTTATCAATAATCGGAAAGGAACGACTAACCAACAAAACCTTTGCGTCCAAAATTAGGATTAAAGCCCAGATAAGGCACAAAAACATTGAAAATCAATCAGGAATCAAACTCGCCTTGAAAAAAACTCCCCAAAATAAGCTTTGGGGTACTCTATAAAAATTGGGTGTAGGGTTTGGGTAATTTCCCTGGATTAACTCTTCGGTGAGGATGGTATATTGAGGCAACGGCCGCTGAACTGTCCAAATAGCAATTAGGGGAGGATAAGTAATGAATCAATCTATTGTGGGAAGGGATTAGATGAATCGTTTTAAGTTTGTAACTGTTGTTTGGGGGACTGACTTCACTGATGCTTTTTTGAAGGTCTGCCTACCAAGCCTACTTTTCCCGGATAACTTGGTGCATTTTGTGCGACACACTGATTCCATATATCGGATATACACAACTGCGAAAGATGCCGAAATCATTCAAAAGTCTAACGTGTATAGGGACCTTTCAGCCATCATGCCGGTGGAGATTGCAATCATTAGTGGGATGTCATACGTCAGAAAATACAATCCCCAGACACAATGTCATGCACATTTTGTTAAATCGGCAAGAGACGATGACTGTGCGTTTGTCTTCCTGATACCTGATGCAGTATGGACCGATGGGGCATTTGCTCGCCTCCTCGAAATCTTTAAGAGCGGGAAGCGAATAATTGCTATAAGTACTCCTCGGTTAGTTAAAGAGACTTTTATTCCAGCTTTTCTGGAGCGATATGGAAGCAAAGATGGCACCATTCAGCCCGTTATAGCTCGCCAATTGGTAAAAATGGCTATGGATCACTTGCATCCAGACACATTATTACAGTTCTGGAATCCAAAGAAGGGCCCTGGTATGATACCTGGGATCTTTTACTGGCCAGTTAATCAGGAAGGACTGCTTGTCAGACATTTCCACCTCTTCCCGTTGATGATAAAACCTGTTAATAGAGATGCTGTACCTGCCGTTACAATTGATGCTGATTACAGCCTTAAGGCTTGTCCCGATCCTAATGATGTCTACATTGTTCAGGATTCTGACGATATGTGCGCACTAGATTTCACCTCCGTAACTCAGACACAGACAGCCATAGTGCCGAGAGACCAGGGTATAGAGGAAGTTGCTAACTGGGCTAAAGCGTGCACCGATTCATTCCACCGAGAATTTGTCAAAAATAGTATCCGGTTTCATTGGGATGACTGCTCTGAGAAATGGAGAGATGTTGAACAAGAGTCCAATACCATTGTTGAAGCTGTCCTGTTGATCCTTGAGGACAGCCGCAATGTCGGTGCACCCGTTCCACTTTCCAGGATGCGGTATTTCTCGCATCGCTTTCTGGCCGACAAGTTACACCAGTTGGGACCGATTGGGTTTCTTAAAGAGTTTAGTTCTAAGTTATTTTTTTCCATTATGCGGAGGATATATGGGTCAAATATAAGAATCAGAATGGTTACTGCTGCAGATACTGCATTTTCTAAGAAAAATGATGCATTTTAGATGAAGGATATAATTAGCAACTGGTTGCGTCGTGCCGAGGTGGATCGGGCAGTTTTTTACGGTGTGTTGGCTTCTGGTTGGCAGCTAGTGTTCGCGCCAGTCACAATGATTCTGATCGCCCGGTACTTGAGTCCCGAGGTTCAGGGATTTTACTATACTTTTATGAGTCTTGTGGCGCTTAAAAGTTTTTTAGAACTGGGTCTGTCTGTTGTGGTGCTCAACGTGGCAAGCCATGAGTGGGCGCATTTGTCACTGGATGAGAAAGGTTTCATTGCGGGTAATCCGAATGCTCTGTCACGTTTGGTAAGTTTGGGACGATTTGTGTTCAAATGGTATGCCGTAGGTAGTATGCTGTTTGTGTTTGGTGTGGGAATAGTAGGTCACATTTTCTTGTCACAACAAACCTATCAAGATATTGCTTGGGTTAGCCCATGGTGGGCTTTGGTTGTCCTGTCCGGATTTTTGCTCTGGAGCTTGCCTTTTAATTCCTTGCTGGAGGGCTGCAATCAAGTTGCAACGATTCAGAAGTTCCGGCTAAGTCAGCTTATAGTGAGAAACCTGGCCTTATGGCTAACCCTGATATTAGGCTGGCAATTGTGGGTTGTGGTGGTGACTATGGGTGCAGCTGTATTGCGTAACATGTATTTATTAGGCGTAGAGTATAGAGGTTTTTTCAAGCCATTTTTTTCTCTGCCGATTGGACCTCGAATAGACTGGAAAATCGAAATCCTGCCAATGCAATGGCGGCTGGCGCTCTCGGGGATAGCCAGCTATTTTTTGTTTCAGATGTTTACTCCGGTGATGTTTCATTATCACGGGGCTGTGGTAGCTGGGCAGATGGGTATGACCATGGCGCTTGTGGCCGCACTTCAGGGGGTGTCTTCAAAGTGGTTGCAGCCAAAAGCTCCTCGATTTGGCATGCTGATTTCCATGAAGGATTATGCAGGTCTTGACCGTCTTTGGTGGCGCACAACACGAGCAGTTTTCGTTGTGGCGCTGTGTGGCGCATGTGTCGCATGGGGCTTAGTCTATAGTCTCAACGTGCTGAACATACCGTTAGCGAGACGTCTTCTCCCTCCTCTCCCAACCGGCCTTTTTTTCGTGGCTACCATCTTTATGGCAGTGGGGTACTGCGAGACAGTTTATCTGCGCGCACACAAACAGGAGCCCATTATGGTGTTGAGTGTTGTAACATCCCTGCTCATGGGGCTACTTGTGTGGGGCTTGGGCAGCCAGTTTGGACCAATTGGCGCGGCATCTGCCTATCTAATCGTGCTTGGGGGAATCAGCCTGCCGTGGGAAACAGTTATTTTTTTTTGTTGCCGAGCCGAATGGCATAAGATTTAACAAATTACTTGGAGAATGAAATGATCTGTGTGATTTGTGCTTCTTTAAAGGAGGAGACGAATTTTGGCATCCAGGAAAAAGGTTAATCTGACACCGATGGGATCAGGGCGTTCCTGGTCAGAGATGCGCGCCAACTTGGGTGGGAATCACCAGCCTGTGATCCGGCAACGTCGGCTTGTTTTCACCACGCCATATCAGAAGACCTATCAGGTCACTGCCCAATTTGATAAATTTAACAAAGAATATTTTGTCAACGAATACGGAGCTCGGGCAGGTTTGGTGGTGAATCTACAAGGCAAGATACTTCTCACACGACAATATCGATTGTTGATTGACAGCATCTCCTGGGAAATGCCCGGTGGCGGAGGAACATGAGCCGAAAACGGTTCATACCAGGGAAGTGAGCGGCTGGGAGTGGATCTCTTTGGAACGTTGCATTGATATGATATTCGAACAGAAAATTGTGGACAGTTTTTCAATTGCAGCACTGTTGTCCTATCACACACGGGGAGCAATCGTAGTTGTTCCGGTAATGTGTTCAGAGGTATAAAGTGATTAAACATATATCCGAATTGGCTTACATGGTGAGACCTTTGAATTTCTCTACTCGCTCAAATTTAGGCAATTCCGAACTGCATTTAACAATACCTAAACCCAATTTAACACAACTAGACCAGTCAAAAACTTGAGGGCTACAATTTTTGTTGAGTTATTCAAAGGTCTCATGGTATAAACAATAGTAATGATTAATGAGAAAGTAAATATGTTGCAGCTACCGACCCTATCTGTGGTCTTCCCTAATTATAATCATACCCGGTTCTTGCCGGAACAACTGAACTCTATGCTTAGTCAATCATACCGCCCAAAGGAGATCATTATCATTGACGATGCATCAACTGATAATAGCGTAGAAGTTATCAATGAGTTTATACGTAAGGAGCCGCGCATTCGACTAATTTGCAACGAACGTAATATGGGAGTGGAGTGGAACATCAACAGATTAATAGAGATAGCTTCTGGCGACTATGTATACCTTAGCGCTTCAGACGACATGGTTCTGCCAGGATTTTTTGAGAAAACTATGGCATTATTAGCGCTATATCCTGAGGCTGGACTATGCTCCGCAATAGGGCGTTTGATTGATGAGCATGGAAACGATAGAGGTATTCGCGCATTGCCAGTTATCTCAAATAAGCCTTCTTATTTTTCACCGGCACAAGTGCAGCAGAAATTGTGCAGATATGGCCGCTGGTTTGCTATTTCCTCAATGATCATTAAGCGGGAAGCGTTGGTTCGTGAAGGGGGTCAGGTTACAGAGTTGGGTTCTTTTGCTGATAATTTTGCTGCTTTAGTAATTGCTCTTCGTCACGGGGCATGTTTTATTCCTGAGCCTTTCTCCTGCTGGCGACAGATGGCTACCGGTCATGGAACACTTAGTGGGAAAAACTGGGAGGTTCTATCGGAAAGAGGGAAGAGTATAAGTCGGATGATGCGCACAAGATATCGAGATCTATTTCCTACGAAATATACCGACCAATTTGAAAAACACTGGAAGTATAGGGTGAGTATAACAGCATGGAATCAGGCTCACCTTGAGAAAGAGCAGATTTTAACTGGAGCTTTCAATGGATTATGTGATAAACGATCGTTTTTGGGACATGCGTTTTGGTCAATGTTGCGCGTATTAACACAAATTCAAGCTATTACTTGGCGGCTTTATTTCTTGTTGAAATATGGCCAGTGGAGTTGGTGGCTAATGGGAAGGCTAAGCATTGTGATCAACCTAAAGAAGCTTGTTATTAAAGAAAGGCTTGAAATACAATGTGACAATGAGATAGTCTCGTGGTAACGTTTTGTAACGTTTGGCCTAAGCGTCTAATTAGCCGTACTATTGGCGCAAGTGGCGCACTGTGTGAACAGCTTCATGATCATTGCCTCAATAAATCCAGCAGCTGTTTTGAAGGAGTGAATATCACATCGTGAAGATTTTCATCATTGGCTTAAGACGATCAGGGACTACAACTGTGTGGAGGGCGTTTCGGAAGGATAAGAGGCTTACTTGTTACGATGAACCTTTTCAAAATCATCTAATCAATTTACCCGAATTGAACTCCAAACGAACGACACATGAGTTTTTAGATCTACTCAGAAGAGATACATCTGGTTTTTGGAATATGTATGCACCAATCGGGGAAAACGAAGAAGTCGTCGAAAGTATGAGTGACACTCAGAAGAGATACATAGGCTTTTTGATGAAGAGTTCGAAACATGTAGTTTGTGATCTGACTAGATGTTGCTTCAAACTCAGAGAGTTAAAGGATGTAGTTAAAGAAGCATACGTAATTCACTTATACAGGTCACCGCAGGCCTTTGCTTCATCGCAAATGGTGAGGAATAGGACTGAGGTAGGCGGTGTGTTGGGGCTTATGATGAAAGTCAAGAAGCAGATAGACAAGCTGCGGTTTTGGAGCATGAAGACAGGTTACAGTGGCTGGGGGTATGAGAGCATAATCGGCAACTCGAAACACAGCGTCTTTGCCGCCTATCTTAAGGAGAAAGGCATCTTTTTAGAAGGATTGAATGGTCTTCCCGGTTATGGGAAACTTATGTATTTCTGGAAAGTATGCTATGAGAAGGTGGAGAGGGATGGAAAACTATACTTTGGTGATAGGTTCTTGTCGTTGCCGTTTGAGACCTTTTGCAGTTCCCCAAATTCCTGCATGACAAAAATATATGAAAAACTTGGTTTGAATCCAGCGGGAGTGGATTATAAATACGTGAACAAGAGTAATAGCGGTTTTCACCCTAAGAATAGAAGATGGAAGTTGATGGCCAAGACAGTTCGACTGGAAAACATTGACAGATATCCATGGATCACTAACTTTTGGAAGTGATAGATTCCCGTTTGTTCTTCGGCATTGGGTATCTTTCTGAGAGGTTTGATAAACTGGTTGGATTTCCGACTTTACAGTTTTTACACTTTATAATATCCGGTATCTGGGCAAAATCATTTTACATAGAAAATCTGACACTCTCGTGAAATATGGTTAATCATGCCTTAGTCATTCTTTTTTATCTTATCGCTTTAGCTGTTTTAATGTTATGCACCAAAGTTGGTCGTAAATATAAACATATCATTCCTTTTTTTTTATTTCTTTACATTTTCAAGATATTAATTGCGCTGGTATTATATGACAATCATTTAACCGTTTTCTCTCATATAAAAAAATTTTCTATCTATGATGCTAGTGGTTATTATAGTCTCACTTTAGAATTATTAGAATCAAGTAGATTTTTCTTACCAGATTTGCCTTGGCAGGTGGCTAATCCAGGCTACAGTACTATGTTATACTGGATTGGTATTTTTTACACTAAGTTTTTGCAAATTAACAATCCAAATTACTTACTCTTTTTGTATTTCAATGTGTTTGTGGTTTCTATCACCTTTTTTTTAATTATGGTTTATTTGAAACAAAAGCACTTGCTGAAATCTAAGGCAATCATGAATATTGCTATGGTATTATTTGTTTTCGAGCCAACAATGTTAGCTTTCGGTTCCGTGCTTGAAAGGGAAGTTCTTGTTGGATTACTACTATTTTTGATATTTATAAGTTTCATGGAAAGTCGTTGGATAAGGTTTTTATGCTTAGTATTTTTATTACTTCTATTCAGGAAGACATACATTTTTATCATTCCCGTGATTACTATAGTTTATTTAATATATGCTATATTTTTTTATTTTTGGAAAAAGCATTTTGTGCTTTATTTAACCAGTATCTTGATAGTCTTTGGCATAGCAGTGCATATAATTTCAGCTATGAACTATCGAGCCGAGTACATGTTTTTCCATCATGCGATGGGGAATATTGGTTCAGGTTTTGGGAGCTTTATAGAGGCGATGCCTTATACAATTCGTGTTATTAGTTATGGTGTGCTTGGCTTTTTTTCCCCCATACCAATTTATCCCATTTTCAAAAACAGTTATGATGGTTTTTACCTGTTTGGTTTGTTATCAGGCTTGGAATCAATTTTTTATCTATGTTTCCACTTGATAATAATTAATACAATATTGCGGTTAAAGAAATTGACTGTTATTGCTTCTGGCATGATATCTCGATCGGAGGCAATTGCTCACTATAAAATTATAACTAAGGCCTATTTATTTATTTTCATCCTACATTTAGTTTTTCAAGGTCTTGTGTATAATATAAGACACAAGGTTCAAATTATACCATGCCTGATTTTCTTGACGTTATATTGCCTTCAGTTTTACAATATCAGGCAAAATGCACTATGTGTATTCTTCAGATTGAAAAACTTTGTATGGAGTTGTTGTGTTATAATGGTTTTGAATGTTGTTTACTTTGTTGCCAAGGTATTTTGATCTGGAGAATGTTAAGATTGGAATAATGCAAATGAAAGAAGGGCGAACTATAGTCGTTTTTGGCGACCATGGAATTGGCGATTTGCTGTTGATGGTTCCTTTATTGCGAAATTGTGCCTCTAATCTTGCTGAAAAAGATCTCTTGATAATAATTGTCAAGACACAGCGCGAAGTTGAAGTTGTAAATTCAATCCATTTGGTTGGTAATATCGAAGTGTGGGAGGCTGGGTATTATGGATTGGAGAGATACATCAAGCTTGCTAAAGTTGCTTTAGTTTTTCGGATGAAACATCCGGATATTGTTTTGGTCCCCTTGTTTGCTGATAGATTTAGAAACGCATTGCTGGTTCGATTTATTGGATCAAAAATTTCTATAGGTCCATACGGCAAATGGGGACGTTTTGTGTTTAATCGTTATATACGGCAACAGACCAAACTGCACAAAGTGGAACGATTTTTTCAGATTGGTATCAAAGCAGGTTTAAAACAACAGGCTGAATTGAATCTAACCCTGCCGGTCTCCCGGAAACTTAAAGAAAGGGTGCGAGAAATGATGCCGGACTGGAGGCCTGACCAGCATTGGCTTGCATTTTCCATAGGAACAGGACCAATAGAAATCCATAAACGTTGGCCAATAGAACATTTTCAAAAATTGGCGCATATGCTAATCAACCATTCTTCTAAAATCCGAATAGCCGCATTTGGGAGCCATGCCGAGAGGGAATTGCTTGAGTCGGTCTTTAAAAACGAGGAGCTTGATATAAACCGATGTTTTGTTTATGCTGGGCAGACATTTGATCTGTCGATTGCATTTCTTTCTCAATGTCGTTGTTTGGTTGGTGGCTGTTCCGGGCCAGCACATATGGCAGCGGCGGCCGGAATTCCTATTGTTGGACTTTTTGGCCCAACAAATCCTGGTTTTACTGGACCTTATAGCAAGCGGTTACATGTGGTGCAAACTGAACTTGAATGTTCTCCTTGTTATCGTGTGGGATTTATCAAGGGCTGTGGGGAACCAATATGCATGTCTTTGATTAAGCCACAAACGGTATTCATGGCTGTATTAAATGCACTGCATGGTGATCAATCACCGCCTGTTCCTTGGACCGAAACAACGCAAGCAACAAGACCGTCAAAAGTTACCATTTAACCTTCTAACTGTTGTAAGAGCTACTGATATGGTTGACATTTGTCAAGAAAAAA
>SDBS01002906.1_pt1 | contig 16933 bp, 15 predicted proteins | sample 2277091 | NCBI WGS metagenome assembly SDBS01 (sample SAMN10404972, study PRJNA504765) | marine sediment metagenome | isolation source: marine sediment core GS10_PC15, 163 cmbsf | place: Arctic Ocean: Southern Knipovich Ridge | collected 2010 | reverse complement strand
TAATCTTCTATTTGCAATTTGAGTAGGAGTTATTCTATCTACAAAGATTCCTCCGCATGCAGTACAAATAGCTTCTCCACCTAAATCTGTTCCCCAACAAGAACTATCCTCTACCCAAGTTCCCCCTATACTACTACAACAAGAAGGAGTAAAATACTCAGGAATTGAAGCATCATTTCTACATTCTCCCCATGAGAGATATCCCCCGCAACTAATACATTCTTCTTCTGAAATATCTACACAATAACTATCATTATTCCAACTTCCATCAATACTATCACAACAATCTTCAGGCGGATTATTACACCAACACATGCTTCCAGAAAGATCAATTACAGAAAAAATATCCGCTCCTATAGATACTTCAACTGTTTCTTCTGTTGTTTCTATTTCACCTCCTGTTTTTCTTAAAGTTATATTAAATTGTTTATCCTCAACCTTTAGTTCTAATATCTCAAACTCTTCTGTAAAAAATTTCTCTCTATCTTTTATAAGTTCTGCTCGGTCACTAATAAAATCTTTTACAAAAACCCACAAGATACCAAGAGCAACAATTGTTAACAGTAATATGATTAAAACAGTAACTACTGTAGATAAACCTCTTTTATTCATAGAGGGAAAATGTTTTTTTATTATATAAATTTATCTTAAAAGTTTTTATTTATTATTTTGATTCCCAAGTATCCATTAAAGGACCAATAGTTTCTCTTCCAGAATCTAAAACAATTGTAGGATATATTTCTATTTTTGTTATTTCACCTTCTAATTTTCCAGCTAAGTCAAAAGAATAATCTTTAGTTCCAAGAACTTCTGGAAACTCTAAAGAAAGCATTTCATAAGATTCTGTTTCACTAGAAAATATAAATAAAATATATTTATAACTATGTTTAGATTCATGGGTTATTACAATTCTTTCTCCTATTTCTTCATAAACCTGTGCTAAATCACCTATATCTGTTGCAGAAAAATATTCTCCGCCTACTGCTTCAGATATATTTCTTAATGTGTTTATATCTACACCTTCTCCTGCTCCAACAGTATATATTGTTAAATCAGGTATATCATTTTTTGCATCAATAGCTGCTTGAATTGCATCATCACTTGCAGTGTCAGCTGTCCCATCATTGTCTAAATCTCCAGTTACTCCTTGTTCTCCTGCTCCATTGCATTGTCCATTAGTATATCCATCACTCATAACAATCATTGTTTTTGATCTTCCTCCTGATTGGTCTTTGAACTCACTTTTAGCTCTATTTATTCCACAACAAATACAAGTACCTCCTCCAGCATACCATAAATTAATTGAATTATTCAAAGCTATAGTATCATCTGTTAAATTAAAAAGACTTCCTCTATCTTCTAAAACAACAGTACCTTCATATGCTACAAATCCCATTCTTGCATTTGAACCTTCTTGAAAAATAGTATAAATTAATTCTCTGTTTGCATTTTGAGTAGGGGTTATTCTATCTCCGAAATCTCCTCCACATATAGAAGTACAATTTTCTCCTTCAAATGTATTAACTCCCCAACAAATTTGACCACCACTATCATCATACTCTCCAGTTAAAGAATTATTACAACAACTTTGTGTTACACCATAGCATGCACACATACTTCCAGAGACATCAATTATAGAGAAAACATCCATTGGTATAGCTTCTTGAACTATCTCTTTTGTTGTTTCTATTTCACCACCTGTTTTTCTTAAAGTTATATTAAATTGTTTGTCTTCAACTCTTAATTTTACTATTTTAAGTTCTTCTGTAAAGAATTTTTCTCTATCTTTTACAAATTCTGCTTGTTTGATAATGAAATCTTTTACAAAAAACCACAAAATTCCAAGAACAACTATTGTTAATAACAATATAATTAAGACAGTAACTACTGTAGATAAACCTCTTTTATTCATAAAAAAGAAATGCTTTTTTATTATATAAATTTATCTTAAAATGTTTATTTAATAACTATATTCTAACATAATTAAAATTATAAATAACTCTTGATAAAGTATCTTATAAGAATGAAGAAAATAAATTTAGAATCTACAACTATAAGAGGAGGGTATGGGACTTCTGTAGAAATAAAAACAGGAGGTCTTGTTAATTTGATAAATCCTGATATTCTCGAATCTAAAATAGAGAGAAAAATGCAAGAAGATATGAATGAAAGACTTCAAGAAGATCTGGGGAATCAGCCTTATGGTGTTTTAGAGATTTATTTAGTTCCTTCTGGGACTACTTTGCTTAAGGTAAAAGGAAAAATAGGTAAAGAAGAAGAAATATCTAAAGATTATTTTTGTGGTGTTTAATCTTCTTCGTCTTTGGTTCTTTGTTCTGCTATAAAAAATGCACGATTTGATTCTTCGTCTTTAATTACACCTTCTCTTTGGAAGATTGCTGTAGCAGAAGGTAAAGCAAATTTACCTAAAACACCTATCTTAGAATAAATTATATAGGATATGACTCTGACTTCTCCTGCTTCTAATTTCTCAAAATTCCACTCAATTCTTCTGTTTGCTTCATCAATTTTTGTAGGAGTTTCCCCTCCAAATTTCTCATATATTTTTACTAATGAAGGAAGTCTATCTATGATTTGAACGTTTTCAATATATTTTTTAGCATGAACAAATAATGAAACTTTTAATGCAAACTCTCCTCCTTTGGCTCTAACAAAAGTTACCTTCTTCCTTAAGTTCATATTTGTTTTTGAAAACTTTTTGGCTAAAACAACTACTGTTACAATCAAGAAAATAATTAAAAAAGGGATTAACCAATTAGTTCTTACGATTATCTTTAAGGACTCTCCTGGTTTTATTTCCCTTACCCAAGAATAATATACTTTCAACCCTTCTCTTTCTATAATATCTGGTTCTGGACTAAAACTAGTAAATAATCTAGATATAATGTTCTTTTTAATAACTGTTTCTGAAGAAGCAAGAGTATTTCCTTCATTAATTTTCTCAATTATCTTTCTACTAATTACAAATCCTGACTCTTTTTTTATGGTTGTTACAATATCTTTTTCTACAAATTTTATAATTCCTTCAACTTCTGCTGTTTTGTCTTTTGTTGTTAGTTCTACATTTAAAGTATAAAATCCAGCAATTATTTTGTTGAAATCTTCTTTATTTAATTCTACATAGAAATTTTTTCTTTGATTTGGGCCCAAGGAAAAATCTTCTTCAAATTCAAAAAAAGGAGAAGAAAATTGAGCATTAAGAGAATCAAAATTAAAATTTACTTTATTATGAATATAAACTTCTAAAGAATTTGTGTCAGGATCTAAATCTCCAGAACCAACTTCAAAAGCATCTTCTAAATTTATAATTCTCATTGTTAATTGTTCCTCTATTTCTGTTTTATCTGTTGCTCTGATAAATATATTAAAAGTTGAGAATCCTGTTCTCAAAGTATAAGTTGGTAAAAGTTTAATTTGAACTTCTTTTGTTTCTCCAGAATTAATTAAAATAGATTCTTTTGGCTCTTCTAAAAGTGCAAAAAAAGTATAGAATTCAAATTCGTCAGAAGTTCCGTTATTTTTTATTTCTAAATCAAATATTACAGATTCATCTATATCTAAAATCATGACTTCATTTTCACTAGTCTTTTGAATATCAAGGTTTATTGCTGATAAAACTGGCAAAAAAAATGCAATAAATAATAATGCTAGTACCTTCTTCATTATAAAAATAATTGTAATTTCTATTTAAAGATTTCTGTGATAGAAGTCCTATCTTTTACCTTCTAAATCAAGATAAGCTTTTGCCTGAGATAAAAATTCATCACAATCAGATATTAATTTATCTTCAAATTGTTCAATTCTTGAGGGAATTACCCATTTTTCATAGATACTTCTCAGAAACTTTTTATGAGCAGTAGTCTCAAATTTTCCTTCATAATCTCTTACTAATGTTCCAGTAACTGTAACTTCAACAGAGCCCTCATTTGTTCTTATTTTTACTCCTTTTTGAGTTATTTCTATTTCTCTTAATCCTAATATCCGGAACTTTATTTTAATTTGAAATTTAAAATAATCAGTTACTTTTCTCTCACCAACCCACTCAACATCTATGTCTTTTGAGTCTCCTTTTAATTTTTCTGTGTATTTTCTTTCTGCAACAATTAATTCTGTTTCTTCTGTTAACCAATCATAACAGAATCTATAGAAATCTTTGAAAGAGTGTTTCCCATCATATTTTATTTTACTTGAGAAAATCTGATCTTTTTCTGCCATAAGATAAATAATAAAATCTGATTTAAATATTTAACTACTTAGAATTAAATAGAATCAGAACAAGATAAACAGACCATCATGCCGTTTTCCCTGTGTAGTAAACTTTGATTTCCACATTCTGCACATATACCTTCTACTAAAGGACTTCTTGCTTTTGACTTCTTTATTCTCTTTAATTTCTGTGTTTCTTCTCTAATCTGAGCAAATTCATCTAATTCTGGATAATATTCTGGGTTAAAATTCAGAATATCTCTTACAGTAATCATACCTACTAATTCCCCTTCTTGAATAACAGGTAGTCTGTCAAATTTTAACTTCTTCATCTTAGATAAAGTTTCTTTAATTGCAGAAGAAGGTTTTATTGTTGCTATTTTCTTAGGGGAAATATCAATTGCTTTTATATAAGATAAATCTTCTCTTGATTTCTTAATTAAAGCCCATAGAATGTCCTGCCTAGAAATAAAGCCCACTAATTTCTTTCCATCAACAATTAAAAGGCTTCCCACCTTTTTTTTAACCATTTTCTTAGCACATTCTAATAGATTTGTATCTGGTTTAATTGTTATGGGATATCTTGTCATAATATCTGCGACAAGTATATTTTTCATGCTTTTAGTAAGGCTTTTTTACTTATAAATCTTATTTACCACTTGAAGATATATTGTGAAACATAATAATGCTTAAATAAAAGGTTTGTTAGGTAATTAATATGGAAGTTAAACTATTTGAGTTAGTTAAAGAAGAAGCAGGAGCTCTTGTTCCTAAATATGAATTTAGAGATTTTGGTGAATTTAGTGAGATAATCAAAAAGCCTGTAATAAAATTTACTGGATATGATAATAGAGTGTTAAGTAAAAAGATTATGCATTTTGCACAAGAAAAATGCTTAGAATTTCTTAATTCCCGTCTAGAAGCATATAAGAGTTCAGTTTATTCACCAGAATATCACATGGAACTAAAAAGTAAAGAAAAGAATATTAAATTAAATATAGAGAAAGCAGATGTTGAATTTATTTGTCCAGAAGAAGCTTTAAATTTAATTGATAAAGTTAAAAAATTACCTAGTACTGAATATATGACTTGGAATATTAATAAAATAAATGAAGATTTGACGAAAATCTATAATCAATTCTAAAATGCCAGACAAACCAGTTGTACTTATGCCTGAAGATATTCAAAGAATTATGGGTAAAGATGCTCAGCGAAACAATATTTTGGCTGCAAAAATGGTTTCTGAGATTGTAAAGACTACTTTAGGGCCAAAAGGAATGGATAAAATGCTTGTTTCTCCTACAAATGAAATTATTGTTACAAATGATGGAGTTACTATCTTAAATGAGATGCAAATAGAGCATCCTGCTGCTCGTATGATGGTAGATATTGCTAGAACACAAGAGAGTGAAGTAGGAGATGGGACAACAACTGCTGTTATGATTGCTGGAAAATTATTAGAGAATGCAGAAAAATTATTAGATATGAAAATTCATCCAACTGTTATTACAAAAGGTTATAAGATTGCAGCTGAAAAATCTCAGGAAATCTTAAAAGAAATTGCTTTTAGAATAAATCCATCTGATGAAGAGATTTTAAGACAGATTGCAATGACTGCTATGACAGGTAAAGGTGCTGAAAGTTCAAAAGAAAAATTTGCAGATATTATTGTAAAGGCTGTTAGACAGATTGAAGATAATGGGAAAATAGATATAAAAGATATTAAGATTGAAAAATCAAAAGGAAATGGGATTAAAGACACAGAATTAATTTCTGGTGTTGTGTTGGATAAAGAAAAAGTTTCACATGATATGCCTAAAACAGTTAGAGATGCTAAAATTGCTCTGATTGACTTTTCATTAGAATTGAGAAATCCGGAAATTGACACAAAGATTTCTATTTCTTCTCCTGAACAATTACAGAACTTTATTAATCAAGAAGAAAGAGATATAAAAGAGATGGTTAATAAAGTTAAAGATTCTGGTGCAAATGTTCTTTTTTGCCAAAAAGGAATTGATGATTTTGCTCAATATTTATTATCTAAAGAAGGGATTTATGCTTGTAGAAGAGTTGCTAAGAGTGATATGGAAAAGATTTCAAAGGCGACAGGTGGAAAAATAGTTGGTAATTTGAATGAATTAACACCTTTTGAATTAGGAGATGCCCAAGTTGTTGAAGAAGTTAAAACAGGTGAAGATGTTTTTACACATGTTAGAGGTTGTCAAAATCCAAAAGCTTTGACAATTTTAATTCATGGGGGAACAGGTCATGTTATTGATGAGATTGAAAGAGCATTGGTTGATGGTTTAGGAGATGTCATATGTTCCTTGCAAACAGGATTAGTTGTTCCTGGGGGTGGAGCAATTGAAATTGAATTAGCTAGAAGATTAAGAGAATTTGGACAATCTTTAAGTGGGAGAGAACAATTAGCAGTTGAAGAATTTGCATCTGCTTTAGAATTTATACCTGTAACATTAGCTGAAAATGCAGGAATTGATCCTATTGATGTTTTAACAGAATTAAGATCAAGACATGATTCTGGTGAAAGAAATGCAGGGTTGAATTTATTTGAAAATAAAGTTGATAATGTTTTAGAGGCAAAGATTATTGAACCATATAAGATAAAAAATCAGGCAATTATCTCTGCAAGTGAGGTTGCTGTTATGATTTTAAGAATTGATGATGTGATTGCATCTTCTGGGGGAAAAGAGGGTAAGATGAATTCAACAGGTGGTTTACCTGGTTATATGAGTGGGTTAGAATGATCTTTTTATGTCAATTTTAAAATCTTCTTTGTCAAGCCCTTCTTTGCAAAGCTCATTTTGTAGCTTTTCTATTAATCTTGATTTATCTAAAATCATTGGTCCTGAAGAAAAACATTGAATCTTTCCATATTCAAAGTCATATTTTTTATCTCTGTGAAAAGGAAGAATTTTAATACCTGGTGCTGCCCCTCTTACTTTCTTGATTGCTTTTTTAATTTTAAAATATGCTTCTTTAGGAAAACCTATATCATAATATGTTATTATTATTTCTGGCATTTTAATTTCTTCTCCTGAATACACAAAATCTTCCAATTATGTTTGGATTTTGATTTTTAGGGCATATATCATATCCAAACTCTTGATTTTCATTACCAATATCTAATCCTAATTCTTTTAATCTTTTAACACTATCTTCTAAGTTTCCTGGAGAATTTCTTCCTAATCTATCTACTTCAATAAATTCACCTGGTTTAAGATATTCTTGTAAAGCATCTTTAGTATATTTGAAATTATCATATCCAAAATTCCAAGTTTCGTTTGAAGTTATTTCGTGTTCTTTGCAATCAATAAATCCCATTTTATTTTTATTATTTAATTAAAACCAAAGATTCTTTTTAACCATTCAATAAATCTTTGCCACCAAGTTAATTCCTTTTCTGGTTGATCTTCTTCCTCCAAATAGAAGAAATTTTTTTGTTTGAATTGATCGAAATATAATTCATCTGTATAAGCATCTGAATAAAATTCATCTGTTCTTCCACTTCTATCTCTGTCATCGTCATCATGGTCTAAATCAATAGAAAATTCTACACTTTTACTTACTCTATTTCCATCAGTATCGGTTGCATAAAATATAACTTTGTGATCTCCTTCAGGAAGGTTAACATTGTATTTAAATGTTAAAACTCCATTAGAAGTTCTTACATGATTCATTTTTATTCTAGGGCCATTATCTAAAACAAATTTAACTTCTGCAACTTTATTTACTTCAACTTCAAAAGTTAATCTAGAAGTTGAATATTCTTTATCTTCTTCAGGAACTATTACAGTTATTACAGGAAAATTATCATAGGGCTTATACACTTTTACAATTCTTGTAACTTCAACAGCACTTTTTCCTTTACTATCTTGAACATCATAAGTAATTGTATAAGTTCCTACTTTGTTTGTATTAACAGGATTTGAAACTTCAATCTTATGTGTTATATCTCCATCTTCTTTATCCCATGCCTTAGCACCTGCATCATTGTAAGAAGTTCCTAATTTTACTTTTACAAATGAGTCTCCTAAAAGAATTATTTTAGGAGCTGTGTTTTTTGTTACATATGAAATTACTTTTACAGTTCTTGTAACTTCAACAGCACTTTTTCCTTTACTATCTTGAACATTGTAATTTATTTTGTAGATTCCTACTTTATTAGTATTAACAAGATTTACAGTAACAATCTTATGAGTTATATCTCCATCTTCTTTATCCTCTGCTTTAGCACCTGCATCAACATAATTATCATATTGATAAATAGTTACTGGGTTTTTTCCTGAAAGAGTGATTATAGGTGCAGTATTTTGAGTTGGAGCTGGAACAACTTTAACTGTTCTTGTAACTGGTGTAGCCGGATTATCTGCATTGTCTTTAACATTATATGTAAGTGTGTAAGTTCCTAAAACATTTGTATTAACACTTCCTGTTTTTACAATCTTATGTGTTATATCTCCGTCTTCTTTATCATCAGCAGTAGCTCCAGCATCTGTATAAATCTTATATTGATAAATAGTTACTGGATTTTGACCTAAAAGGATAAGTCTAGGAGGATTATTATCTGGAATTTCTTCAATAGTTAAGTCTAAAGTATGACTATCTGAGTTACTAGAGTCAGAACCTATTAAAACTAATTCATAATAACCTGGTCTTGAATAAACACTTGAATCAATAGTATAAGTTTCAAAGTGTGAATTACTATTAACTACTAAACTAGTTTCAAAAGAATGAATTAATTTTGAATTAGAATCATATAATTTAATATTTACAGTCATTGGAGGATTAATTGAAAAAAAATCAACATTAAACTCAATACTTTCTCCTTCAACAATATCAATATCTTGGCTTGAATCTTCCCAATCACCATAAACCACAATAGCACTCACACTTCCAATTAAACAAAGCGCAAATACCATCATTGATAAAAGTTTTAATGTTTTCATTTTAATATAAATTTCCTCCCTCTTCTATAATATGATTATAGTCATGGTTAGAGGGATCTTTCCAAAATTTTTCATCTTTTCTATGTTTTAAATATTCTATAGTTCCTGCAAAAGCAGCTCCACTAAAAAGACCTGTAATAACAGAGCTAGCTAAAAATTTTACATTTTTAGGTAATTCTGATTTTAAAACCTTATATTGTCCGTAAGTTAAGGCTCCTGCAACCAAAATTATTCCTGCTCCGGTTAGTATTTTATTTATTGTTTTCATCTTCCTAATCTTAAAGAGTATGTTGCTCCGGCATAGAATTGAGCTTTATTATCATATCCTGCTCGTACGCCTAATTGAGATTTATTTACTTTAAAATTAATACCTGCACCTATTTTGTAAGATCTTGCAGAATTTGGTTTTGAGTTGGATTTTGATTCTACTACATTATCATTAGCATCTCTTATTTCATCTACTGTCTCTGTTATATAATTCCACTTATTGATTCCTCCAATAATAAAAGGTGAAACTTTTTTATTATGAAAAGGATGTAATTCAGCTGAGATACCCATAACACTAATATCTTTATTATCTTCTGTCCCATAACCATATCTTCCTGTTCTAGGTGATGGTTCACTTGTTTTTTCTTTAACTATTTCATCTTTTGCATTACCAAGATTTCCCACAATAGCAACAGGACCATATTGAATACCTAGAATTCCTTGAACTCCTGAAATTTTATCTTCTTTGAATTCAAGATCCTTATTTACTTCTACTCCAAAAATTAAATAACAATCTGCTTTTGAAGTCTTTGTTTCATCTGAAGCTGTTATTATTCTAGTTTCAGAAGTTTTTCCTGATTTAACAGCGTCTGTTTGAGCTCTTTTGATTACAACCTCTCCTTCTTTTAGGAATCCTCTATAAATTGGAGCATATAATTCAAGTTTATTTGTTTCTAGATTAAATCCTCCAAGAGTAGAATCTGTAATTTGAACAAAATAATGATCTGTTTTTGATTCTGTTTGGAATTCTTCTGAAATTTCTAAAGGAATAAGTTTTGTTCCATCTTCTAGAGATAATATTTCTAAATTAGGGATTATTCTTTCCATAGGTATTTGATAAATAGCATTTTCATCTCCTTTTGGAATTCCAAATTTTTCTAGAATTTGATCATTAGACAAATTACTCGTATCTATATTAACAGCTATCTCATTAGCATATTCTCCATTTGATAATTTAACTTTTCTATAAATATATTCTCCTTTTGATCTCATTTCTACAATATCTTTAGAATTTAAATTATATACTGGAATAGTTTTCTCAAGAGCAAGTCCTGCTAATCCCTTTCCTGAATTTGTAATTAAAGCATCTTCACTTTCAGGTTCTCTATAATGCATATAAAACAAATCACCATAGATTTTTTTTGGTTCTACTGAATATTGAGACTTTTTATCATTTACATAAAAATAAGCATTTTTATCTTGAGTTACTGGAAATTTTCTTTTTTGAGCATCAGCATCTTGAATTGTTGCTAAAGTCAATATTGTACCTGCTACAGGAAGAACTTTTTTTCCTAATTGTCTTACACCTTTCTTGAATTTATTAGTTAAATTTTTCATAAATCTTCTCAGAAGTTCTACTTTATAAATCTTTCCATTTGTTGCTATTCAGGAGTTACACCATTTACCATTTTCTTAGAAATATCACTAAAATGCGCGGACCGGGGACATATAGAAATTGTTATCCTTATGTGATGTTAATTGTTTATTACAATTTGTCAAGACTGTCAGAGTTTTTAAAGATTGTCGAGATTGAAACACCTTATCTGGGAGTTAAAGATCCACGCAGGCAGTAGAAGAAGTTGGATTTACTCTAAAGAATCTAATCTATTTTCTCACGCTCTTTTAATTTCTCAATTACTTTTTTTGGGGGTTTTAGGATCTTTACGGCTTCCTCCACAACTTCTTTTTGATTAGTTAAACTATAAAACCTAATCTTTTCCCTGTGTAAAATTTTCATCAATTTATTTTTAGATTTCTTATCGGTTCTATCTGAGAGAGCTATTATTGCATATGGAACAACTTTTATTTTTTTGAGTTTCTTTAAAGTATCTATAATGGCTCCTCCCCTTGCAACTACGTCTTCAATAAGAATAATCTTTCCTTTTGGAACCCCCAGAAAATCTCTATCTTTCGGAGTCCCATGTTTCTTTGCGTTTCCCCTTACAAAAGGAAGGATGGGGTTTTTCTTGTACTTCTTTACCCATTTATATTGGAGAAGTAATGCTAGTTTGGTAGCGCCTTCTGGAACCCCTAAAAAACAATCTGGATTCATTTTTTTGTCTTGAATAAATTGAATAACATAATCTGCACACTTATCTAGATTGTGAACATCTTCGGCAATTGTTCTCCAATTAAAGTATATTGTAGATGGATTTCCAGTATATTTGCCTTTAGCAGATTTATCAAAAAAAGTGATTCCCTTATTTTTCACAAAGAAAGTTATGAATTTTTTCTTATTGAACCTCATTAATCAAAGAATATTTATTACTTTATAAATAATGGTGCCAAAATAAAAGATCAAATAAAACTCCCGCTCCGAGCACTTAGGATTGGTTACACTCTCTTTTAGTTTAATTGAAAATTAAAACTTCCTCGTTTCTATTTCTTGCTTTATTATTAATTTTAATTTGATTATCCATTGTAATTCTTCCAGCTATTTTAGCTTCTACTTCATTCTCCCTAGCTATTTGAATAATCTTTTCTGGTTCAGGAGTTATAACAAGCATTCCATTCCCCATATTCCAAGTAGAATATGCTTCTTTATCATTAATATTTCCTATTTCTTGACAATGTAACATTACTTCAGAAGGTTCAAATAAATCATCGAGTTCTGCTCCAAGATTACTTGCTTTTAGAATTCTTCCAAGTTTTCCTGGAATTCCTCCTCCTGTAATATGTGCTACTCCATGAATCTCTGCTCTTTTTTCACTATCTATTCCTCCATGTGCATCAATAATTGTTTTAGAATAGATTTTTGAAGGAGTCAAAGCTAGTCTTCCTAAAGAGATTCCATTTATCTCTTTCTTATGCCAATCATCCCCATAAACTCTTTGAAATACTTTTCTTACAAGAGATAATCCATTTGATCTAAAACCATTTTCTTTAAATGCAACAACAAAATCCCCTGCTTTTATTTCTCTTCCTGTAAATAAGTTATCTTTATTTGCAAACCAAACTACAGCAGCACCCCAATTATAATTAAATGGCCCGAATCCTCCAACTCTGTTTCCTATCTCAGCGACCTCACCATTAATTATTGCAACATTTGCAGCTTTAGCTGCTTCAATATAGCCTTTTGCTAATTGTTTAACTTGTTCAATATAAGTTTCTCCATCTTTTCCTAGAGAATTTACATCTAAAATAGATCCAATTAAAACTGGCTCAGCACCTCTAACAACAGCATCGTCACAAACCATTGCAAAAAGATCAAATGCAATTGTACTATGATCATTAATTCTTTCTGCCAACTCCATTTTTGTTCCAACACCATCAAAACCAATATTCATAAGTGTACCAAAAGGAAGATTAGAAACATCAATTGCTCTAACTCCACTAAAATCATCAAAAGGAACTATTAATTCTCCTAATTTTCCTTTACGATTAATCCATGTTTCTTTAGCAGCATTGTAAAGAATTTTAGAAACATCATCTCCTAATTCAATATTTACTCCTGAATCAGCATAAGTAAATGATTCGCTTGTATTTTGTAATAGATTTTCATTAACATAATTAACCGCATTTTTAAAAATAGCTACTGCAGGTTCATAATATTCTGATAATTCTTTTTCTTCTCTTTTTGATTTTTCTTTTAACAATTGAAAGTCAGGAAAGTTTCCCATAAAAATTGCTCTCTCTGGATGAGGCATCATTCCTAAAACTCTTCCTGTTTCATCACATATACCTGCAATATCTTCTAGAGCTCCATTAGGATTATATGGAAACTCTCCATTTGCATTTTCACCATTTGGTTTTGTATATGAAAAAACAATTTGATCATTTTTCTTTAACTCTTCTAAGGTTTCAAAATCTACAAAGAATTTTCCTTCACCATGAGCAACAGGACATCTTAAAGATGAAATATTTTTTGTAAAAACACATTTACTGCTATTTTGTTTAAGATTTATCCATCTACATTCATACCTTGCAGAATTATTAAATGTTAAAGCTGCTCTTCTATCTCCATAATTTTTATTTAATGCTGGCAGTAACCCTAAATTTGTAAGAGCTTGAAACCCATTACAAATTCCAATAACAAGTTTACCAGAATCAATAAATTTTTTTAATTCTTCCCATAAATTCAATCTAATTTTATTAGCTAGAGCATTTCCAGATCCTGTATCATCTCCATAAGAAAAGCCTCCTGGGAATGCTAAAATGTGAAAATCTTCTAAACTCTTTTCTTTACTTATTAAATCATTTATATGAATTATTTCTGCTTCTGCTCCAACATGTTCAAAAGCAAATTTTGTTTCTTTTTCACAATTTATTCCATACCCTGATAAAACTAAAACTTTTGGTTTCATTTTAATATCCTTTAAATCTTGATTTATATTTTTCTTCTGATTCTTGAACATTTAAATCAATAATTTTTTCTTGATTTAATCCATGAATAACTAAGTTGTTTTGAGTTATTTCTCCTATTTGTGAGATTTTTATATCTTTGAATATTTCCTCAAATTTTTCTTTATTTTTTAGATTAATTGTAACAAGAATTCTTGATTGTGATTCACTAAATAAAGCAAAGTCATTTCTTGATAAGTCTTCACTTTTTTCTAGTTTTGAAATATCAACAGTAGCTCCCAGCCCTCCTGCAATACATTTTTTAGCAAGAGCAACACCTAATCCTCCTTGGTTAATAGGAATACTACTAGCAATTAATTCCTTATCAGTTGCTTTATTAAATGCAAGATATGATTTATTAGCTTCTTTTGCATCTACTTTTGGAACAATATTTCCAACATAAGCCTCACCTCTAAGTTCTTCACCTATTAATTCTAGATATTCACTTCCACCTAATTCATTTTTTGTTTCACCTATAACATATATTAAGTCTCCTGAAAATTTAGCATCAAGGGAAACAGATTTTTCATAATCTTTAATAACTCCTATTGAAGAAATTAATAATGTGGGTGGAACAGATATTTTTATAGGGTTGTTATTTTCATCATATCCTTCAAAATCATTAAACATACTATCTTTTCCAGAGATAAATGGTGTTTTAAATTCAACTGCATAATCATAACAGGCTTTTGCTGCAGCTTTTAATTGTCCAAGTCTTTCTTTATCGTCTGAACTACACCAACAAAAATTATCTAATAGCGCCAAATGATTCATTGGACAACCTGCAGAGACAGCATTTCTTATTGAAGTGTCAATTGCACATGCAGCCATATGATATGTATCTATTTTACTATATTTTGAAGTAATGCCTTGACTTGTAACAATTGCTTTGTTTGAATCATACAATGGCCTAGTTATTGTTGCGCAAGCATTTACTTCTCCTACACCTTGTAAAGGTTTGAGTATACTTCCTCCTTGAACTTCATGATCATACTGTCTTGAAATAAACTCAAAACTTGCAATATTATGTCTAGCCATCATTTTTAATAGAATTAAATTTAGATTAGTTGGAACTTGAAAGTCTGGTTCTTCAAATGATTCTTTTGTATAATTTGAATATAGTGTTTTTGCAGGAACTCCATCATGTAGAAAATCCATATCAAGATCAAGAATCTTTGTTTCATTGAATTTAACAACTGCTCTATTAGTATTATTAAATTCTCCAATTATTGTTGCTTCAACCCCTCTTTTTTTCATTAAATTTAAGAAATCATCGATCTTTTCTTTTGAAATAGATAAAGTCATTCTTTCTTGAGATTCACTTACCCAAATTTCCCAAGGTTGAATTCCATCATATTTTGTTGGAACTTTCTCTAAATCTACAATAAACCCTCCACATTCTTTAGCCATTTCTGCAACACTGCAGGAAATTCCTCCTGCTCCATTATCTGTAATACTATTATATAAATTAAGATTTATTGCTTCTTTTGTTATTGCATCGCTTAATTTTTTTTGAGTTATTGGATCACCAATCTGAACTGCTGTTGCAGGACTTCCAGAATCCATTGCTTCTGAAGAAAAAGTAGCTCCATGAATCCCGTCTTTTCCAACTCTTCCCCCAACAACCACAATATAATCTCTTGGCTGAGCTTTCTTTAAATGACCCTGTCTTTCATTTCTTAATGATCTAGAAATTAATCCAACAGTGCCTACAAAAACAAGAGGTTTTCCCTTGTAATTATTATCAAAATATACAAATCCTTGTGGAGTTGGGATTCCAGAACAATTTCCTCCAACATTTACTCCTTCGATTACTCCTTCCATTATTCTTTTTGGATGAAGAGAAGGATTAGTCTTATCTTTTCCTCTAAATAATAATTTTTTATCTTCAGGATATCCAAAACAATATCCATATCTATTTATTATAGGAATTGCTCCAAGACCAAAACCAATAGTATCCCTATTAACTCCAACAATTCCTGTAATTGATCCTCCAAAGGGGTCTAGTGCAGAAGGGCTGTTGTGTGTTTCTACTTTATCTGTAATAAGATAATTTTCATCGAAAATAATTCCTCCTGAATTATCCTTAAAAACAGAAACACAAAAATCTCTTTCTCCTCTTTCTTTTCTTATTTTTTCTGTTGCAGCCTTTATATAATTTTTATATATGCCCCCTTTAATCTCATCAAGATCATTTGCAAATATTGTGTGTTTGCAATGTTCACTCCAAGTTTGGGCAATTGATTCAACTTCAATATCTGTAGGCATTCTTATTTCCTTATTCATAAAATAATCTCTAATTGTTTTTACAGACTCCAAATCAAGAGCTAAAGGGCCTCTTCTTGATCCATCTTCATTTTGAATCCCTTTTTTTCCAAGATCAATTAAATCTTCATCATTCATATTAAGATTTACTGTACTTACTTTTGGATCTTCTGTTAATTTAACTTTAGGAATTACATAATCCATTCCATTGTCTTGCATATATTTTTCTTTATCTTTAATATGGATCCTCTGAATCAATTTATTAGCTAAATTTCCTGCTATTTCTTTTATCTCTTCTTCTTCAAAATTTCCTGAGATCAAAATCAATTGGGATGCAAAAATACTATTTTTTTCTATATCAATTTTTAAAAGATCCTGAACACATTCTTGAGCAGTATGTCCGACATTATCAGTAACTCCTGGTAAAAACCCTATTTCTATTGCCCAATCAAATCCTTCTCTAATAACAGGTTCATTAACATATGATTGTTGAGAAACAGGATTAGTAAGCATCTCTGCAATTTTAGCAACTTCCCCATCATTAAAGTTTGAATTAAGAGAATACACATCAATTATTTTTACATCTTTGATATTATCTTTAAAATTAAAACTTTTGATCTTGTTTATCATTACTAAGTTTCTAGAATCAGGTATCTTTGATTTGATTTCAATCCTATAAACCATACAAGGGTTTGGAAACTTTCCTTTATAAGAATTTATCTGCTCTAGAAGATAAAAAAACAAAAAGCCATACGCCCACACCGGGAAAAATACCATTATGGCACATCAATGAGGTGTGCTTTTTATACAATTTGTCAAGACTGTTAGAGTTTTTAAAGATTGTCGAGATTGGATGGATGGGTTGA
>SDBS01002905.1_pt1 | contig 16934 bp, 15 predicted proteins | sample 2277091 | NCBI WGS metagenome assembly SDBS01 (sample SAMN10404972, study PRJNA504765) | marine sediment metagenome | isolation source: marine sediment core GS10_PC15, 163 cmbsf | place: Arctic Ocean: Southern Knipovich Ridge | collected 2010 | reverse complement strand
AAGCTTGCGAGGGCGGGCCCGTAGGCCGAGAGGTAGCAGACCTCGTCTTGCACGTGGGCGGGAAAGCGGACCGGAGCATGGCGCGCGATTACATGAACCTCTTGCCCTACTATTTCAGCAAGGATTGCGACATCGGCATGGAGGCCTCGGTTGGGATCGCCTCCCCGCTGGACGTGAAAGGTCGGCTCTGTGGGCAAGCCGATCTCATGGCCCAGCTCCAGCCGGCGCGCGCAGGCCCGCGCGCCCTCCTCGGCCAGCAGGTTGTAGATCGGAGCGTGGAGGCGGAGAAAGAACGTGGAACGAACGCCGAGCTCGTGATCCAGCTCCGCCAGGTGCAGGGCCTCCTCCAGGGAGAAGTCAACATCATGTCGCCACAAGCAGATTCGCGCCCCCTTCCGAGCCTGGTCCCCAATGGGTCGGATTTCATGTCCGGTTGCCCTGATGGCTGCCACAAGCTCGCGGTAGTGCCGATAGGAGAAGTCGCAGGAAGTGCTCATTCCGTGAGCCTCATGGGGTCCTCCGGCCAAGGGCGATAGCGGCCCCCGTCAGCCTCGTACCGAAACCGCACCCCATAGCGGCGAAACTGGTTGACTAAGCGCTCGCTGAGGCTGTCGGCCACTCCCTCCAGGGCAAGGCGACCAATATCCACCTGGGTCGCGGCGGGCATGTTCCCGCGGATATCGAACTCCTCGGCGAGCAGAATCTGACGTGGGAACCTCTCCGCCCCCAGCTCGGCCAGGACGCCTGAGTCGATCAGCGGCCGCGAGACAACCAGCAGACGATCATCCAGGGCGAGGGTCCGCTTCTCCGGGTTGACTACCACCTCATGCTGATCCGCTACGATCTCTGCAAGCGTCTCCAACACCTGCCAGAGGGCCGCCGCACGCTCCTCCGGCGACAGGGCACGGGGATATGCATGCTCTCGCAGAACCCTCGCCGGCCCGCCGCCGGCGAGGCATCCGCTGGGCAGGTCGCGCGTCACCACCGATCCCACTGCTACCACTACATCCGCTCCGATCGTGACGCCTGGGTTGACGATTGCCCCGGGCAGCCAGCTTCTGTCGCCAATGGAGATGGGCGCGAAGGAAGCGGGGCCGCCGCAGAGCACCGAAGGCCAAGCGCCATGGGTATACAGCGAGGTGTGGGTGCCGAGCCCGACCTCGTCACCTATGTCCACGGCCCGCGCGGTGTTGATGAACGTGTACATTCCGAGGTGGGCGAAGTCTCCAATCCGGAGGCGAGAGGGAGACTCCAGGGCGCTGCCGCCACCGATCTTTGACTCGGACAGCATCCAGAGGCGGCGGCCTATGTCGATATCTACTCCTGTGATCTCGGATCTCTGCCCTACGGTTCCGCCCGCGCCGATTCTCAACCGACCCATTGCATGTATTTTCGTCTCGTCGCTGAGTTGGACTCTCTGCCCCAGATGGATGGCGCCACCTTGGATCTGGACACCCCGGCCGATGCATGCTTCGTCCTCCAGCACGAGCATGTCCACCTTGATGCGCGCGCCGCCGGCGACGCGGAAGTTGGCTTCCGTGCGGGCGCCGATGGAAACATTGCGGCCGGCGCGCAAGTGATCGCACTCCACGATCACGTCCTCGCCAAGTGTGAGCCCATAGGGTGCATCCAGCTCAGCACACGAAAGCCGCGAGCCCGACGGAACCTCTGGCGCTTTTGCCATTACCAACACCTAGCCTTCGGCGCGGCCGATCAAGATGCAGTCGCGCCTAATCCAGATAACCCAATGCTTTCAATCTCTTCTTTGCCTCCTCACCCAGCTCCCTTTGCTCCGCCGTGAATGCATATACCTGTGCCCGCGCGAGTTCGCCTTGCATCTCCTTCCTCAGCGCGGCAACCAGCTCCGGCTCTTTCGCGGCCAGGTTCGTGCGCTCTTCCGGGTCAGCCTCCAGGTCGTACAGCTCCACACTGCTGTTCCCTGGCCTCCACTCGGTGACCAGCAGCTTGTACTGACCTTTCCGCCATGCCTGATATCCGTACTCAGGTCGCAGGTGTTCCGTCAGCAGGCCCTTGTCCCGATGCGCCAGTCTGCGTCCAAAAACATAGGGAAGGAGGCTCTCACCCGTAGCCGCGGCAGGCACAGTGACCCCGTCAAATCGGAGAATCGTCGGCATGATGTCCGTCTGTCCGGCCGGGTGTTCGCAAACGTGCGCGACGGGGCGAATTTCGGGAAATCGTGTGGGCGACGGAAACCGCATTATCAGCGGAATGCGGACTTGATGCTCATACGGTCGTTTGCCATGCCCGGAGACTCCGTGCTCCCAGAATGCCTCACCGTGATCCGATATGATGACCACAAGTGTTCGCTCCAGGGCGCTCGCGCGCTCCAACTCATCTAGCACCTTTCCACACGCTCGATCGACGGAGACGAGGGCCCCGTCGTACCGTGCTACTATGTCCTCCCGCTGGGGCCCTTGGCAGGCCAGCATCGTCTCTGTTTTCCAGTACGTGTCCACCGGCTTGTACTCTGGACGGAGCCGCAGGACGTCCTCAAGCGGTCCGCGGTAAGGCATGTGCGTGTCAATGAAGAAGAGGAAAGCGAACATCTGGCGCGGCTGTTCATTTTCATACCAATCCGTAAACTGATATGCAATCCGTCCTGCGCCAGGTGACTTGTCCCAGCTCAGTGTGTCTTCGAATACCAAGAAGCCCTGCGCGAAGCCTCTCTCTGCGGAGAGGTGCGGGTTGGAGACCATGCCATAAGTCGCATATCCCAGTCGTGTCATTTGTTCGGCCAGCGTGTCTATCTTCTCGGGGAGCACATAGTCATGAGTTACGTAGTCTGTCTGGGACTGATAGAGCCCGGTCAGCAGCGCCGGCCCGCCGCTGATCGTTACGGTCCCCTGGGCCACCGCTGTCTCAAACAGCACACCGCCCTCGCTCTCTGCGAGCGCGTCCCAGTTGGGCGTCGTTTCCCTGTGGTAACCATAGGCACTCACGTGATCCGCCCGCACCGCATCCGCCACCAGCACAACCACGTTGAAATCCCGGCGCATGTTCCAGTAGCCCCATGCGGCCGTGATACCTGCACAAACCACCATCGCGACCAGGGCGCGGCCCAGCCTCCCACGCCCCCAGATCAGCCCTCCCAATATCCCCCCTGCTATTCCTACCATGAGGTTGACGCTGAACAACCCCAGACCGGCCTTCAGCCCCACGTAGTCCAGCGGCCCGAAGTACTGGTAAGCCGAGAGGCCCACACCTGCCGCGAGGCCTGTCACAGCTCCAAACGCGAGCTTTGTCTTCACTTCGGCTCCGCTCTCACCCGCTCAGGCGGACGATTATGTCCCATTCTTCGTGGAAGGTTAGGCGACCCTTCCGTAGTCAGGTTAAGCAACAAGGCGTTCCTTGTCAACCAATGAATTGGCGTTCTCACCGGCGGTTTGGTAGTCGTCCAGCGCCGCCCCCTGCTCGCCTAGAAACTGCGGGAGCGCGGTACTGCCCTTCTGGCTCACTACCTGGTACTCTCTTCTCGCGGCGGTTCTCTCTTCTCCAAGTTACCCGTTGCCCGATCTTACCAGATAGCCGTCGGCTATCTGGCGGGCGGAGAGAGCCGCCGCAACCTTCAACTATGGATGGGACACCATCCTCCGGAGCACGCGAGCTGGGACGCCCGCCACGACGGCGCCGTCTGGAACATCCTTGATCACGACTGCGCCGGCACCCACGAAGGAGTTCTCTCCTATTCGCAGGTACTGGTTGACTGCCGCGTTGTTGCCCAGCGTGGAGTACTTCCCAATCTTCACGCCACCGGCAACGGAGGCGTGGGGGAAGATCATGCAGTGATCCTCGAGGAGGCAGTCATGGTCGATGCCTGCCCCCGTATTGATGCACACGTTGTCGCCGATGCGCGTCCCCGCGTTCACGAGTGCGCCTGCCATTGCTACGAAACCGCGCCCGATCTCGACGGAAGGCGAGATGGCAGAGAACGGGTGTATCGCGTTGATGAGTTCGTATCCCAGCCCGCCCATCTCCGTGAAGAGCGCCGCGCGCAGGTGGTTGTCTCCCCCAATCGCCACTACTACGGCCTCCGCCAGTCTCCCCTGCCGAACGCAGTCGATCGGGCCCTTCACCTGAGTTCCGTCTATGACTTGGCCCAGCTTGCCGGGGTCGTCGTCGTAGAAGCCCTCGATTTCCATGTCCTTCTGCAGGCTCAAGGTATCCCTTATCACCCTGCCGTGACCCCCAGCGCCGATGATAGCGACCCGCTTCATGGCACGTTTCACGCATCCCTCTGCCGACGCGTCGGCAGAGGGGCACGGGGCGCCGAAGTGCCACTCGCTGGGCGCTGGCCCTTTGAGTTCTCCCCGTAGTCATGGAAGCCGCTTCCCGACTTGCGTCCGAGCTTGCCTTGCTCGACCAGGCTGAGCGCGAGCTCCGCGGGTTGGAAGCGGCTCTCTCCAGAGCGCGCGACGAGTGTTCTCATGATGCTCACGAAGACGTCAACGCCGATCAGGTCGACCAAGGCGAGCGGACCTATCGGGTGACTCAACCCAAGCTCGGCAGCGGTATCTATGTCCGTGATGCTGGCTGTGCCCTCTTGGGCCAGGCGCACGGCTTCGTTGAGGTATGGCATCAGGATGCGGTTCACAATAAAGCCGGGCGAGTCCCTTACCACGATCGGCATTTTGCCGAGGTGATCGGCCAGGCGGCAGGTCTTGTCGACGACTGTTTGGGAGGTGGCTGTGCCTCGCACGATCTCGACCAGCCGCATCCGGTGAACTGGGTTGAAGAAGTGCATGCCAATGACACGCTCCGGAGCAGGGACCCCGTCGGCGAGTGCGTCGATAGAGAGGGATGAGGTGTTGGAGGCCAGGATCGTCTCGAGGGGGCAGACGCGGCTCAGTTCCCGGAAGGTCTCGCGCTTGGTTGGCAAGTCTTCTGTGACACTCTCTATCACGACCTCGGCGTCTTGCAGGGGTTCGAACTCCGTGACAAGCCGCACCGACTCGAAGGCAGCATCTACGTCTTCCGGCGCCATCGCCCTGAGGAGGTGCTCTCGGACGCGCGCGGCTCCCTTTTCGAGCGTGCTCGCGGCGCGGCTTTTCCAGATGACCGAGCACCCCGCTTGTACTGCGACCTGCGCCAGGCCCACCCCCATTGTTCCGGTGCCGACGACTGCCACCGTGAAGGCCCCTGGCTTAGCGGCAACGTCCTCTTTCGCCAGGATGTCACCTGGGCAATTGGGGTGAGATGACTTGCGCACGAAGTGCCGACCTTCGTCGTCTTCTGCGAGGACACAGTAGTACGGCACCTCTCTGCAGGTCAGGGAGGGGACCTCGACCTTGGTGACGTGTAGCACCCGCAGGCGAGTGGGCTCCGAGTCGGTCAAGGGACCGCCGCATCGCACACACGTGCTCACGGGTTGACGCCAGACGAGATCGCAGGAGGGGCATCTGCGGTTCATCTGCGGTCGTCCTTTCTGAGGACGTGAATGGCACATGTGCCTCCTATCCCTCCGATGTTATGGGCGAGCCCGATCCTTGCCTTGGGGATCTGGCGCTCTCCTGCCTCGCCCCGCAGCTGCAGCGCTATCTCGTACACCTGTGCCAGGCCCGAAGCGCCGATGGGGTGGCCGTCCGCCTTGAGCCCGCCATCCACGTTTGTGGGGATATCGCCGGCGCGAGTTGTCCGGCCGCTCCGTATCAGCTCTTTGCCCTCTCCGGGCTGGCAGAAACCTAGGTCCTCCAGTGCGATCAGCTCGGCGATGGTGAAACAATCGTGGACTTGAACGAGGTTGATGTCGGAGGGGCCGAGCCCGGCTTGCGCGTAGGCTTGCGCGGCTGCGATGCGGGTGGCGGGAAACGTGGTGAAGCGCTCTCTCTCCGCGAGCGCGAGTGTGTCCGTGGCCAGGGCGGAGGCGATGGTCTCGATGTCTCTATCCGAGCGTCGTTCGGCGGAGAGGACAACGGCGGCGGCGCCGTCGCTGATCGGGCTACAGTCGAAGAGGCGGAGCGGGGAGCAGATCGGTGCGGAGGCATTGATGTCCTCCAGGGTCACCGTCTTGTGATAGAAGTGGGCAAGCGGGTTGAGGTTTGCGTGCTGGTGGTTCTTGAGGGAAACGAGGGCGAGGTCGCCGAGGGTGGTACCGTATGCGTGCATATGAGCCGACGCAATGAGCGCGTAGCTCGCCGGGAATACGAGGCCAGCTGTTCTGTCGAGTCCGGCATCGCCGGCCATCGCGATGTTGTATGAAGTTGTGGGTCCGTCGAGGCCGGACATCTTCTCCACGCCAGCAACGAGGATCGTGCGATAGCGGCCAAGAGCGATCCCGGCCTGGAAGAGAGCTGCCCCGCCACTGGCGCAGGCGGCTTCGACGCGAATGATCGGGATATGCGTACCTCCGAGCAGGCTGGACAACAGCGAGTTCAGGTGGAGCTGGCCCACGAACGGGCCGGCGCAGAAGTTGGCGACATAAGCGGCGTCCAGTTCCTCGGGCGCCATGCAGGCATCCCGCAATGCCCTGGCGACAGCCTCCGATAGGAGCTCCGGTAGGGCCCGCGGCAACACCCCGAACTTCGTGCGCCCTATGCCAGTGATGTACAAGCCACGTCCTCCCTCTCCTACTGATACTCGTTTGTCGCCTCGGGTTGCCTTTGGCGCCGAGGCTGCACGGCTGAAGAAGATGCTCGCCGCTGCGCCTCTGCCGGCGGCCGCACCTGGAACTTCGTCAGATCGTCGGTGTAGGTGCCGGTTCCCCGAAGCACGATCCAGATTGTCTGCCAGAGGATTGACAGGTCCAGTCGGAGTGACCGGTGATCGACGTACCAAACATCGTACCGGATGCGCTCCGGCCAACTCAACTCGTTGCGTCCGTGAATCTGTGCCCATCCGGTGATTCCGGGCAGCGCCTCAAGTCGGCGACGCTGGAAAGCATCGTACTGGGCCGCCTGGAAGCACATCCCGGGCCGCGGGCCAACAAGGCTCATCTCGCCCTTGATGACGTTCAGGAGCTGGGGCAACTCGTCGATGCTGAGCCGCCGGAGCCACTTTCCCACGCGTGTAACGCGGGGGTCATCTGGCTCGATGAGCAGACCCGCTCCCATCCGCTCCGCGTTGACCACCATGGTACGAAACTTCCAGATGCGAAAGGGCTTCCCCTCTCGTCCGGCGCGCACCTGCCGGAAAAACACGGGGCCCCGGGAGTCGAGCCAGATAGCCAGCGACACGAGCCCCAGTAGGGGCGCGGCGGCCCCCAGCAATAGGAAACCGAGTGCCCAGTCCATTATGCGCTTCGTCCTCATTGGTGCGTGCCCCTGCCGCTGTTCAGCAGTTGCTTCCCTTTCCTCTTGCCGACGGGCGGCTTGACTTCTCCGCGGTTGCTTCAAGCAGGAGGTCCTCGAACGCCTCCGCTGCAAAACGACGATCGAGCGCCTCCACGGCCATTCGGCGGGCATTCTCGCCCATCCGCCGTCGTTGTTTCGGGTTATCGCGGAGGGTCCGGATGGCGGCCGCCATAGTCGCAGGGTCAGTTGGGTGAGTTGTCATCCCGGCCTCGTAGCGCGCCAGCCAATCCGCGCACTCGCCACCGACATTGGAGAGGATGGGGCGCCCGCAGCCGGCGTAGTCAAAGACCTTTGAGGGCATGAAGCGATCTGTACACGGGGCTTTCCGCACCAAGTTGAGGCACACGTCGCTGGCGGCGATCACGTCTGCGATCATACGCTTCGGCACGGGTTCGAGGAAGCGAACATTGTCCAAGCTGAGCTCTCTCGCGGTTCTTTGCAGGTGAGGCCGGTCGGTCCCCTCCCCAATGAGGAGGAAGAGGACATCCCGCTCGCTCTGTAGCAGATGAGCAGCCGAGAGGACGTACTCCAGCCCGGCCACCATCCCGTGGTTGCCGGTGTAGAGGCAGACGAACTTGCCATTCAACCCATGGGAATCGCCGAAGGCGTTCTTGCGGGGCCCAGGGCGGCAGAGAGAGATGTCTGTGCCCTGGAAGACATGCACGATCTTGTGCGCGGGGAGTCCTCTGCCAATGAGCTCCTCGCGCATGCCCCGAGTGATCGTCACGATTCGCGCCGCGCGGCGGTAGCACAGCCATTCCAGCCGCTCCGCCAACCAAGTGGCCGGCCCGGGGCGCACCAAACCGAATTCCACCAGCCACCCCGGCCATAGATCGCGCACCTCGAAAACGAAGGCAGCGCGCTTCCAGAGAGCCAGAAGGATCCCCGGGATGCCAATTGTCAGGGGCGTCGAAGAGGCGACCACCACGTCCACCCGGCCCGCGTACAGCACCGCCGCGAGCGTGCTGGTGAGTGGGAAGATCAGGTAGTTGAGCCACCGGAAAGCCATGCGCTGCCCGTAAGGCAGGAGCCACCCGACTCTGATCAGACGGAGCGAACCGTGTCGCTCGTGGGAGAAGAGTCTGGTGCTTTCCTTTCTTCGACGCCGAGCATGATAGTGGAGCGCACCGGCGACGACTGTGACCTCGTGCCCCCGGCGGGCGAGATGCCGCACGAGATCATAAGCACGCGCTGACCCCGATTCCTCTGGCGTTGTGAAGTACTGGATGAGGTAAAGCACTCTCATGGTGATGGCTATGTTAGGCAGCCCAGATCCTCTCCCGATGGGAGGCCACGCGACAAGTGGAGTTTCGACTGTCCACGACGAGCGAGGCGTGCTCGACTATGAAGTCATAGTCATAGCACGTATGATCTGTTACGATGAGCACGCAGTCCGCGCGCGCGAGGGTCTCCGCAGTCAGCTCGACGGAGACCAGGTCGATCCGGTGCTTGCGAAGACGGGGGATTCGCGGGACGAGGGGATCGTGGTAGGAGACCTCCGCGCCCTGCTGCTGAAGGAGTTCGATCAGCGGCAACGCGGGCGACTCGCGCGGGTCGTCGACATCCTTCTTGTAGGCCACTCCCAGGAGCAAGACGCGGGCACCCCTGAGAGATTTCCGGTGGGAGTTCAGGGCCTCTGCAACACGGGAGACGACATACTGAGGCATGGCATCGTTGATCTCGCCCGCCAGCTCTATGAAACGGGTGTTCATGCCGAACTCTCGGGCGCGCCACGTCAGGTAGAAGGCGTCCACCGGTATGCAATGCCCCCCGACCCCCGGGCCGGGGTAGAAGGGAGCGAAACCGAATGGCTTCGTCGCTGCAGCCTGCACCACCTCATAGATGTCTATCCCCATCCGGTGGAATAACATCTTGAGCTCATTGACGAGGGCGATGTTTACTGCTCGGTAGATGTTCTCGAGGAGCTTGGTCGCCTCCGCCACCTCCGTGCACGACACTGGCACGACCTGCACACCTGCGCGGGAGTAGAGCGCCTCCCCGAGCCCCCGACAGCGGGGCGTGATGCCGGAGATGACCTTGGGGATCTGCTTCGTGGTCATGGTCGGGTTGACGGGGTCCTCGCGCTCTGGCGAGAAGCAGAGGTAGAAATCGTGCCCGCACTTCATTCCGCCCCGCTCCAGTATCGGTCGAACCACTTCGCTCGTCGTCCCGGGATAGGTTGTGCTCTCCAGGACTACTAGCTGGTCCTTCCGAAGGTGGGCTGCAATGGTCTCAGTGGTGGCGATGATGTAGGACAGATCCGGCTCCCTGTGCGCTCCGAGCGGCGTGGGCACACATATGATGATCGCGTCCATGTCGCGCAACCGCGAGCAGTCACTAGTGACTTGGAGGTGCTTCGCGGCGAGCGCCGAGGCGATGCGCTCCTTCGCGATGTGGCGAATGGGGCTCTCGCCTGCATTCAGGGATCGGACCTTGTGTTCGTCGATGTCAAAGCCCGTGACTGTGAAGTCGGCCTCGCAGAACAACAGCGCGAGCGGGAGACCCACATATCCCATGCCAATCACGCCCACATAGCACTTCTTATCACCAATTCGCGAGGCCAGTTGCATGTCTTACTCCCCTGTCAACAGTTTCGTTAGTATGGGCCCGAAGTCCTGCGCCGCATCAGCCGAATATCCCGCGGATCACCCATCAGTGAGGTGCCTGAGGAGGCTGGCGTGAGCGGCGGTGCCGCACCCGATCATGCAGGAGGCGCTGGTACAGCCCAACCAGCTTCTCCGCCTCACCCTCCCACGTGTACTTCGCCAGAAAGGCTGCCCTGCCGCGACGACCCATTTCGTTCGCTTCCTCCGGATACCGGAGAAGATGTATGAACGCGTCGGCCACCGCTTTGGTGTTGATCGGGTCGACCACCATTCCACAGCCCGTGGCGTTAACGATACGGCGACAGGGCAGGATGTCGGATGACACACATGGGAGGCCGGCAGCCATGTACTCGAATAGCTTGGTGGGATACCCGCGGTCAGAATCCGCCGTCGGGAGGTAAAGGGCCGCACCGACCGAGGATTCGTAGAGTATCTCGCGGACCCTCGGGAAGGGAACCCATCCCAGGAAGTCCACGCTGGCGAGCACCCCGAGGGCTGCTGCACGCGCCTTCAGCTCATCGCCATAGGAGCTTTGCACGGCGGTCCCCGCGATGCGCAGACGCGCGTCCGGGCAAGCCGCCAATACCCGCGGCATTGCCTCAAGTAGGAGGCCGATGCCACGGATCGGTGAGAGGCTGCCCGCGTAGACGACCGTCCTAGTTGGCACACTTCGTCGGTCGCGCTCGGGAAACTGCTCTCTAGCTGCGTAGTTTGCGACCAGCGCGTTCGGCTTCCTGGACGACCTGTACAGGTCCACCAATGTCTCCGTGGGCTGAACGAGGGCATCAACAAAAGGAAGCAGGAGGCGCTCCAAGAGGGCGTAGGCCTTTGCCGTAGGAAGGCGAAGCACTCCAGGGAGCCATGGCTTCGCGAGAATTGCTTCGGGATAATATTCGTGAATGTCATAGATAACGGGTTTGCGGGTCAGGAGTTTGAGCGCCGGTGCAATCAGGAGCAGCTCGGGGTCGTGCAAATGATAGACATCGGCGCGGGTCCTCAGAGCCGCGCGAAGGGCACGTATCCAGAGTGCGAAGCGCTACCACCGCTTGCGTTTCGCCGGGAGCCCGAGGATCCGCACTCCCTCTATCATGCCCTCTGGCTGTCGCCATGGCCCGACAATCCACATCTCACAGCCGGCAGCCGCGAGCGCGCGCGCTTCTCGGTAGAGAATGCGCACGTCGTCCGCCCGGTGGACCACGGTCACCGCGCAAGCACGCAGGCCGTGCAGGGGCCGGTCTCGCGAGATCAGCTGACAGTTGTTATGGGTTCTCGGCATCTGCAATCTTCCGGTGGGTGCACCCCAGCGGCAGACAACCGAGGCCGAAGAGGCGCCTGTTCAGCCGCGATGGTCTGCCCTTCGCAGTTTCCAGAGAAGTCACCTCAACGCTCTCCGGCGCGGGGCGACGCCAGCTCAGACAAGACTACCAGACGCTTTCCTCCTCGCGTCGTGGGGATGGCGCTGACGGGCTCCAGCAGGATATGCATCTGGGGCCCCATTATCGTTCTGAATCGCTCCTCGATTGTCTTCGCGTGCGATTCCCGGAACTCAGGCGCCTTGACAATCCTGATGATTACCTCGTCCGGTTTGCGTTGCACGATCTGCCACTGTTTGAGGGGCAAGTCGCGGAAGGCAAGGGTCAAGCCCGGTCCGCTCAACTGACGTCGGTCCGGTGTGACGATGATCTCCGTGAGCCTGCCTTCGACGCGTGTCATCAGCGGCAAACCCCGCCCGCAGGAGCACGGCCGTTCCGACAGCACCCCGAGGTCGCCTGTCTCATAGCGGAGGAAGGGCATCGCGTAGTTGAACAGATCGGTCGAGATGATCTTGCCGAGCTCCCCGGGCTGGGCCGGCCCGGTGTCGGTAACGAACTCGAGGACGCAGACGTCCACGTCTATGTGATATCCCTGATGCCTGTCGCACTCGCTCGCCGACCCTCCGCCGTCCATTGCGCCGTACTGGTCGAAGACCCTGCAGCGGAACTGCTCTTCGATCTTCTCCCGGTAGTGCGGGAGGCAAGTCTCCGCGGTCACCATCACCGCTTCGAACTGGAGGTCTCGGATGCCAGCGTGCTGGGCGTAGTCTGCGAGGACGTAAACCGCAGAGGGGTAACCGCGCAGGAACCTCGGCCGGAAGCGGCGGAGCAGGGCTACATACTCCGACATCAGTTCATGGGTGAGATTGGATGCTGGCAAAGGCAAGTTTCGGCCGAAGACTGCAGTGTTCAGCCAGCGCTTAACTAGTCCGGCTCCGTGGGGAAGCAAGGAAAGCCCGGCCAGGGTAGCCATGCGGTCCCCATACCTGTACCCCGCGAAACTCCAGGCGCGGAGCAGGGCGGCGTAATGGAAGCTCCGGGACTCCCGGCTGTGGAAGTACTGGAGCGGCTCCCCGGTCGAGCCGCCGGTGCTATGGGGCCGCCGGCCGTGCTCTTCTGCGTTCCGGGCCACCAGCTCGTCGCGATTCTCCTGGATGGTTGCCTTGGTCACGATGGGGAGTCTTCCGAGATCCTCGACCGTCTTGATACTCTCGGGCGAAAGACCCAGCTTGTCGAACGTCTTCCTGTAGTATGGAACCTGGGCGTACGCATGAGAGATGATGCGCTGGAGGCGCCGCTCCTGGATGGCACGCAGTTCACCTGGGGACAGCCATTGGGTCCTCTCGAGGTCGCGAAGGGCGCCCGATATGTGTGTGCGACGCAGGAGATCCCAGGCCGGTAACATCCACGCTCGGTACAGTTTGTGCCCAAGACTCATGGCAGCTCTCCCTCAGAGGCATTGCCTCCCCCTCGGTGCGCAGCGCCGAGGCCCTCTCGCAAGTATACTACGGCAAGCCCGACGCCGAGAACTGCGCTAGAAACAGCGGCGGCGCTGGCACCGCCGAATGCGCCCCGGGCGGGCACAAGGGCGAAGTTGAGGAACACGTTCACGGCAAGAGCAGAAGCCAAGAGCACCGTCAACTTGTATGCTTGTGAGAACTTGATAATGAAGCTTAGGAGCATGAAGTACAGGTTGAAGAAGAAAGCTCCGACGACGGCAACGTAGTAGGAGGCACGGGCCCTGTTGGCGATGTCGGCACCGTACAATAGCTTGATCACCAGAGGGCCAGCGAGCAAGGCAATCACAAGGATCACCAGGCCCGCCACCACGCTGGCCAGCAGAAACAGCCGCAAGCTCCGCGGGGAGAAGGAAGACCATGATTTCTTCTGAGAGACGAAAGAGATCATCACCCGATGATAGAGCCGGCAAGGGATAGTAGACAAGGCCGCCAGAGAGAGCGCGACATAGAGAATGGTCACTTCGGCCGGCTCGTGCCAGTATCCGACGAAGTAACGATTGATCAACTTAATCAGTTCGAGGGAGACGCTGGCGCCAAGAAGGTAGAACGCATGTCTCGCCAGGTCGCTCGCGTACCGGAGCTGTGGGAGTCGCAGTCGGTAGGCCGAAAGCTGCAGGTAAGTCTGCCGCACGAGGGCCCCGACCCCGAATGCCGCCAGATAGCCAGCCGGCACCCCCATAGGCCCCAGCACGCAGCTCAGAGGGATTATGCTGAGCTTGCAGGTGCTTTCCAGCGCGTTGAAGGCCGTGAGACGGCTGATCTGGAAGCGCGCGTTCAGCGTCACGGTGGCGGTCTGCCCCACCGTCCACAGTAGCACGGCCGGGGCCATGATCACCAGAAACCTTCTGAGGCCGGGGTCACCGTAGACGCGGCCGATCGGTCCCGCTCCGAGAAGCAAGGCTACTCCGAGGGCTGCAGCCGTCAGGCTGGTCAGCCAGAAGAAGGTCGAGAAGAGCTGCGCTTTCTCTGGCGGCTGATAGTCTCGATGGACCTTGAGGACCGCATTGGACCACCCCCCGTGGCTCAGGAAACACAGGAACTCCACGATCCCGAACGCCATCAGGAAACTGCCGGCGGAACTCACCCCAAGGCGCCTGACCGTGTAGGGATCAATCACCAGACGAACGACCGCGTCGACGCCGAACCCGGCCACCACGATTCCGTAGAAGGAGACCAGGGTCCGGGTGGTTCCCGGTCTCCGCAGCCTGCTCAGAAGATCGGACCAGAGACTGGCTTCTGCCTGCCCGGGGGTGGCGTCGCCCTCTAGGTCGCCCATGCCCCACGCTCTCCGGCACGCGACCGATCCGCATGGGTCGCGGCCGAGCGGCACACCAGATACAGAATCACGCCGGGCGCCAGCCCGTGGGAGGCCAACACCATGGGAAGGGCCGTGCTGTTCAGCTTCCAGATCGCAATCATGAGGAAGGCCGCCAGCGCGACTGACAACTCAGTCCTGTGCTGACGTGTCAGCCAGGCCTGCAACCCACCCATGATGCAGCCCGCGAGGACGCCGGCGAGAAGGACCCCTGGCATCCCGAAATCCGCGTAGGCATTGCCGATGAAGGCCGCATTCGAGTTTCCCTCAGTTCCGGGGAAGAGGTAACCCTCGTAGATCAGGCGAGGCACGTTGACGAACTCACGGCCGAGAAGGAAGGCGATGCCGCGGCTGGAGGCCCCGCCGAGGAAGGGAACCGAGCTCGGGAATACATCAAAATAAGGGAACAGGACGTAGGCGGGGACGAACAGCAGGCGTTCTTTGATCCCGAGGATGAGCCGCCATGCGCCAAGGTGCTCGCCGCGGATCATGAACGCCACGAAGAATGGATAGGCGAACACGAGCGCAAACGCGCCCAATATCCAGACCCCGAGGCGACCGCGCCGATACATCCAGTAGTACAACGCCATCATCGCGAAGATCAAAGCGACATTGCCCTTCTGTGTAGACAAAGCATTGTGGAGTATGCACGCGGGCACGCTCACGGCCGCAAACGAGGTCCAGAACCGGGAGCGCGTCCTGAGGAACAACGCCAGAGAGCTGACCACCAGAAATGGGCCTATCACTTGCTCGACGGCCCCAAAGAGGTATCGAGTGGCGACGCCAAAACCACGGGCCGTCTCGACTCGCACGCCGATGAGGGCCGGCACATCTCCTCGATGCCGTACGATCTCCACCAGCCCTATGCGCCCGGCGGTGGCGAGGTAGAAAGCCGTTCCGCTGAGGCAGGCGAGCAGAAGGACGACAAAGACGCCCTGCAGTGCCGGGCTGTCGCTGCCCCCGATCTCCCGGTCCAAATGGCGCTTGATGTCGCTGCCCCTCACGCCTGCGAATGCGAGGGCGATGGCGATGCCGAGCGGGACTGCCAGCAAGACAGACTGGATCCCCGTCAGGAAAGCCCGACCGGACTCATCTGGCCTGTTCAGCGCGAGAAGCGAACCGGGCACGAAGATCATCGCAACATAGGTGAACCAGAAGAATGCGGGAATGGTGGGCCGGGAGAGGTCGAATAGACGCACGAGCCGATGCATCCACAGGGCTGAGACGATCAGCAGCACCCCGCCCACGCCGAACACCCTGATTTCCCAGTCACCCTCGACCGCGGAAGTGACGACGACAGCCGAGGCAACGGCAGATCCCACGAACACGCCAAGAGCCAGAGCCCCGCCCCACCGCATCGGCGCAACGACTTCCGCGCTGCCAGCCTTCATACTGCACCTCTCCCGTTGGCCAGCGGCCGCGGCTATTCCATCTGCTGAAGGGCGATTTCGTCACACTCGACGACGAGGCGCGGGTTCTTGTAGTCGTTTTGGCCGACCAGTATGTCCACGCGGTTTATGGGTTCCGTGGGCATCACAAACCAGAACTCGTGGGCTTGCCAGTCTGAGTTCGAGAACTCGTAGTGGGCAATCCTGCGCTTCTCCTTCTCGCTCTTCCACACCACAATTGTCACCCGTCCCCCTTCGTCGCCGGTCACGCGGCCTTCGAATCCGACGCGGTACTCCGCTCCAGGCGAGAGACTCGGCAGCGTCTGGTACAAGGTCTGCCACATCTTCCCCTCGGGGTGCGCCTTTATGCCGACGGCCCGGCCGCCGTCACGTTCGATCAGAGCCACGGTGTATTTGGTGGCCTGCGAGCGCCGCCAGCCCGAAGGGAGTGTCGGGTCCTCGTCATCGGGCTGCTCAAAGCTGCCGTTCTTCACGAGGTTTGAGGTGTTTTCTCCGGGCGCTTGTCCGCTGGCGAGTGCAGTCTCTCCAGAGGGCTCGCCACGCTTACCGCATCCTGTTACGAAAGCCCCTGCGAGCACGAAGAGAAGCACGGGAACTGCCGCATACCTGCTTCGCCAAACTGTACGCATACCAGCCTGCTCCTTTCCTCTGCCCCAGTCCGAGGTCCACGACGTCACCTAACATCTCATACGCGCCTCGGCCCACCCTCACGCCATCTGCATTCGCCGGAGACTCTCACCCTCCCTTCTCAAGGAAAGCTGTTCCGCAACCTCCGAAACACTGCACCTTTGTAACTGCAAAACGCTACAGATTGGATACCGAGTAGTGTGCTATCGTCTGGTTGTTGGCGGTGATCTTCAGATTGTCTGCCGACCACCAATGTGATCGAGAGCTCGCCCTTGGGGGGAGAGGGCCGAACGGGACGCGTCACCCGCTGGCGCTTGGGCGAGATGGCCTTGCGGTGGGCGGCGGCGGCCGCGCTGGAGACCGATAAGAGCTTCCGTAAGAGCATCGGCTTACGATATCTGTGGATGCTCAAGGCGGCGCTGGACGGCTGCCAAACCGCCGATGAGAACGCCAATTCATTGGTATTGCTTGACAAGGAACACCTTGTTGCTTAGTATGATTACGGAAGGGTCGCCTAACCTTCCACGAAGAACGGGACGTAATCCTCCGGAGGAACGACTTAGGCAGCAATGATGCAGCTGGTTACGGGTCCAGATGGCCTTTCCAGTCACGCCCCAGGTACGCTGTGGCGGGCATTCTTCGGAAACCTGCGCCTGGGGCAAGTAGCCTGCCGGGTGGCGGCCGACCTGGCAGCCCTGAACGTGGCTCTCTTCTGCGGGATATTCTCCTGGGTGTTGCTCCGCGTGTACACGCTCCCCTCACTGCCTGCCTACCTCATTACGTGGGAGTTGAAGCATCAGTATGGCGTCCCCTTCGCCATCTCAACCCTCCTCCCAT
>SDBS01002904.1_pt1 | contig 16941 bp, 15 predicted proteins | sample 2277091 | NCBI WGS metagenome assembly SDBS01 (sample SAMN10404972, study PRJNA504765) | marine sediment metagenome | isolation source: marine sediment core GS10_PC15, 163 cmbsf | place: Arctic Ocean: Southern Knipovich Ridge | collected 2010 | reverse complement strand
GGCGCTCAATTAAATTCAAATTAGGCGAATATGGAGGCAGAAACAGTAATTTTACTTTTGAATCAACCAAATATTCGCTGACCACATAACATTTGTAATATCGTGCATTATCAACAATCATGTGAATATTCGAGGCCAGAGGATGCTTTGCTTCCATTTCCGTCAACAACTCAACGGTTGATTGAGCATTCAATGTGTCGTCATAACGCACAACGGCTTCTTTTGTTTCAATATCTATCGCGCCGTTAATATTCAACCTTTGGCGTCCTGTGTTACTACGAATTTCCTTGTTTTCACCTTTCTTGATCCATGCATAGTGAGGTTCTGTATTATGTGTTGGGTGGACCCCATCACAAAAACATATAGGGTCTTCTGGCGCCTTGTTTTCCTTCAACTTTTCGTATTCTTTAATAAATGCCTTTTGTTGTTTGTTCGACGATGCGCAACTCAATCTCTTCCTTTGGCGTGAGTTTTAATTGATTCATGAAAAATTCCGTTTCAAAATAATTGATTGCACCTTACTCAATTTTTAAAAAATGTCAATCACCTGTTTTTCATTCGCAATGGGTATATATGAAAGTGAGTATGAAGAGCTGATATTATCAAAGTTTGATGTTGTAGATTTAGAAAGTGAACCGGGGAAAGCAAATGCTCTCATTTCTAGTGGAGAGAAAATTTCATTTATATATTCTGAGAGTAAAAGGATAATTGTTGCTCCTAAGTTCTATGGAACAAAGTTGTTTTCTCACGCTGCGATTGCTTATGGTTTACCGGTTTTATGCGCTGGAGAAATATTGTCTGTTCTGCAAGCTAACTAAAAATTGAATTGTTTCGAGAAAAATATCGTGATTAATAACAGGTCAGGTCATTATTTGCCAGATGATGTCTTGTTATCTGAAATTGCGATTAAGATTGAAAATTTTTTGAAGGTTCAGAAGGTTAAAACGTTTTCATATTATGATAATTTTGATCAAAAGCACGAGGAGTTTCAACAGCGATACGGTTCTTTCTTTTATCAACCCCCACCTGTTGGTATGGAGTATGCTATTACAATGCCTGTTTTGAGATCATAAGCTGTGACTTGGAACAGTAGATTATCAAGAGAAGAGACTTGTTTTCAATTTGTGTTTGCGCCAACTAAATCTTGTTTTCGAAAAACATCTTGAGCGAGATTTTTGAGAAAAGCATTTTCTTTAAGGTTTGTTTCTATTTTTATCGGGTTCAAATGATAATGAGTTGCTATGATCTTGGGCGTCAAATCTGTAGTGTTAAATTCTAAGGCGTAGTGGTGAGCCAACGTATATAGGCCGTATTTATATAGTTCATTAAATGTGTCATGGACTTCATTGTTGTCGATGTTTTGTAATAATTTAGTAATTAAAGATGCACGTATAGAAGAATAATTTTTTTCTGTTTCTTTGATCTTGCTATAATCTTGATTCTTAGTAAGGGTTATTATTTTATTTAAAAAGTCTATGTATGTTTCGCGAAGAGTTCCTAAATGCTTGGCTGTAAGCGCTGCGTGTTTAGAGTTCTTTTCATTGCTCACATTGTGATAACGATAAAGGTTTTTGAGGCCTTCTGCAACGCGATAAGAGCTTTTTTCCCATTCCTTACAAATAGCAACAATTTCTGAAATTTCTTTGTTTTGAAATTTATAGGCATAAACAAGCCATTCATCATCAGCTTCGCCTTCGATTAAGTTAAGTGATTTTAATTGTTTGACCATTGGGCTTCCGGCAACAAGTCTGAGTTGGTTAAACGGATAAGAAAGATATTTTGCTAGTTGATTATTTTTTATGTGAGAAACATTTCGTTCGAGTTGATCGAGTGTCAGCAAAGGATCAAACATAATAATACCAATGGCTACTGTCAAATTTAATCTTTCAAGAATTCCTAGAGCCGTTTTAATTTGATCATTAGATATTTGCTTATGAAAGCGTTTTAAAATTTCTTCATCAAAAGCTTCAATTCCTAAGAAAACGCCAACCAGACCAGCTTCTGCAAGTTTGGCAACGATATCTTGACGTTTAATAACTTCAGTGACTCTTGTTGAAAAGAAGAAATGGAAATCGGGGTGTATTTTTTTGAGTTTTTTGTTTTCTATAATACCATTAGCAATCGCTAGCAAGTTTTCTTCGGATCCTTGAAGTGAATCATCATCGACAAAATTAACGCCAGGAACGTTTTTTTTGGAAAGAGACATCATGTTTTCTAAAGTGCGCTTAGCTGGAAATTCACAGTACTTGTTGTTCGAGAGGAAGCTTTTTCTGTTGCAAAAAGTACAATTATAGGAGCATCCACGACTTGTTTCTATTCCTATTCGAAAATCTCGCCTAACATATTTTTCAATATTATCATATGCTGGAGGTGGAAAGTTCTTTAGGGGTATTCGTTTTTTTTCTGTGGTGATAATGTTATTGTCTTCGGTTTTGTACACAAGATTTGATATGGTGTTGAGGTTGACAGGGGAATGAGTTGCCCTTAATAGCTCAATAAAAGCTTCTTCGCCTTCGCCAGTGACAATCATTGAATGCGGATATTTGTTGAGCCAGCGATCTGCTTTAAACGTAGGTATGGTATTTCCAAGAATTAAAAGTGAAAAATCTGTTTTGTTTTGTAACTCATTTATGATGATATCTGCTTCAGAGGACCCGCCTGCATTAATTGACAGTCCTATAATATCTGGCTTTAAGCTAACGATTTTTTCTATCATCAAGTCTCTTGAGGGAAATAATTGAGAATCAAAGAGTTTAATTTCATATTTATGTTGATCTAGATGTTCTCTTGCATAAGCTGCTAGTGTTTCAATACCTAATGCTGAAAAATAAGTCGTGAATTCTGGTGAGGTGGCATTAATTAAGGCTACATTGACCGGAGAGTTTGTTAGGTTTAGCGATAAGAGATGTTTTTCACTATCCGCAAATTGCAGCATATTCTTCTCCTTGATTTGGTTATGTCTGTTTTATATTATAGTTTATTGTGCGTACAAATCTTGGTTTAATAGACATTTATACGGTAATTCATGTTGTTTCAAGTAGCTTGTTTTTTCATCTAACTCTTCAGACATTTTCTCTTGCCCCATCCATTTCCATGCATAGATTTGTTTAAAGTCTTCTTTTGTGTTAACAATCTTTAATAAGATTTGCGCTAAAGCACTGACTTGTTCGAAAGTAAAGTCTGAAGAAGGATTAACTTTATAATGAAGGAGCTCAGGAATCGATCCTTTTTCAGCATAAGTGGCGCCATATTTTTTATTTAATGATTCAAATTCTTCATATACTTGACTTCCTGGAAAGGAAATTAATCCATGCCCAGATAAAAATCCAATTTTTTGTTTGTTCTTCAAAATGAATTGTATGGTTTCTTCAAGTGTTTCAGCGGTTTCCCCAATATATCCAAAGATAAAATTACACCAAAGTTTTAAGTTGTGTTCATAAAAAGTGTCAATTAAATGTTGAGAGCGTTGGATATATTTTTTAGGATCAATCGTTTTTCTCATATTCGCTAGAATTTGCTCGCTAGCTGATTCCATGCCAAAAAATACGCTCGAAATATCTAGTTTTTTCAGATAAGGAATCCATTTTTCATATTTGACATCACAGCGAGTCCAGATTTGAATGAGAAATTTATCTTTATGTGGTATCAAGGCTTTCAAGAGGTCTAGAGTGTTTTCTTCATCCATGCCAAAAGTTGAACAGCCAATATTAAAAAAGATCTTATCTTGGCCGTAGAGTTTATGGACTTCGAGCACTTCTTTAATGAATTTTTGCCAGGGTTTGATGCGGACTTTAAACTTCAATACTTCGTTTGCGCAAAAATTACATTTATGCGGACATCCACGACTTTCTTCTACTGTGGGAATTAAGTTCAGATAGTTAGGATAAAGTTTATAATTGAGCGGTCCAAGCTCATCGAAATCTAGCGAGAGAGGCGGATTATATTTTATTTTATCTTTTTTTCTATGTGCAAGGCCTGGTGCGTCAAGAAAATTGCCATCAAAGTTCTCTAGAATATGTAGCAATGTTGATTCGCCTTCGTTAAAACATGCGTATTTTAAAAGGGGCTCTTCTTGAAAGAGTTTGTTGCCCAAGCCAACAACCATTTGACCGCCAACGATTAATACGGTGTCTTTTAGTTCACTTGATCTTTCTATTGTCTGTTTTAATGTGCGATATGAAAAACAAGATGTGCTGCTAATGGCAAGAATTTTTGCTGGGTTTTTTTTAAGAAAGTTAAAAAGATTGTCAAGGTAGTTTTCATCAGAGCCGTAATCTAATATTTTTGCTCTATATCCTTTCCGGTCGATATAACTAGCGAGAGAGAGTATGCCAACATTCACATTCATTCTAGTGTGTATAGAATAATCAGTTTCCGCATATGGATTCACTACAACAAGGTCAAAGGCATATTGCATCAGTATTCCCTCCTAATGTTTATGAAATAAACCTTTCTTTCAAAATAGTGTGGCTAAGGTTGTTTCATGTTCTATTTGTATCGTTCTTGTGATGATCACTTGATCTAATCATTTAAGGGTTAATTACGTCCTTTATTTATGTTGATATAATAATCGTTATTTTATATAGTTCAAGTGTTTTTGATCTGCACGCTTATCTGTGATTATAGTAATACGCGTTGATTCATGGCAATAGGTTACCCAAAATCAGAAAAAAGTGTTCAAAAAGCCGAATTGTTGACTCATTGAAGTGGTTACACCAAATAGAACATATAGATTATAATTTCCCCTTAAAGAGGGGCGTCCTAAATGACGAATCAAAAAAGAGTCAATCATTCGTTGGAGTTCAAACAATTATTACGCTATATCAAAGTTGCTTCAAGCTATGTCTTGGCAAGCCAAATTTTGATTGAAATCAATTGGTGATCTTCCGCCTATTGTTCAAACTGTCAACGCAAAGCGAAAATGTCCCCATATTGTGCCAAACGAAAATGTCCTCTCAGCCCTCAAATAATATCAAATAAAAAATATTAAAAATTAAAAAAATTATATTTATTGCTCACTCTAATCACATGGCGCTTGGCTAATGTTTTTTGAGCTTTTAGCCGATTTTTTAAGCCATCCAGGATTAAATTGCTTCCAGGGGCTCCCTTCTTTTCCTTTGCTTCCCGCTTGTTTTCTTTGCTGGTCGCTGTATTGCTTTTCTTCTAATGCTTTCTTGACCGGCTCTTGCTTTGCCTTCTTCACCATACAATATTGGAATATATCTTCTTTAACTTCGATGCTAATAGCGCCGTCTAAATGAATCTTTACATCAACTTTTTGTTTTGCCCTTAATGCCTTCTTTTTATCAATGACCTGGTAACAGCTCCCTTTAAATGAAATTGTCCAGTCGTTCTGTAATTGGCGTTTTGATGTGTCAATACTTTTAAGGACACAGATTTATTAAAAATCCTGAGCTTTCTCAAACTCAACTGGCGACAAGTGACTCGAAATGTGGCAAACGACCTGAAATTCTGTAAGTGGTAAGAAACGACTTGAAAGTGATATAAATGCAGAAGGCGGTTTTTTGAAATTTGTTTTAAAATTAAAAAGTTAACGATATTGCTGCATCCTCCTTAAAATTTCAAAGATCTAATTCATTAAGGTCATTATTAAACATTAGGTAATAACCATTACTCACCAATGGTCGCGAAAGGTCGCTTGCTGTTATTCGGTTTTTTCTTAAATTGTCAGTACAGAATTGGTATAAAATTAACGACCTACTGATTAGAAATCAGTAGGTCTTGCTTAAAAAGTATTACGAGAAACGGTTGGGTATGTCCTTGTTTTTATTGGTCACGGTTGGTCATGTTTGACTGGTTGACATAATTGTTGTTTTCTTTATAATTCAAACAGTTATGTTTGCCTTGCTTTCAATTTCGTAATCAGTAGGTCGGGCGTTCGATTCGTCTCTCCGGCACCAGTGAAATCAAGGAGTTATGTTGTTTTAAAGGCGATCTTAGATCGTCTTTTTGTTTTTGGGTTCCTCTGTGGGTTCCTTTGTGGTGATAGTATGAGACAGCTTGCAGACAAAATTGTTATGTTCATAATGCCACTCTTTCTTGTAGTGTTGTTTGCCTTTGCAGCAGCGTTATCAATTATCTATTGGCGTCATGCAGCCTTGGTAGCTTCTTTCATAACGATTGTGCTTGGTTGTATTATTGGTGCGGTTTCTTATGGGCAATGGAAAATATCCGATGCACAATTGCGTATTGCAGAAGCTCAGCGACATACTAACGAAGAGTCGAGAAAGCAGGATCTCTTCGATAAAAGGTATGAGATATTTAATGAAATATTCAACTATTTTAGTTTTATTCCAACCTATAAACGCAAAGATTTAGAAGATATGAGCTTTAAATTATCATGTTTGAGTGTAAAGGCTCGCTTTCTTTTTGATGAGAAGGTGTATGAATTTGTTAGTGATATGAGGGATATGTTTCTTAATAAAGCAGCCGCAATGCGCGGCTTAGGGTGGATGCTTCATGAGTCGAACTTAGCACGTGATAACGCAATGGATAACCAAAAAGAATACAATGAAGCAACTGACTTATCTTCGACACCAGAAGAGAGGGCAGAGTTGATTGAAAAGTTAAATGAGTGTGACTGCTGGTTTATCTCAAGAAGTGACCAAAAAGACTTTTTAATTAATTTGTTTAGTCAATTAAAACTAAAATAATATTTATTTGGTTTTTAGCATTTCTTTTTAGTTTTATGTGTTGCTTGAGAATGTTTTTTTATTAGAAGGCCTAAGATATCGTCGTCAGCATAAAAGTAAGCTGTGGGCACCTTAAGAATCTTAGCAATCCGAGAGAGTGTAAAATAATCTGGGATATGCTTCCCAGTTTCATATTGATTCATTCTTGCACTGGCTGAAAATTCATCAATACCGGCCTTTATGCCCAATTGTTTCTGAGACAAGCCAGCTTCTTCTCTGGCTTCTTTCAGTCTCTTTGGAATTGGTGTTTCTTTATTGCTCATATCTGCGCTTATGAATCATGTGTAAGCTAAGATAGTCTTAGTTTTTAGCTTGACTGGATACTAAGGAATGCTTAGTATCTGTTTCGTTACTTTTCATGTGCAATGATATTGCATCATAAGTAGTAGGCATTTAAATTATTTTGCGGGGCGAGATGAGAGCATTCTTAAAGTTCTTTGGGCAATTTCTTATGATAGGTTGCAGCATTCTTATGTTTCTTTTTTGGTTTTCCGCAATGACTAAATGGTTTGGCATTTTAGGAAGTTTTCTTGCAATTATATTGTCTCCAGGGCTCGTTATCTTTCCTGCAATTTATTGGTTGGTTGAGGGCATATTTCCTACAGTTTATTTTATGATTTGGGGGGTTGGAATTTTAGGGCTGCTTCTTGCTCTGCTTGTTTCCAGGAATGAATATTGATTTTTTTATATTTGTTGGTTATTACTTTCATGTCGATCTATAGAGGACTTTTGCTGTGAAATTTATCGCAATTTTTGGCGCGTTGTTTATTAGTTTTTGCGGAAATATCTACGCTGCTGACTCTGCGCACACATATCTTGATGTTTTTGATTCGTTTTGTCTTCAAAACTCCAATGATTTCTCCCAGATTGACAAAATGGCTAAAGGGCTAGATCTTACCCCAATGCCAAAAACGTTAAAAGACGGAGATCCTGTGCTTGCCAAAAAAGGTGGAAATGCATACTTGATGTTTGATGGAGCGAATGTTTTTGTTATTGCATATGCGAAGAATGGTGGCTGTTCCGTAGACGCGAGGCGAGCAAATCTAAATAATGTAAGAAAAGTATTGTTAGAAAATTACAAAGTTAAACTATCTTCCTCGGAAGATGAAGGTATGCAAGCAACTGAAATGTATAGTTTTACGGATGACTCGCTTTATAAAGGCGGGATTGCATCATTAACTTATGAAAAAGATGATATTAATAATGGGCTGATTAGTCTTGGTTATATGCCGCAAAGTATTGTCCCGCTAAAAGTCAGCTTAGAGACCATTGGCGCGCGTTTATCAAAAACAAATAGCCATGCAGAACCGGATTCGCTTTTAGGTATTTTTAATGGTTTATGTATAATAAATGACGGTGATGTTTCAAAAATGAAAAGAACCATCCTTCATTACGGTTTTTTAGAAATCCCAGGAAAGGCAGCCAAAGCATTTCCAATAACCCACAATCAGGATGGTAGGGCTTATGCTTTAATTAACAATAAAAAGATTTATTTTGCTGGTATTAATAACAAGGGGGTTTGTGAGGTGATGGTAGAACATGCAGACCCTGGCAAAATTAACAGAGATGTTGAGGAGAAATTTAATGCAAAATTTATTAAAGATGTTTTAAATGAAGGGTTTGTGTCTAAGGTTTTTCAAATTTATAATGCCAAAGAAAAGAAGAGTTCTTTGCTTGTTGTAAGATATTTTCCTGGTAGAGAGCAGAATGAACTTTTAGTTAGGTATGTGCCAAATGTTGTTGGCGATCAAGGCTCACAATTACTTTCTTTTTTTCATAAGAAGGCATCCAGTCAAAAGACGATGATCGATAATGAAGCTGCCAGCATTGAGGACAATCAATACCTCAATAGAGAAAAACATTTTGCAGTCATCCTAAATGGTGAGTGGAGAAAAACCGTATCGCTTGAGCCAGGCTCGCTTTTAATGTTAATTTGTTCGGGCTCGCAATGTTATCCTTCGAAGAGAAAGACTTCGATCGAATTTGGTGCTCATTTTGTTCCAAGCAAATCACAGGCCTCACAAGAAGACTTTTTTAGTAATGCAGATAACAGCGCCTTTATAAATGCTTATATGGAATATGTTAGAAAAGCTCCTCTGATAAATAATGTTAAGTTAATAAAGAATGGCGTAGAAATGCTTGGTAATTATAAGACTTACGAGATTGTTACCAAATACAATATTGACGGAGATGGCCCAGTTAAAAATTATTCTTATTTGAGCTTCAAAAATGGTTATTTTTATTATACCGTTGTTGTTTGTTCTCCAGAAGCATGTGATCACGATTTACCATTAGCAAAAAAAATCATAAGTACTTTTAAATACATAGAATGATACAGCCATAAAGCTAGAGGTTGACATGGAAAAATATAAACACCCCTTGATCTGGTTTGCTCCTATAATTGTTTTAGTTATTTCTTTTTTGTCAGTTTCTTCTAGCTTTTATACTCTGTTAAGGTTGATCATCACAGTTGCTGCAGCTTGTTTGGTTTATTTTGAGTATGAGCAATCTGGAAAAGTAACAGGATATTTCATTGTCTTTGTGGTAATAGCTTTGTTGTTTAATCCCATCATCAGGGTTCACTTTTATAGGCATCAATGGCAAGTCATAAATATCGCGGTTTTATTTTTATTTGCGACTCATTATTTAAAAAGAAAAACAAGCTCTGGCAAAAATTAACCAAGAGTTGTATTTTTAAGGTTTAAGTTATGCGTTGGATTCTAATTTTAGTTCTTATATTTGTTTGGTACAAAATAATGAGGTTGTTCAGACATGTCATTTTTGAGGATGAAGATTGGCGTGTGACAGAAGATTGGTTTGGTAAGCAGCGTGTATTATCAAAAGTGTTGCATCGTGTTGTGATTTCATATGAGAATGAAAAAAAATATTTATCAGATGTTTTGAAAGGGTTAAATAAAACCGCATCTGGGAAAAACATAGATTCTGATGGTGTTTTTACAGAATATTGTAACGCTCTTTTTGATAGGCCTAGAGGTTCAAATAGCGGTATAAATTGGCGTGTATTTTTTGAAAATCAAACGGCTGAGCAGCGTGTCGACTATTTGATTGCATCGGAATATAGAGCTGCCCGCGAAGTTGATGTTGCTAAACAAATCGAATAACTGAGGTCAGCAAAAAAGGGGGATGATGCATATCTGCTCGCATATAGAGTGTTGCCTAAAAATGAGGATGAGAAGAGAGCCAATCGGAAACGTCCAGACACAGAGGCTAATAGCATATTAAATCAGGCAATTAAGAATTTTTATCAGCTTGGTTTTCAAGATGATGAAATGGGAGAGATTGTTGACCTGGTCGCTGAATATTTAGAATACTTTGGTGAAGATGAGCTTTAGAATAAAAAAATAACGGAATTGTACACTTTAGGGCTTAATTGTTAATTTAATATTGAATAAAATAGCTATTAGATTTATTATGATTTAAAATTGTGGGATTGCAATGTTTAAAAAAATTACGGTAGGATGTATGCATGAGTGATAAAATAAATTGGGAAAACATGAGCAGTGAGATGATAGATTTTGCAATACAACAAGCAAAAGAGAAATTAAATTCAACTATTAAATGTTCGGGGGATTTAGATAAAAAAACTTTTTTTGTTTTATCTGGTTTATTCGTTACAATCAGTGCTTTTCTTGGATTTTTATTTAATAAAATAAACATAACGCAACAAAATTACTTCTTTGTGTTGCCAATTCTTATCATCAGTATGGGTTTTATCTTTGCATTTTTAAAAGCATTTTCTATTATTAAGACAAGACTTTTCCAAACTCCCGGAAATTCTCCCACAGAGCTTTTAAAAGAAGGGCGCTCCGATTATGACTTAGAATATTTGAAATTATCTTACTTAATTTCTTACGATGAAAGAATAGAGGGAAACCTTAAACTTAATAAAAATAATGGCTCTTGTATAAATAAATGTATAAAAATAATTTACTTATCAATTATTAATTCTTTAATTTCGTTTATAATGATTTTGTATCTGGTTCCGTTCCCGGTGGTTTTGGGGCTGGTTTTGGTTGTTGTACTTTCTTTTTCAATTTTATTTTATCTTTTTTACGAATAATATTTTGCTCCTTATTTTCTAAACTTGCTTTATCATCACTCATACAATTTTCCTCGTAGTTAATTGTTGTTCGAATTCGAAATTTAAAGCCCTGTACCAACAGGGCTTTTTTTTACGCTTTCAATAATAACATATTGCCAATTAAATCATCAAAAGCAAATTCATTTTCTCTGTTATTATTAAACGTATAACAAAACTCATCCAAATACTTGTTAAGATATTTTTTGATCACTTTATGAAATTGATTGATTTTCCAGGTCTCCAGATTCTCCAGTGCCGGATTATGCGTATTCAGCCTAATTTGACGATCTTATGATTAACATTAAGCCGAACATGCATAACCCGGCACTGGAGATAAGCTCAGCTGAAGCTTCGTCTTATTGATTACTTCGCGGTTTATCAACCTTGTTCGATTGCTATTTGTGCGATGCGAAGACCATTGCGGTTAAATCGATTTTGATGATCAATATAGCAACTAATAAAAAGGTAATCCTTGGTTTATACATGCCGTTACAGTACAGTGCAGTTCAGTTCATTACAGTGCATTCATATAAATACCATTAAGGATAATAGGTAAACAAAAAATGCCAGAAAATACAAATAACCTAGCAGCCTATTGCTGGTCACTTGCTGATTTGTTACGCGGCGACTTCAAACAAAGTCAGTACGGTCGGATTATCCTTCCATTCACGTTATTACGTCGCTTAGAATGTGTACTGGAAGACAGTAAAGAAGCGGTACTTACCGAATACGACAAAGTCATCAAGAAGGAGCTGTCTGAGGAAGCACAGGAAAAATTTCTGCTTCGAAAAACAGGTGGTTTATCATTTGATTTATCCTTCTTCAATACCTCTAAGATGGATCTTTCCAAGCTGGGTGAGGCGGGTATTAAAGATAACCTCGAATCCTATATCCAGGGTTTCTCCAAAAATGCTCGTGAAATCTTCGAGTACTTCAACTTTGTCGAGTTTATCGGTCAGCTTAACGATGCCAATCTGTTATACAAAATTATCCAGAAAGTCAGGCAGGCTGATCTAAGCCCTAAAGCCATCACTAATCATGAAATGGGACTGGTGTTTGAAGAGCTTATTCGACGTTTTGCTGAAGGTTCAAATGAGACAGCAGGTGAGCACTTCACCCCTCGTGATATTGTGCGTCTTACCACTTCACTGGTGTTTTTAGAGGATGATGATGCTTTAACCAAACAAGGCATCGTTCGAACTATCTATGATCCCACAGCTGGCACAGGTGGCTTCCTTTCTTCTGGAATGGAGTATGTGCATGAGTTGAACCCGCAGACTGTCATGCTTGCCTACGGGCAGGAACTCAATCCCGAGTCCTATGCTATCTGTAAGGCCGATATGCTTATTAAGGGGCAGGATGTCAGCAAGATCAAACTTGGCAACACCTTATCTAACGATCAGCTCTATGCAGACAAGTTTGATTACATGCTTTCCAATCCACCTTTCGGTGTTGACTGGAAGAAAATCGAAAAAGACATTAAAGATGAAAATACCCTCAAGGGTTTTGATGGGCGTTTCGGTCCTGGCTTACCTCGAGTCTCTGATGGTTCGCTGTTATTCCTCTTGCATCTGATCAGCAAACTACGTGATGCCTCAAAGGGTGGAGCTCGTATCGGTATTATCCTCAATGGCTCACCTTTGTTTACCGGTGGCGCAGGTTCCGGTGAATCTGAAATACGCCGTTATATCCTCGAAGCCGATCTGTTAGAAGCTATTGTCGCGTTACCTAACGACATGTTCTATAACACCGGTATCGCAACCTATATTTGGGTGCTGTCAAACAAGAAAGCCAAAGAGCGTAAGGGGAAGGTTCAGCTTATTAATGGCGTTAACCTTTGCGGCAAAATGCGTAAGTCACTGGGCTCGAAACGTAACGTGATGAATGATGAAGATATAGCTACCATCACCCGTAGCTTTGGTGCCTTTGAAGTGGTCGATGCAAGAGAGCTCGATAAGCCGACCGAGCAGAAAAGTAACCGTGGAAGAAAGTCAGCTAATCCAAAGACTGAAGCAGCTAAAACCTTTTCCAGCAAAATATTTGATACCCATGAATTCGGCTATCGTCGCATCACCATTGAACGACCGTTAAGAGAATCATACCAGTTTAGTGATGAACGCATCGAGGAACTACGCTTTGCACCCAAACCCTTAAATGCCCCGATGAAATGGATCTATGAAGAATTTGGTAATGCAGTTAATAAAACATGGAAAGATGAATTAGATTGCGAACATTATGGTGTGCTAACAGAGTATGCGGTTGAGATTCGCGCTTATGTTAAAAGCCACTTCAGTGAACTAAAAGAAAAGCAGATAAAAGACCTGCTCGATAGCAAAACATGGCACAAGCAGAAACTAATTTTGCTTAAAGCCAAGCAGCTGCAAAAGATTATTAGTGCGGAACAGCGTGATGATATGAATGACTATGAAGATGTCATCAAGTCTGCCAGTAAGCAACAGAACATTACACTCGATACCAATGATAAAAAACAGATTACCAACGCTGTGAGCTGGAAAAACCCAGACGCTGAAAAAGTTATTAAGAAAATCCATAAAGGTAAAGCTAATCCTGTTTATGGTCTGTTTGAAGTGGATGGCAAAGTAATCGAGTACAAAGCCGATGGTGATCTGCGTGATAATGAAAACGTTTTGCTTGATCCATCTAAGCCTGTTAATGACATCAACGAAGCATACTTTGCTAAAGAAGTTTTGCCACATGTGCCTGATGCCTGGATCGATGCCAGTAAGAAAGATGCTAAAGATCAGGAGATTGGTATTGTCGGTTATGAAATTCCGTTTAACCGACATTTTTATGTATACCAACCACCGAGGGATTTAGTAGAGATAGATGCAGACTTGGATAAAGTCAGTGGCGAGATTATGGAGTTGCTGCAAGAGGTGCATTCGTAATGGCTGGGGAATATCAGGCTTATCCTGAGTATCAAGAATCAGGAGAAGAATGGCTGGGTAGGGTGCCTAGCCATTGGGATGTTATCCAAATAAAACACTTGAGCACAGTAAAGCGCGGAGCTTCACCACGACCAATCGATGATGCTAAATATTTCGATGACGATGGCGAATATGCTTGGACACGAATTGCTGATGTAACAGCATCTGATGTGTATTTGTCTAAAGCTCCTCAAAGGCTGTCCGATTTAGGTAGCTCCTTGAGTGTTAAGCTTGAGCCTGAATCATTATTTCTAAGTATAGCGGGAACAGTTGGTAAGCCATGCATTACTGGGATGAAAGCTTGTATTCACGATGGCTTTGTGTATTTTCCTGAACTAAAGATTCCAAACAAATTCTTATTCTATGTGTTTGCTGGTGAACAAGCTTACAAAGGGCTTGGGAAGTTCGGGACGCAACTTAATTTAAATACAGATACTGTAGGTGGAATAAAAATTGGTTGTACAAGCAATGAAGAGATCAAGGGGATAATCAACTTCCTTGACCACGAAACCGCTAAAATTGATACCCTAATCGAAAAACAGCAACAACTCATCAAGCTACTAAAAGAAAAACGCCAGGCAGTCATTAGTCATGCTGTCACTAAAGGTTTAAATCCCAATGCCCCCATGCGTGATTCAGGTGTTGAGTGGTTGGGTGAAGTGCCAGAGCATTGGGAAGTTAAACGATTGCGCTACCTTGGCTTTTGCCAGAATGGAATAAATATTGGTGCAGAATATTTCGGTTCTGGTTATCCTTTTGTTAGTTATGGTGATGCCTATAAGAATGAGGTTTTACCCGAATATGGAAGTGGATTGGTTCAATCTACAGAACAGGATAGAAAAATATATTCTGTTGTGGCTGGCGATGTGATTTTTACAAGGACTTCTGAGACAGTTGAGGAAATTGGCTTCTCTTCAACATGCCTAAAAACTATCGAATACGCGACTTTTGCAGGATTTCTTATAAGGTTTAGACCAACTGCGAATATACTAGATTCAGGTTTTTCTAAGTATTATTTTAGAAATATATTGATGAGAGATTTTTTTATTAAAGAAATGAATCTAGTAACTAGGGCTTCACTAAGTCAAGACTTGCTTAAGAAATTACCGGTGACGTTACCACCACTAGAAGAGCAAGCACAAATAGCTGTGTTTCTTAGTCAAAAGTCTATGATTTTTGCAAAGCTGACAGAAAATGCTGAGTCTGCGATCGAATTATTGAAAGAACGCCGCAAAGCTCTAATCTCCGCTGCCGTCACTGGAAAGATCGACGTAAGAAACTGGAGAGCACCAGAGCAATCAAACACCACTAACAAAAACAACAAGGAAGCAGCTGCATGAGTGCATTATTCGGCGGAGATAAATCATGTGAGTTTGTTTTTCAAAACGACATGATAAGGCAAATGCTAGCTAATGGCTGGCTGTTAGGTAAACCAGAAAACTATAATCGTGAGCTGGCTTTATATTCAGATGATCTTTTTGGTTTTGTTAAAGACACACAAGATGAGCAGTGGCAAAAATTCTGCAAGCTTTACCCCAACAACCCTGAACAGAAGTTTTTAGAACGTGTTGCCTCGCAACTCAATAAAGCTGACCGCAATGCCGCCAATAAAGAGATGCGTACTTTTGGTACGTTGGGTGTGTTACGACATGAGTTACGTGATCGTGGCACTCGCTTTAGTCTATGCCAGTTCAAACCCGAACATGATTTAAACCCGAATACTTTAGCGCGTTATAAGTCGAATCGGTTACGTGTAGTACCCGAGTTGGTTTATAGCCCTTGGGCGACTGATGAACATGAAGCAGAGACAGGTATTCGTGCCAAGAAGTGGCGTATCGATTTGGTGTTGTTTGTGAATGGTTTGCCCATCGCTACACTGGAGTTGAAGTCTGAATTTAAGCAGGCAGTACAGAATGCCATCAAGCAATATAAAACCACCCGGTTACCTGTCGATCCGGTTACTAAAAAGCCTGAGCCATTATTAACCTTTAAACGTGGTGCGCTGGTGCATTTTGCGGTGAGCCAGTACGAAGTCTATATGACTACGCATTTAAAAGGTGATAAAACGTTCTTCTTACCATTCAATAAAGGCACGAAAGAAGGTGGCGCAGGTAATGACATACCCGAGGATGTAAACCAGTACGCGACTGATTACCTGTGGAATGAAGTCTTACTACCCGATAAACTGTTAAATATACTGGCTCGTTTTGTTCATCTACAGATTGAAGAGAAAGAAACCTGGGAAGGGCGTAAATATAAGGAAGAGACCATGATCTTCCCTCGTTATCATCAGTGGGATGTAGTAAATAAACTAGTGAGTGATGCGCATAGAGAAGGACCCGGGCATAAATACCTGATTCAGCATAGTGCGGGTTCCGGCAAATCGAATTCTATTGCCTGGACAGCACACCAGTTATCCTCGCTCTACGATGACAAAGGCAATAAACAGTTTCACTCGGTTATTATTGTTACTGACAGAACCGTGTTAGATGATCAGCTACAGGATACGATCTACCAGTTCGAGCATGTTGATGGTGTGGTAGGACGTATCAATAAACAAGTGGGCGATGGTTCCAAATCTGAAAAACTCGCTGCTGCACTGGAAAGCTCACAACCTATCATCATCGTTACGATTCAAACTTTCCCATATGTACTCAAAGCTATAGAGAATAGTGTCAGTTTAAAAGAACGACACTATGCGGTAATTGCAGATGAAGCGCATTCCTCACAAAGCGGATCTACAGCACGTCAGTTAAAAGAAGTTCTGATGATTGAGGCTAGTGCTGATGGTGGTGATGAACTCTCGACTGAGGACATTCTTGATGCCGCTGTAGCTTCTCGTCGTGCTTCCAGTAACCTGAGTTACTTTGCTTTTACTGCGACACCGAAAACAAAGACGCTGGAGTTGTTTGGTCGTTGCCCGAGACCAGACGAGCCACCATCTAAAACCAATCTGCCAGAAGCTTATCATGTTTACAGTATGCGACAGGCGATAGAGGAAGGCTTTATTCTGGATGTATTGAAAAATTACACCAACTATAAAGTAGCCTATAATCTGGCGCAGAAAATTGAAGCCAGTGATCAGGAAGTCGAAAGCAAGAAAGCCAAAGTAAAACTGAATCAGTGGGTACGCCTGCATGACTACAACATCGCGCAGAAGGTACAGGTGATTATTGAA
>SDBS01002903.1_pt1 | contig 16944 bp, 14 predicted proteins | sample 2277091 | NCBI WGS metagenome assembly SDBS01 (sample SAMN10404972, study PRJNA504765) | marine sediment metagenome | isolation source: marine sediment core GS10_PC15, 163 cmbsf | place: Arctic Ocean: Southern Knipovich Ridge | collected 2010 | reverse complement strand
CTCCGACACTACTGTCAACATGCAGTTCGTGGCCGGTCTTACCCTGGACGCAACCGATTGGCTGACCTTCGGTGCTGGCGTCTCCATGATCGGACAGCCCGAATTCGAGGATACAAGCGGAACCACCGAATCCTGGAGCGCCACCGGTATCGATGCATATCTGTTGGTTGACTACCCTGTCTCCCCGACCTTCGACCTGGTCTTCCAGGGTGAGTTCCTCAACGCAGGCGTTGTAGGTCCCGACATCTCCGGAGTCGATAAGGAAGCCGGAATGGACTTCTACGCCATGCTCGGCGGAAGGTTCGGTCTCGAGGGCGGGTTCCTCAGCGCTATCATGCCTGCGGTCCGCTACGAGAGCCTCGACCCCATGGAGTACGTCCTTGCTGGTGGTACCGGTGCAGAGGATAAGGTTACCATCATCGACTTCTGCGTGAACTTCTACAACGGCGCGAACCACGACATCCAGCTCGGCGGAAGGAACTGGGGCTTCGAGAACTCCGACCCGGACAGCGGCGGAGTCGAAGGCTACACCGACATGTACCTCGGCTGGCGGATGCGGTTCTAGTTCGGTACTTACAGTGTCATGGAAGGCCCGGCTCCGCCGGGCCTTCTTCCTTCTCTTGACTGATTTCCGGAGCCGGGACTATATCACGGTCTGTACAGCATTTCCACATACAGGAGGAGGCATCATGGACTGCACGTACCTGCTCAAGATGTCCCTCATCGTCTGAGTCACACCCCGGAGCCCCGTGAGGGCTTCGCGAGAGGAACGCGCGGTGTGACCCGCTGACACGCCCTGTCCGGCACACGCACGTGTTCCGGGAAGGCTGCGTTCCCATGATCGAGAGACTGGACACGAAGGAGCTCCGCTCCATGTGGAGCGAGCTCGGGATGAACCTCGACCTCCATGACGAGCTGCTGGAGAGTTCAGAGCGGATGTTCAGGAAGACACACCTCTGGCAGAGGAACCGGTCCCGCTCGATGAAGCTCTTCGACCAGGCCCTCCACGACAGCCACGGGCAGCGGGTGGCCGAGATCCTCGACTACCGAGAGCGGGGCGGGAAGTCCATAGGAACCTTCTGCATCTACGTTCCCGACGAGCTCGCTCATGCCGCGGACGTGCTCCCCATTCCCCTGTGCGGCGGCTCAGGATGGTCGGTGAGCTATGCCGACAGTGCGCTTCCCCGTGATATATGTCCCCTGATCCGCTCGACCTTCGGAATGGCTTTCAGCGGAACCTGCCCATACTCGAAGCTGAAAGAGTACGCCCTGGGCGAGACCACGTGCGACGCGAAGAAGAAGACCTGGGACCTCTTCGGCATAAGAGCCATGGAGGTTCCCCAGAAGAAGAATCCCGTGGACAGGAACCTCTGGGTGCAGGAAGTCCGGAAGTTCATGGACGACTGCGTCGCGATCACGGGCAAGGAAATTACGGCAGAGAACCTCCACGCTTCGATAGTGAAGTGCAATGACAGGCGGAGGGTGCTCCAGAGGGTGGGGGATTTCAGGAAGCTGGACAGTACGCCCATAAGCGGACTCGACGCCCTGCTCGTCTCCCAGGTGGCACTGAACATGGATATCGACGCGTTCATCGAAGCGGGAGAGCAGCTGCTGGAAGAGCTCGAGGAGAGGGTTCTCGCGGGTGAGTCGGCCTACGAGGGCGAGGGTGTGAGAGTGCTCTTCGCTGGAACCCCCTCTCCAATGGGATTCGCCAAAATGCACTGGGCGGCCGAGACATCAGGGCTGCAGGTGGTTGCTGACGAATCCTGCACGGGGATCCGCTACTACCGCGGACTGGTTCCGGAAGACCTGGATACTGTCGACGAGATGATCGAAGCGGTTGCCGAGCGGTACTTCACGATCGACTGCCCATGCTTCTCGCCCAACGAGGAGAGGCTGGACAACATTCAGGAGATAGTCAGGGAGCACAGGATCGAGGGAGTCGTCCACACCATCCTGCAGTTCTGCCACGGCTTCAACGTGGAGGCCGGCGCCATAGACGGGAGGCTCAAAGACCTGGGGGTACCCTCCCTCAAGATAGTCAGTGACTACTCGGAAGAGGATGGAGAGCAAATACGCGTGAGGATGGAAGCTTTCAGGGAGATAGTGCAGGCGAACAGGTAGTCCGGTCTTTCCAGGTCCGCGAAAGTCTGTGCCGGAGGCACCGTATCGAGTAGATAACCCCCTGAGCCGCTCTTTCCCCATCGAAAGGCGTATCCATGAGCACGCAGTACGACAGTCCGCCGGAATTCAACGTTGACAGGACCATGGTCTACAGGATCAGGATGGAAACGGATCGGGGCGACATCGACCTCGAGCTCTACCCAGAGTATGCCCCGGTCACTGTCAACAACTTCGTATTCCTCGCAGATGAAGGCTTCTACGATGGTGTCACATTCCACAGGGTGATCGCGGATTTCATGATACAGGGCGGCGACCCCACGGGAACGGGGGCTGGCGGCCCCGGATACAGGTTCGCAGACGAACTGGCGGCGAACCCTCTCAGGCATGAACGCGGAGTGATCTCGATGGCAAACTCCGGTCCCGACACAAACGGTAGCCAGTTCTTCATCACACACATGCCTCAGCCGCACTTGGACGGGAAGCATACCGTCTTCGGCAGGGTCACGGGTGGAATGGATGTCATTGATGCCGTCGAGCAGGGTGACACAATAAGAACGGTAGAGGTCCTCAACGGCTGATCCGCTCCTGGAACCGGCCTCGATACCCTGGATAGACACGTGTGCCGTGCATATGATCTCATGTTTGCCGCACACTGGTTTCGCGTTAGTAGAGATACTTAGGAGGAATGATGATACAGGCTCTTCTGATCAGCGGTCTGGTTGCTCTCGGTCCCGGTGACCTTGTGGTGAGCGAAATCATGTACAACCCGGACGGCGCTACCCTCGGTGATGACAACAATATGGAGTGGGTGGAGCTCTACAACGCCAGCGGAGAGACTCTCAGCCTGGGCGGGCTTATGCTGAGCGATGGCAACAACCAGCTCTTCCTCCAGAACCACCTGATGGTGCCCGGGGAGTACGTCGTATTCTGCGCGAATACAGGCGCCTTCACGGAGGCCTACGGTCCGGGCATTTCCATCGTCGGCTGGGACGGGACATGGATCAAGCTGTCGAACCAGGGTGACTCGGTGATCATTTACACCGCCACCGGGGAGGTCGTAGACGAAGTCTCCTACTCCGACCAGTGGGGTGCCGACGATGATGGCAGGAGTCCTGCCGACGGTGACGGCTCGTCCCTGGAAAAACTGGATCTGTCGGGCGGTTCGTCCCGGTACAACTGGTTTCCCTCGATTGACTACGCAGGCTCCATCTTGGACGACGGACCCGTCTGCCACGGCACACCCGGGATGCCCAACAGCCTCTGACCGGGATCCCGTCTCGCCATCACCCCAGGAAACCTCTTCATTCCATGCCCAGCGCGACCACGGAAACGGCAGCGTACGCACCGTTGAATCGTATGACGGTGAAGTAGAGACCGGAAGGCAGGCCCCCGGTGTCGATGTCCACACGCTGGACACCGGGTGAGAGCTCCGTCTCCATGGTCGGGAGGACAAGCCGTCCCGAAAGGTCGTACATGCCGATCTCGGCAATGCCCGCGAAGGGGACGCCAACGTCTATGGAAAAGGAACCGCGGCAGGGTGACGGGCGGGCCGGACCGGTGAGAAGACAGCCGGCGGAAGCTCCTCCGGGGGGACTGTCGTTGGAGTACCCCGGAGTTCCCCCGCCAAGACTGGAAGTCCAGGCCGCCGGGTTGGAGTTGTCCAGCAGTGGGTGCAGCAGCGCGAGTGTCGCGCCGTCCGCGAGCCCGGGCCATGGCGGGCCTGGCTGGTACGCTACCCTGTCAACCAGTCTGCCCGAGAGGTCGTAGAGCCTGAGAACCTCGCCCAGCACGGAAAGACCGAAGTCGAACCCGTCATCGTCCACCGTACATCCGGGATGGAGTGAGCGGAAGAGGAGCGAATCGGAGTAGATGACCATGAAACCTCCCGGGGGCAGGTTGTAGGTACCGATCGTATGAAGGTGCCTGTCGCTGCCGTCCCTGAAGCTCCAGCCCTCGAGGCTTACGGTGTCCGGTCCCGCGTTGGTCAGTTCGATCCAGTCACCTGACGGGTACTGAGCCGAGGGAAAGTAGCACACTTCGTTGATGACTACCTTTCCGCTCCAGGGATGATCCGGGGGAGAGACGAGGGGCAGGAACCAGTTGAGCGCCTTTTCACTCCTGAACCCGTTGTCGGCGAATACGGTCCAGTACAGGTCGATAAGCGGGACGGGGGGATTCCATCCCTGCAGCGTGAAAGAGGTGTCTGCTGTCGAGGTCTCGAATACCAGAGCTGCCTGATCCGAGAAGGTCGAATCGGTGGAGATACCGAGGGTGTAGATGCACCCCGCACCTGCGCCGGTCCAGGAGAAGATGAGCCCCTGTGTGGATTCGATCACCTCCATCGTGTGAAATGGAAGAGGCCAGTCCTCCATCTGCTCGAGGTACGTCAGCCTTTTATCCGGCCAGGCTCTGATCACTTCCAGTTCGTCATGGAACTCCTCCATGGTGTAGTCCCTGAAGGGATCAACCTCGACCAGCGGTTCGACGAGAAGTGCAAGCGAATCGATGATCCCTCCCGCAGCGAAGGTCATCAGGTCGTCCGAGAGATCGTCGACCCTGTCGAGCAGGTGTTCTCTGAGGATCTCCATGCACCAGCTCCGCCAGATGAGGGTATTCGGGTAGTTGGAGCCGTTGCTCGAGGAGTAGTAGGGCCAGTCAACATCGTAGCTCTTGCCCCAGGTCCGGTCCATGTCCCATGTGATGAGCCGCCATCTTCCCGTCGCTCCCGGTGAATCGAGAACCGCATGGTAGTTGTGGTAGTAGGTGCTGCCGTGGCCGATGAGCACGTTGACAGCGATGAGAGTTGTCACGTTTTCCCAGTGAATCCTCGAATCGAGGTCCGTGAGGTACATGCTGTCCGGAGAATTCACCAGCCATGCTATCAGGAGCTCGAGGTCATCCCACTGATCGTCCTGGAATGTCTTCTTCGCGTAGAGCGTCAGGTCTCCCGACCGGTTGAGAGAGGAACCATCCTCCACGGCCTTGTAGATGACTGCATCGTCGGGAAGAATTGTCTCGAGTGTGAAATCCCCGTCGACATCCTGCACGAAGAGGTAAGCGCCCTGCGTCTCACCGTTGAAGAGGAGCTCTGTAAATCCGGTCTCCGGCACACAGAGACCGACGGCACGATTGAACTCGTAGCTGATGCATTCCCGTATCCTGGACCTGTCAAGGTACTGCGCATTGAGGTTCAGCTCGGAATAGCCGAAGAGCTCGCCATCGAGGATCTCGACCTTCAGTGATTTCTTGGGGAAGGCTCTGCTGGTCTCCCCCCTGATCCTGAAGCGGACCTGATATGATCCCTGATCCGAATCGAGGATTCCCTCGAGCCATATTTCCTCGTAGTAGTGGTCGCACGCGAATAGCCACTGCTCCCAGTCGAACGTGAGTCCGAGCGTGACCAGGCTGTCCGGCCACGAACCGGCCGTGAGAAGAAGCAGTATCAGCGAAGACAGACGAATCTCCTGACCGAGCACTCACCGGAGGATTGCAGCACCAGGAAGTAGACTCCGGAACAAAGGCGCTCGTCCAGATGCACCAGGATCTCGGCGGAGAGGTGCGGAAGGTCATACAACCGCTGGACAATCCTTCCGGACAGGTCGAAGATGGAGCCGGTCACCAGTGCCCCGTAGCTCGTGTACTGGAAATGAATGGCCGAAGACGCAGGATTCGGCCACAGTGTCAGAATCGAGAGGGGCTGGTCGGAATAGCTGGACCACGATGGATTCATGCTCCCGGGCGATCCCGGCGCATCGACAGCCTCCCAGCTTTCAGGTGTGGACAGTGGGAGGGACGGGAAGAGAAGGCTGAGGACCTTGCCGGAAGCATCCGGCCAGGGTGGGTAGTTGATGTAGGAGACCGAGAATACCGGCGTGCCCGTCCGGTCGAGCAGGATGACCGCATCTCCCTCTGCGGCGAGGCGGAAGGACATCGTGGTACCAATGTCCACTTCCGGATTGACCTGGAGGAATCGTCCGGGTTCACGCACGACGACGAAAGGCAGTGCAGGTCCGATCGTCGTCCCCCATGGAATGAGGGAGATGTTCCCTCCGCCGTCGACGAGGATGAAGCCGCCTATGTCGACTTGGTCACCGTCAAGGTTGTAGAGCTCGATCCAGTCTCCCGAATCCAGACCCGGGGGGCTGTCGTAGCAGATCTCGCTCAGGATCAGCTCTGCCGTTTCGAGAGAGATGCTGTCCTCGTACGGTACGGTTGTCTGCATGCGAACCGTCCACGAGGGATCCATGAGGATGAGATCCATGCCGGCAGGCGAGGATGCGGCACAGTCACCGACACAGGTCCTGCCGGGGAATTCCTCCCCCATCGCGCGAACATTGTTCGTCAGGAAGAGCGTGTCTCCCGGCGGAACCAGGATCGATTCCGGGAGGAAGACCCAGCCGGCCGGTTTACCGGCGGCGATTACGCAGTGTGACAGATCCTGTTGCTGCGACGCATGGGTATTCGTAAGCGGCAGCGCCCAGAGGTCGGGGCCGTATCTGAGCGGTGGGTGAACTGCAAGGTGTTCGGGAGAGAAGACCCCCCGGGGTCTGATTGATCCGGGATGGGCCGATAGCTTCGCCGGGTAGCTGAAGAAGCCGTACCGGGGGCTGCAGAAAGGGATGTCATACGGTCCTGATGATGAGGGATACATCCGCAACGTAAAAAGTGCGGAGTGATCGATCTCACCGGCTGACACGGCACCGAGCCACGACCTGTTTCCCGACCCTGGAACAGCAGACATCGCGGATTCCTCCGTTTCTGCTCCGTCTATGGAGTACTCCAGTACGGCGTCTGTGAGTGGGATATCCGAACTGAAGCTGACCCTGACAGAATCGGTGGTGGGGTCCATGTGTGCCGGAGAGACGGACATCACCTCGATCACGGGAGGTGTGTACGAGCTTCCCAGCCCCTGGATATACTGAGGTCTGTCGACGACGAACTGGATGAGATCATCGAACGCATCGTCGAACTGCTCCGGAGTCAGCTGTACAAGAGGATCGGCAAGAACATCGGAACGTATCTCGTTGTAGATCGAGTCGAGCCTCTCCGGCAGAACCTCTGTCATAAGGGCTGCAACCGAGTCAAGGCATGAGGTGAAGAACGCGCGGTTCACAGGATCCTCCAGGAGTCTCGTGAACATCGCAGTCTTCATCAGGTGACTGTAAGTGACCCAGTTGACCAGTTCGGGGTGGTGCCGTCCCAGCCAGTCGTTGCCGAAAGTGGCGTCTCTGTCCCAGGGAAATATCCGCCAGACGGAATCGGAGGGTATGTAGAGGTAGAAGTTCTTGGTCGGGGCATCGATATCCATGATTGCCAGTGTTACCGCGTAGTAGGCCAGGAACATCTCCGTGTCCATGGGAGGGAGGGGGTCACCCGTGTTCACCTTGTCGATGAGGCTCCGCACGGGTGTCAGGAAGGGATCGCTGTCCAGACGTGGCACGAAGCCCGTGTCGTACCAGTATCCCGATGGCAGCCAGCAGAACCGGGACTGATGTGCGATTGCCTTGAAGAGGCTTCCCTCCTCGAAACCCGACCGCAGGAGGAAGTCGGCATCGATTCGTTCCGTATCGAGGTAGACGCCGTAGTAGTTGCCGTTGATCGTGAATCGGACGTGTCTTGTCTCGGAAACGGGGTAACCCAGCAGGTCGGTGATCATGAGGGCAAGGCAGTTCCGTGTCAGTGTGGAGTCTCTGAAATGTGCATCTAGGATGAGCCGGGAACAGCCCAGCAGGAGGTGATCATCGAGTTCGATCGACCAGCTCTTCTTGGGGTACCCTACCGAAGTGGCCCCTCTGAAGCCGGCAAGACACGATGTCTCGCCCTGCCCGCAGGAAAACGTCGCGGGGAAGCTCATTCCCGACCAGGGATCTGCGTAGAGCTGATCCAGATAGACCTGATCGATCGTCAGGTCATACTGGTCGAGCCCTCCCTGGAGGGCCATGAGCACCGCTGCTACTGCCAGCAGTTGCATGTCCCGCCGTCCAATTCATCGCCGTGTGCGACCGGGCACCACCCGGCTTAGTAGTCGACGTCGTTGCTGGAGGAGACCATGTTGATCCTGTCGACTCCGGGGACCCTCTGCAGCGCCGCGATCAGACCGCTTGCCTTCACCGTACGCTCGAGGGTGAGATCGTAGGTGAGAGTGAGGTATTTCGCCTCTTCAGATGGCTCGATGTGAATCAGTGTACTCGTCCTGGTGTTGTCGTCAATCGCATGGACGTACTCCTCCTCACCTCCGGCGGTTCTGTCGTACCTGAACCGGAGGATGAACTCCGTCCTGCTGATGCTGCCGTAGTTCGTCCTGGCCATAAGCAGGGCTACTCCGCTTATGAAAACCGTGGATATTGCAGCGAGAAGCCAGTTGCCGGTACCTGACGCGATGCCTTCGGTGAGCGAGAAGAAGATGAAGGCCGTATCCCGCGTGTCCTTCACGACGGTCCGGAATCGCACGATCGTGAGTGCGCCCACCAGGGCAAAGGCTCGGGCAAGGTTGCTGCCTATGACCATCATCACGGCACTCACCGTGATACACATCAGGACGAGCGTGATGACGAACGACTGGGAATAGGAAAGACCTCTGTGGGTCTTCCTGTATATCCAGCCGATGATGAATCCCGCCAGGAGCGCCAGGAAGAGGTTGACCACTATGTCTCCCGGGCTGTAGCCCATGCTTTCGGTTGAGGTCGTCAGCCAGTCCGTCAGAGAAGACATGCTGTTTTCCTCTCGAGCATTCTGTTGAGTCGGGCAGTCCTGTCCTGCATGTAGACAGCATCGGTGGCTCTCTCGAACTTGGAGAAGGACTTTCTCCAGAGCTCACATTCTCCGATCAGGCGGTGGAACCAAGCCGGCATATGGTATCTGAACTTGATCTCCAGCACGACGAACCCCGGCGTGAGATCGTACGGTAAGCCCCTGGGAAGACCGTCGTCACCGGCTCTTCGCGCGGTGGTGCAACGGTCGATCGTAACTCTGAAATCCGGGTTGGCATGATTCTCGAATGCCGATCTCCTGTAATCGACCACCACGCTCGGGGAGAGCCTCATCCGGAAGATGTCGTGCACGAAGCGCTGACCGATTCGCGAGCAGTCCTCGGATCCGGCGATATCCGCGCAGAAAGCCACCATGCCTGCTGAAAGCGAATCCTCCAGGGTGTCCGCGTCGAGGAATTGCCTGTGCTTGTAGACAAGAACGTCGGATTTTCCCTTCAGTTCGAGGAACACAGGGTTCGAGTACCGGTTCTCGAAGGAATAGGTCCTGATCCTGAACTTGTACCTTTCGTGAAGCCCCGCCTTCTTCTCTGCGAGCCAGTGGAAGGCGTCCGAATCGAAGTAGATGCTGCGGATCATGTAACTGCCATCTGGCCCGGAATGCCTGTCCCTCTCCATTCTGAGGGTCAGCTCACGCTCGATCTGCTCGAGGACCTCGCCCGAGACGAGGTACTTGAACTCGAATCGGTGGAAATGTAATTTCGGGATCTCCGTGCTCATCAGAAGTTCACCGCTGCCTCCAGGATGTAGTCAGTGTAGTCCTCCACTGCAAACATGTTTTCAAAGGTGTGGATACAGGCTCCGAACCTTACTCTGATGCTGCGGCTGAACCAGACACCGATAACGGGTGATATCAGTGTCTCCTCCTCATCACTCGAGTCTGGTCTGATCGTGTCGTAGCTCAGGTACGCTTCCAGCGACCTGAGCCCGGGTACGTTCCGGAGCCTCCAGAGACCTCCTACGGACGCCCAGAAACTGCTGAAATCGGGGGCTTCCTCACCTGCAATGACGTCCGCCAGTATCCAGTTGGGACCTTTGACGTACTCCGCTGCGGCCAGGATCTCGAGATCGTTGATAACATTACCGGCAAAGGAGATATCCACCCCCTTGCACCACTGGCGGGTAGAGCTGGAATAACCGGATGGGACAGCCGGATCCGGCTCACCCAGCCGGATAGACGAGAGTCCTCCCCCCAGTTCGACTCCCCCGGGTAGAGAGAAGAGGCATCTGGCCACGTACTGGTTTTCGTTGTTGTCCTTCTCTATTCCCAGCGCAGAGCCGTTGAAGACCCCGGCGGTCAGGACCGGCAGGTACTCACCCGATGGTGATACCGTGACCTCCAGTCCCAGGTCGCGGCCGCTGTAGTTGAGATCTGTCGCCATCCAGTGCACCAGTGAGTGGTCGAGGGTGAGGAGGTTCCAGCTGCTCGTGAGGGTGTTGAGGCAGAAAGGCTTCTTGAACTGGCCTGCCTTCAGTCCGGCCCAGTCTGCGGGTTCCCAGCTTAGAAAGCAGTCCTTGAGGTAGATTTCCGAAGGGCGGGTTTCAATTTGCAGTTCGCCGTCTAGATTGTCACTCAGCATGAACTCAGCGGTGAGACTTGCCCTTCGTATTGAAAATGCTTCATCGGGGATGACGTTCCGCTCACCGTAGACGGTGTACCTCGTGAAGATGTTGCACGAGAGGGTGAAAGCCTCTGCGTCGGTGTTCTCGACGTCGACTGTGGCTGAAGCGCATAACGGAACCAGAAGGATTACGAACAGGAAGAGACACCGCATGAATCACCCCCGGGATAACCTGCGTCAGAAATCGAGGCCTATTCCAATCCGGTCGAGCCCGACGTCAAACCTTATTCCGCCGGGAAACTCGAAGGCGTCGATAAGATTGGAGAAAGAGAAGAGCCTGTCCAGGTCGAACGGAAGAGAGAAACCGGAGTCTGTATCGTCCTTATCCAGGCTCCGTGTGATCAGGTCGAAAGGATCTACGTACCCGCTGTTCTCCGGTTTTTCACCGGAGCAGAGGTCTTCCCACGGGCGCACGATGTCCAGCGATCCGGCTGAAAGGGTACAGGGTGCCGCTGCGAGCAGGAGAAACACCGCGGTACGAAGTGCTTTCATCTAATCAGATCTGCCTTCCGGGAACGGGTTGCGGTTCTGCTTCATACTACTGCGGAAAACGGTCATGGTTCCAGCTTCCGGCCGACCGGGCAGCCCCGGAGCGAAACAGGAAAGCTGAAGGTACAGGCATCTCCCTCTCTTCCGGGCCGTGGCGCCCCTTGATTGCCGCTGAGTCCATAGTATAAACCACAGACAGGAAGAGGACTAACGGCTGAAGTGTCGGGTATCCCGGCCATTCCCCACCGGAGGACGGAAGACATGATCCAGGAAACGACAGAGAACCTTGTCCCTGAGGAGAGCGCACCAGAGGAGCAGGAGCCGGAAGAGAGCACTCCCCACCCGCACAAGGTGAAGGAGATAAGCTGCGAAAACTGCGGGGCTCCGCTCGACTACCTGGAGGGCGAAGCCGTCATCACTTGCGTCTACTGCGGCACCACAACCATGCTGGCGGGCTATGACAACATCGTCAGAATCGACTCCCATTTCCTCCTCTCGCCTGAAGTGGACAGGGACGGTGCCATCAGTGCAGCCATGAACTGGCTGGGTAAGGGTTTCTTCAGGGCCGGTGACCTGACGAAGCGGGTCAGGCTCCAGGAGGCGAAGGGTCTGGTGCTCCCGTACTGGATAGTCAACTGCAGGGGTGCCACGTACTGGCGTGGGATGAACCAGAAGAGCAGGACTTCAGGCTCGGGCGACAAAAAGAAGACAGAGCAGTACTGGGAGCCTGCTTCGGGCAACTTTTCCGAGGAGTACACCTGGCCTGTCTACGCCCGGGAGAACAGGGAGGAGTACTGGGGGATAATGAACCTCGAGCCCGGAAAGCAGTGTGTCTTCCCCGACTGGGGGAAGTTCCTCCTCAGGGCAGGCGGTTCAAAGAGGGCACCGAACAGGGACCTACTTGCAGGTAAGGAAGCATTCTCGATCGATAAGATTAAGGAAGCGAACCTCGTAAAGGGCATGATCAACGGCCAGATCGTCCAGGAGAGGGCCGAGCGTCAGGCACGTGACAGGATCATCGAGCTGCACGCTCAGAAAGCGAGCAGCAGGGCAACCAGGATAACCGACTGCGATACCACGGTCGACGTGACCGGGGTCGACCTAGTTTACATGCCCATGTGGGAACTCACCTACATGTACGGCGAGAAGACCTACCACGCTCTGGTCGACTCCCACACGGGCGAAGTGGTATCCGCCGAGGCTCCGGTTGGCAAGTGGGCCAAGGCCACCATCTTCGATATCTTCTTCGGGATAATCGCAGCGGTATTCGTCCTGATCGGGGCTTCGGGCGGCAGCGGCAGCTCATGGGCGGTATGGATCGCCGTTGCACTGGGACTCCTGATGGTGGCCTTTACCGCGTGGACGGGGTTCCGTAAGAGCTGATACGGGCACTGCCCGGACCATTCTAGATTTCTGTAAACTGCTTATCCGCAGCGGTATAAGGTATATCTTTGCATTCGGACAGGTGAATCTGTTACCTTTAGAGATACTCAACGTCTGATCCGCGTACCGATATACGGATGACAGACACCTGAATGCAGAATGAGGGGAGTCTCTTCCCGTGAAACTCACTAACGTCGCCGTCTCCCGTCCGGTGGCTGTCACCGTTCTCTCGATCGTGGCTGCGGTCCTCGGAACCATTGCCGTCCTTAAGATGCCCGTAGACCTGCTTCCGTCCGTGGAGTACCCCAGGCTCACGGTCGAGACCACATACCCCTCATCGAGCCCTTACGAAGTGGAAAGGCTCGTCACCGATCCCCTAGAGGATGCACTTGCCGGAGTGAGGGGGCTGCGGTCCTACACCTCGAGGTCGTACGGTGACAGAAGCAGGATCACGCTCGAGTTCGACTGGGGTGCCAGGATGGACTTCACCAGGCTCGAGGTGCGGGAGAAGCTCGATATCGCCAGCTGGTCGCTTCCCGACCAGGCCGGAAGACCGACGCTCGTCGACTACGATCCTTCCAGAAGACCCTTCATGGAAATCCTCCTTACAATGGAGGGCGACTGGACCGAGATAACCGACTTCGCAAGGCGGGTCGTGACCACACGGATCGACCAGGCAGACGGCGTGGCCGCGGTCGAAATCGACGGAGGCGCCGAACCTGCGGTCTACGTCAGGCTCCGCGACGGTGTCATAGAGGAGCTGGAACTCGATCCAAGGGCAATAGCCGGCGCCCTGACTGGTGCGAATGCCACCATGCCCGGCGGGCTCGTCCGCGACGGCCAGAAGGAGTTCTTCCTCTCCCTCGAAGGCGAGTTCACCAGCCTCGATGACGTCGAGGCGACGGTCATAGGCTTCAGAGGGCAGACCCCGATGCTCCTCGGAGACGTGGCCGAGGTATACCTGACGGAGAAGCCGCCTACCGAATGGGCCAGTTTCAACGGTGATCGCTGCATCATCCTGCGGATAAGGAAGATGGCTGAAGCCAACACCGTAGATGTCGCCTCGGAGGTCGAGGAGATACTCGAGGAGCTGCGTCTGGGCCATCCGGAGATTATCCTGCAGATCATCCAGAACGACGCCGACTTCATAACCGAGTCTGTCAAAGGTGTGCTGGAAGCCCTCGTACTCGGCGGACTGCTGGCATTCGGAATACTCTTCTTCTTCCTTCGGGACTGGAGGAGCCCACTGGTCCTGGGACTTTCTCTGCCCCTCAGCATCGCCCTGGCCCTCTTCTTCCTCTACCTCACCGGCGTAACCGTGAACATCATGTCACTGGGGGGTCTCGCCCTCGGTACGGGGTTGCTCGTCGACAATGCGGTCGTTGTCCTGGAGGCCATATACAGGCGGCGGGAGCAGGGCGAGAAGCCGAAGCAGGCATCGAAAACGGGAACCGGCGAGGTCGGCAAGGCGATCGTTGCCAGCACTCTTACGACTATCATCGTCTTCTTCCCCGTGGTATACCTCGAGGGCATCACGAGCCAGCTCTTCAGGGACCAGGCCCTGGCAGTGGGATTCGCGCTGCTGGCAAGCCTGCTTGTCGCAGTGACCGTTATCCCCACCCTTACCGCCGGAATCAGGAAGGCGAAGACCAGCAAGGATATCACATCACGCATGAAGGAAGCGTACGGCGCCTTCATGAAGAGGATTCTGCATCGCAGGAAGCCGATCCTCGGGGGAGTCTTCACCCTCACGCTCCTGGCGTTTGCAGGTGCGACGCTGCTGCCGATGCAGCTTCTTCCCTCCACGCCGGTTGACCAGCTCGAACTCTCCTTCTCCGCTCCAGAGGGTACTTCGATGCAGCAGCTCGTCGAGCTTTCCCGGATCGCAGGCGACCTGGCCGATTCGACCGGGGCCGAGTGGGTCTCGGCAAGGATCGGCGTAAGGGCCGAAGAGGGTGTCGATGCGCTTGTAACCGCGCTGTACGACACACCCGAACTCGCTTCCAGCGCCATTCCGAGAATACGGAATGCCTGGAATACAGCATTCAGCTTCCCCATAACCGTCGAGAAACGCGAGACGCTCCTGGGCGAGATTCTGGGCGGAGGAAGCGGCTTCACCGTATTCCTCGAGGGCGAGAACCTCGACATCGACAGAGAGGCTGCACAGGTCCTCGCCGGCAGTATCGAGAGCGGCATCCCCGGTGTCGAGAGCGCGGACGTCGAGATAGCGAGCGCGGGACAGGCCTACGAGTCGTATCTGGCGGCACCAGCAGAGGCTGTACGAGGCATACACCATGCTCGCCGCCCTCGAACGCTTCGCCCCCAACGGCCAGGTGCACGAATGTGAACTGGGGATTTCTTCCCTCTCCCTGGCGGAGAAGTTCCTGCTGGCGGTTTGCGGGACGGAGGCGCCGGGACTACAGAATATCCGCAAGGCCAGGAAGGAGCGCAAGGGCGATCCCTGGCAGCAGCTTCCCCTGTCCATTCGCATACGAATTCAGCGCTGGTACAAGCCGAAAGACGATGAGAAATTCGTTGCTTACTTTCTCGACGCAGATTACACTAAGGCGGAGGCTGGTTTGGCGGGTCTGGTACTGACCAACCATCGCCTTGTTTACCACAAGAACGTGGTACTGATCGAAATGCAGCTGAGCGAGAAAATCAATATCAACTCCACGACGAAGGGTTCCCACACAAAGCTGGAAATCAGGTCCGGTAGTGGTAAGGTCGCGCAGTTGACCGCCCGACCATCAGATGCCGACAATTTTCAACGCCTGCTGCGAAAATATATCCGATTTCACTGAAACACCCCGAGACATGCAGCCCCGCGCCCTGGTTGAGGGTTGTATCCCCTTTCCGCAAACAGCAACGAGCTTGCAAAAAAAAAACTCATTTGTCTACCTTACCGTTGTCGTTAAAATAAAACGGAAGTCCAATGAAGATCGAGTTACACCTTCATACGAACCGTTACAGCCAATGTGCACTAAACACACCGGAAGAGATGATTTCCCGTCTGGTGAAGCTTGGTTACGACGCTGTATTCCTTACCGAGCACGATGCCGTCTGGGACGAGAAGGAACTGGAGGAGCTACAGGGACGATTCCCTCTGATTAAGATATTTCCCGGGCTGGAACTGACGCTGCTTAACAAAAGGGGGTTTTGCCATCTGCTGATTCTCGGTACGAAAGACCCGACGTTTCTGGAGATGACCGACGCCGGAGCGGTACTGGGACATGCGCATCGCCAGGGGCACCTGACCGTGCTGGCCCATCCGTCCCGCTGGGACGGGGCAAGCGAAATAGTCGCCCAGGGTTATTATCCCGACGCCATGGAATATCATTCACCCAATCAAGATGCTTTGCAGGCTGACATGTCGCGCGAGTCGGCCGAACGGCTGCATCTGCCGCTGGTGAACTCCGGGGATGCACATGGTGTGGATTTCCTCGGACGGTTCTGGATCGAGACGCCGCATCCGGTGGACTCTGCCGGTTCACTGCGCCGAATGATCCTCGATGGAAACTATAAAAACTGCACCGGGATATAAACCTCTACCGAACAACGGTACGCGGCGACGGGAACGTGGGACGGCGCGAAGTTTTTCGCAGGACACAAAAAGACTCAGAGCGTTGTTGGACAGGCATTATTTCTGCCGGTAGACGATCCGGCCCTTGGTCAGATCGTACGGACTCATTTCCACCAGTACGTGATCGCCAGGGGTGATGCGGATGTAGTTACGGCGCATCTTTCCGGAGATTATTCCAATGATCTCGTGCTTCGTTTTGCCCATTTCGATCTCCAGGCGAAACATGGCGTTGGGGAGCGACGTCTTGACAATTGCTTCGACCTCGATGTTTTCACCTTTCGGCATATACTTTCCTTGTCCGCTCAGACGGATCATTGTCCGGAACTACGCTGCTTCAAAGCCACTCACCCGTATAATACCGTCACATCGAACAATACGCTATACACAAATGCGGTATTTCGTAAGCTTATTCAGAAACGGTGGATGGGTCTCCGCCGCCCCTGTAGGGCTCGAAAGTGTGGTTCGCCCGCCCAGCCCGCTGACGCCAAGGGCTGTAAATCTTCAGATAATTGTCAGGACAACAACCAATTTGGCTTGTACTTACCGATCCGCTTATGTTATTTTTAGATTGGCTGTAAGGATGCCCATGACAGTTGTGAGCAAAATCAAAGTTCGACCGTGTCAGTGAAAGGAGCAAACGCATGTCAATTATCCAGAAAACCATCGATAAGCTCACCACCGGGAATAAGATGCAGTATATTTTGGTCGGGACGCTTATCCTGGTCATCATTCTTTCCCTGTTTTCGCTCTTCTGGGCTCGCAGCGGGAAGGGCCAAAACCAGTTTGGCAGCGGAGAACTGCGTTACTGGTGCGAAGAATGCGAAAAAAAATTCACGCTGAAACCGAAAGGTGGCAGGCGCAGGCCTCCCGACATGATGATGAGTGTGACATGCCCTTCCTGCAAAAAAAGGACAGGACAACTTATGATGCAGTGCCCGAACCCGGAATGCAAGGAATGGTTCGTTCGGGTGATTAC
>SDBS01002902.1_pt1 | contig 16945 bp, 25 predicted proteins | sample 2277091 | NCBI WGS metagenome assembly SDBS01 (sample SAMN10404972, study PRJNA504765) | marine sediment metagenome | isolation source: marine sediment core GS10_PC15, 163 cmbsf | place: Arctic Ocean: Southern Knipovich Ridge | collected 2010 | reverse complement strand
ATTATTTTCTTCTTTTTTTCCTAACCTTTTTATAATAAATTGGTATAAATTCGTCACCTTCTTCAGCATCTGAATAATAAACTCTTTTCCAAAACCTTACCTTTTTACCTTTTATTATTGGTTTAATTTGGTATTTACTGTAAGTACATTTATATTTCATTTAAAGAATATATTCCTCTTTATATTGCTTTTTCTTTTTTCAGGTTTCTTTGATGCTGCTCTTTTAGCAGCTTTAATTTCTCGAACTTCTTTTGGAGAATCTAATCGATATTTTCTTTTTTCAATCACAACATAAGGCTCTTTTTTGCTTTTGCTTCTTCTAAATTGTTTTGTGATAGGTAACATAACATATTTCTTTGAAGGAGCAGGTCCTTGAACTTTATATGAAGCACCTAATTCTTTTTTAATTTTTCTTTTAACTTGAGCGGTAGCTTGTGCCTTACTTCCCCTACTAATTTGTTTCCATTTCCTAAATCGTCTAATATATCCTGTGTAATCTCCTGGTTTTGCTTTTCTTTTGATTATTCTTTTCTTTTTCTTTGGTGGTACTCTTCTTTTAAATCGTATTGGAGGTCTAATCTTAACTTGTTTTATTGGAACTATTAAAGGAACTTTTACAACTGGTTTAGTTGGTTTGTAAGGAATTGTAGGTCTATAAGGAACTACAGGTCTTACTTCTACTCTTTTAGTAGGGACTTTAATAGGAATTATAGGTCTTATTGTAGGTACTTTTCTTGTAACTTTATAAGGAACTTTATAAGGAACTATAGGTCTTATTGTAGGTACTTTTCTTGTAACTTTATAAGGAACTATAGGTTTGTAGGGAATGAGTGGTGTAATTTTTGGAATTTTAGTTGGAATTTTATATGGAATAATAGCAGCTATTATTTTTGGTTTTTTATATCCAGGGTATGGTGGGACTAAAAAAGGTAAGGTTTTTGCTTTAGGGTAAGGAACATAAGGATATTCTTTTACTTTAGGAACTCTTTTTACTTTAGTTTTGAAAGGGTCTAATATTTTAGGAACTTTAAATGGTTCAATTTTAGTTGGGGGTGCTTTTTTAACTTTAAATGGTTCAATTTTAATTAAATCTTTTACGATTGGCTTAGGTTCTGGTAATCCCAATCTTTTAAGTATTCCTGCTTCTTGAATTAATGCTTGCTCTATCTTCATAAAATCTGGAAAGTCTTTACTATATCTTGAATCTAAATAAGAACCAACAAGTTTTCTTTTTGCTTGTGCACTTAATATAGGTGCAACTTTTATTCCTTCAGGAGTTGTTCTTATATTACTTCTTAATGATTGATAATAAGGTGTAACGGACCTTAAATTTCCATATAACATTTCAACAGAATGAAATTCTGCAACTTTTGCACCTTCAATTGTTACCTTTCCTTTAACTGTTGAAACTCTTTTAATACCATATGATTTATATAAATCTGCTAATGCAGTAGCTCTAGTGATAGGATTTCCTCTTGTGTAAATATCTAAATCACTTTCAACCCATCTACTTAATGAAGGTCTAGCTTTACCATGCATCATAGTTCTCATACCTTGTGAACCTCCTAAAATATCTCCTTTTGATTTTAAAAATGCTTTTGTAGGATTATGTAATCTTGTTGGTAATCTTTTCATTCCTGTGAAATCAACATTCCTTGTTGGAACATACCATGCTTTTGCTTCTAATTTTTTAATATCATTCCAATATTTCATAAATTCTACTTGTTTAATTTTTGGTAATTTAGCAATAGCAGCTTTTAAATCACTTTTAGCAATATATTTTAACTTAACTCCTCTTACTAATCCTCCACCTACCATTCCTCCTACCATAAAACCTCCAAATTCTGCTCCTGCAGCTAATGGTGCTGCTCTGACGTAAGATAATGTTTCAGGAATGTGGGTTACTAATTGAGCACTTTGAATTGCCATATAAGTTACTCCAAGTGGTAAAGCAACTACACTAATACCACTAATTATTGCTCCTGCAACTATTGTAAGGGGTAAATTAGCTAAAGAAATATTAAGACGATACTTTTTTGTTTCTTCTTTGGATTTTTCTTCGGCAAGTCCTTGTATTCTTCCAATATCTTTTGATAAAATATTAGTATATTCTCTTTGCATTTCTTTATCTAATAATTCACCATATCTTCGATTGTAATCTTCTAATTGTTTATTAGCTTCATTTACATTTATTTTTCCTGCTGTAACATTATCTTGTAATTTGTTCATATAAGTATTCATTTCATTGTCTCTTTGAGTTGTGTATTTATCTAATAATTCTCTTCCAGTTTCATCAGCAATAGATGCTATTTCTGCTTGTGCTTCATAGTATGGAACTTCTCCTGGAGTAACTAATTTAGCTCCAATTAATTCTTTATCTTTAATGAATGGAACGTATTTCCCTTCTTCTCTTAAAATTTCAAACTCTTTTTCTGCCATCTTCTTCTCAAAAGGAATTGGAATTATAAGTTTTTCAGTATATTCTTTAATTTTATCCCATAAGTCTCTCCACTTTCCTCGTCTTTCCAACTTTTTAAATTCTTCTATTTGTTCTTCTGTGAAACCTTTATATTCTGTTATAAATGCTGATGGTTTTGGAGGTTCTTCATATGGTGTAACTTCAACAGGTTTAATTAATTTATCTATATCAATACCTAATTTTTTAGAAATATCTTCTAATGTTGGTTTAGTTGGGCCACCAGGTCCAAGATATTTTCCTGTTGCTGTTTCATAAACACCAAATTTTAATGGTTCTTTAGGAATATCAGGAATATAAATTTCTCCTTTAGGACCTACATCTCCTACCTTTTTACCTTCTTTATATATCCCTCCTTTATAAATTGTTATTCCTGCTTCTTTTAATGCTCTATCATACTCTTTTTTTTCTTTTCTATATTCTTTCCTTTCTTTTTCATAAATTTCTATTTGTCTTTCATATTCTTTTTCTGCTAAACTAACTGCTTTTTCATATGCTTCTTTTTTTCTAATATCTGTTGTGGCTTCAGAAATAATTCTTCTCTGTATTAATTCTTCTCTTGTTGGAGTAGGAGGTATTGGTGGACCAGCAAGTTTTTCAGGAACTTTAGGTTTTAATATTGGTTCTATAATTACTTGTTCTTCATACTTTGCTTTTTCTGCTTCATAAACTCCAACACCTAATTCAAATTCTTTTTCTGCTTTGGCAATTTCAGCTAATCTTCTTTTAGCATATCTTTCCCTTTTAATTGCTTCACCTTTAGCTCTTGCTCTAGCTGTAATATCTCTTCTTAATAACTCTGCCTTGGAAACTTCTCTTGGTTTAGCTAATCTTTGGGCTTGTGTTCTTGCTTTAGCAATTGCTTCTCTTTGTTGTGCTATTGTTTCTTTTGGGGTTATTGCCATTTTATTCTTTACCTCCTAAAAATAATGCAAAGGTATACATAAATATAAAAGAACCCAATAATCCTATTGGAATTGAATATATTAAAGGAGAACCTATAGATGCATATATAAGAAAACAACCTAAAATGATAACACCACAAGAGATTAGATAACTAATCCAATTTTGTTTCCATACTTCTTTAATAAAGTTTGTTATCTTATTTACCATTTTAATCTGTTTTTTGTAGGAATTTAAAGATTTGTAGGAAAAAATACACCATTGAAAATAAGAATATTGGTAGATAAAATACCATTCCTAAAAATCCTAATCCAAAGACCATGAAGAATAATGCTAGTAATGAAAATAATAAGAAATAACTCATCCTACCCATAACACCAATAATAGCAAACATAAATGCCATTAGAATTACTGAAAGTAAAGCACTACCAGCAATTCCTTCAACCCAAAATGAAAAGAAGTCAATCATGCTCTAGACCTCCACCAAGCTACACACGCGAGTATGTAAATTAATATCATTGGGGATACTAATACAGTTGCTAAGATTGAATTTGTTTGAGCAGATACTAAAATAAATAATTCAGCTAGAGGTAATCCAAATGATATGAATAAAGAAGCCATTCCTGCGAAGAGGAAAATATCACTTCTAGTTGCGATTGTTCCAGCAACGATAAATCCAATCCCAATTAGAAGGGTTATATCGCTTATTATTGCACTTAAAAATCCAGCTGTATCCCAATCTCCTGGATTAGTTACAAATTCAAAAAGAGAAGTTCCAGGAAAGTCTGCTATACCTAAGAACATTAAAGAAAAATGTATTGCCAAAACAACAAGTAATAATTTAGTCATTTCCATTTTAAGTTTTCCCCCATTGTCCGAGTGTGAACCCCGCTGTAATAAAAAATATGACTAGAAAAACTCCATATCTGTTCATAAAATCACTTGGAGCAAAATCTATTGTAAAAAATCCTGCAATTGAAAGCATTAATACAAGGAAAAATAGTATAAATAAACTAATTCCTGGTTGAGCTAATTCCATTCCTGTTGAATAACAGAACGCTGCAAACCCTACAAAGATTATGAAAAATATTAAAACTAAACTATTATAATTATCTTCTATATCTGGTTCCGAAGCTACTAAGTTTTGGAAAAAGACTAACAAAGAACCACTTCCTGCTTCAATAGTTCTAACACTCCAAAGTGCAGGGTCAATTAGATAAATAGTTCCATTTCCAGTATCAATATAATAATGTCCATATAATCTTTCAAGAGCATAATCTGTTGTATCTAATGTTACTGTTAAATTCCCTCCTGTTGCAGTTGTTCCAAATGTAGAATTTAATTGTGTTCCATCTTTATCTGTAATATTTAATGAATAATACATAAGGTTACTTAAATTAGCAGTTATATTAAATGTAAAAGAATAAACACTTTCCTCTGATAACCAACTTCCCGGTTTAGGAGATATAACATATTCAATTCCTTTGTATGGTGAAGCATATTCTGCATCATCATCAACACCACACACTAATTGTTGGGTGTATCTTGTTTGTGTCGGCCTAATTGTAACTGTTGTTCCATCACAATCATCATGTGTAAAAGTAAACCTATGACTATAATCTGGATTAACCCAAAACGTTACAGAACCTGAATCATCAGTTATTTCTTGTCCTACAACTGTCCATACCCCACTAAATTGTCTTTCTACAGTAACTTCAGCACCAATAACATTTGCTATAACTTGGTCTACAACGTGAATAGTGGTATAAACCCCATCACCGCTAGCTAAAAGATAAAGTGTTTGATTTGTTGTAGCATTTGTTAAATCATTTGAAGCATCATACTTTCTTTGAGGATATCCTGGTGAAGCATATTGTATTGAACGAGTATTATGTAAAGTTTCTGTTCCTGGAATAAGACAGAAAGCATAATTATCATTTGCTGTTGTATTTGAATATAACAATTCTTTTGTATAAGTTCCATCACCTAACCAGTATTCCCAAGTAGAAGTATCTATAGTTGCATTTATATTTAAACTTGTTTCTTCGTCTACGAATGTAAAATTAATATATGGAATTGTTAATGTTGCGTTACATAATCCAAATTGAGTGTGATTTACTGTTTGATTTGTCTTGGCAGAATTTTCTGGTGATGAACCTAATGTTATTTCCCAGTAAAATTCTTTTTCTCCAGTTGATGTTGGAATTTGAATTGTATTTGAAAAGTTTGCGGTTGTATCTGTCCCTGTTTTAGTTGATACTCCTTGGCTAACTCCATCGTAATAAAACTTAGCCGAAGTTGTTTGAGTTCCATCTGTTGTAATATTTATTGTAAATGTTTCTTCTTTTGTTTCAAAAGATGTTGAATTATAAAATATTCCTTCTTGAGTTAATAGATAAAGGTCGTATTGATAAATTCTATCATTAGCACCACTACTAATTTCGTATAATCTAGTTCCATCTGGTTTGAAAAATAAGTCTTGAGGACTAGAACCTTGGGCTGATATAAAAAGAGTATCATAAGTACATGAACTTAAATTCCAAGCATCTGAACAAGTATACTGGTAAACTTTATCATTGCTCTCACCTATTTCATATAATCTAGTTCCATCTGGTTTGAAAAATAAACCATTTGGACCATTATCTTCAGTTGAAATAAAAAGAGTATCATAACTACATGAACTTAAATTCCAAGCATCTGAACAAGTATACTGGTAAACTTTTTTACTACTACTACCTATTTCATATAATCTAGTTCCATCTGGTTTAAAAAATAGACCTGTTGGAGTATTATCTTGAGCTGAAATAATCACACCATCATAACTACATGAACTTAGATTCCAAGCATCTGTACAAGTAGATTGATAAAATTTACCAATTCCTGGTCCACCCAGCCCTGCTTCATACAATCTAGTTCCATCTGGTTTAAAAAAGAAACCTAATGGTTCTCCATCTTGAGTTGAAATATTCACATTATCATAAGTACATGAACTTAAATTCCAAGCATCTGAACAAGTAGATTGATAAAATTTATCCCCACTCCAACCTGATTCATATAATCTAGTTCCATCTGGTTTAAAAAATAAATCACTAGGAGCACCATCTTGAGTTGAAATAAATATACCATTATAAACTGCTGTTGAAATTTCCCAAATAGCCCATTCACTAACTTTTTTCCCAGCGATTTGAGGTATCCATTCTATTTGTTCATATAAATATGTATCTGCAAAAATCCCTATTTTAGATACATTTTTTGGGACTTCATTTAAATTATTAAACACTATCCATTCTACTCTTTCATCAATCCAACATTCCTGTTCTTTTTCAGAAATATCAAAACATTCAACAACTTCATAATCTATTCCATATTTAAAAGTTAATTCTCTATTAACCTCTTTTAAATTATCTTTTATATCATAAATTTTATAACTTTCAAAAAGATTAAGTACATCTCCTTCATCAAAATATACTAAATCAATTTCAGCAACTAAAGTATCAATTCCCCCTACAGAAATTTTATTAAAATGAGGTGTAACTAACCTTGCTTCAAAAAGTGTTTTTCCTAATCCTAAATTATTTACAATTGTAACTGTTTGAGTTATTTCATCATATTGTTTTACTGGAAGAAACTCTAAAGCACTAACTGTTCCAACTAACAAAACCATACAAAACATTAATAAGAATATCTTTTTCATTTTAGTACACTTCTAAGTATGAATAACCTTTCACTATCAAATATTAAAATTAATTCCATTTTTCAGAGTGGAATAAAATTAATATCTTGGATATTCTGGTTCAGGACGTCCCCCTTTAACTATTATTCCAATCGCTCCTAAAATAAGCATAATAAGTATAAGTGGCGGACCTATGTTAAGCATAGCACAAGTTGTACCATGTGTGTTACCTGCTGTTTCATTGTAACAAGTTGTATTTGAACCTACACCTCCACATATATCTGCAGAAGATTTACAATTCAATTCGCTTTGGTCTCTTAAACCATCAAAGCTATCTTGTATTGTTGGCCAGAACGCAGTAATAAGCATAACTGCTACTACTAACATAACCAATGCCATGATGAAATTAAAGCCCATTTGGCCACGTTTATTATCCATTATTGTATTCATTTATTTAGTGTACCTCCTTTCATTTGTATTAAATATGAAGCAGGCTCGTTAGAACCTGCACTTTTAATAATAGAGGACAAATGGGTATTTAATTCTTTATTAAAAAAAGTATTACAAGCAGGTTCGGAAGAACCCACAGGCTCAGTTTTAAGGTTTGAAATATGGAAGGTGTCAATATTTTGTCCTAGAAATTGAGTATAAATATTATTGATTGTCATTTTATTTTGTTTCCAAGTATTTTAAATTCCTTTACTAGTTGCTTTTCCCTCTTTTCAAAACCATCCATAATATTTGAAATCATCTTTTGATTATTTATAATTAAATTATACATTGGCGATTTATCTCCTTCTAATCTTTCTAACCTTTTTTCTATTTTATCTTCAAGTTCTTCCACCATTAATTCTGTTTCAAAACCAGAAAGGGTAACCTCCACATTTCTTAAAAAACCTAAAACCCTTAGTTTTTCAATCCCTCTAAAATTATGGTAAAGATAATTACTAATCTTAGATAATTTCTCTACTTGTTCATTTGCACTTAACTTTTTTTCTTTTACCATGTTTTTACATTTTTTGGAATATTCCATTTTTTATTTGAATTATCAATTTTAACACCTTTTAATAATCCCATTCTTGGTGCTGTTGTAAATTGTAAGGGAATTGGTTTGTTTGTTTGATTTGAATTCATTAACATAATCTTATCATTGCCCTTTGGCCCTAAAGGTCTATTAAATTTATTTTCATAAGCTAACATATTTTTTGGTCTTTCTCTATGATATTCAAAATACCTTGAACTCTTAACTCTTAAATTATTTGCTCCTCTTAAAAATCTTCTAAACTTTGATGGTCCTTGTTCTCTTGGATATTCACTACCATAATCTTCTATTGGTGGTGCTTCAAAAGGTTCAGATAAAAACTGGTCTTCTGTTCTATCTTCAGTATATCTTCCATCTGTTTCACGGGCAGCTAAATCAGCTTGAGCTGCTTGAGCTTGAAGATATTGCATTCGTTGCTTATGTCTTAGTTTAGCTATTTTTAGTTCATGAGCTCTTCTTCGCTTTATTTCAGCAGATGGAACTTTCTTTCTTCCAATTGCTTTTTGTAATTCTTTATAAGCTTTTGGTGTTTTAGTAATATCAATTTTCTTTATCCTCTTACCAATCCTTTCTAATCGTTTAGTAGTAGCTTCTTCAATCCTTTCTAACTTAACTTTTCTTGCTTCTTTTCTTGCAGCTGCTTTTTCTTTTTGTTTTTCTCTTTGCAATCTAACAAATTCTATATTTTCTTGAGTTTGTAAATATTCTCTTCGTTCTTCCTCATTTACCATTGAATGTTCTGCCTCCTATTGATTTTTATTCTATTAATTTGGTCTCGGTCTTTTCCAGCTCTATGAGTTGCTGTTCCCTCTTTAATTGTTTTTTGAGCATGTTTTTGATGATACGCAAGTGTTGCATATTTTTTACCATTAATTATTTTATAAGGAATTTTTTGAGTTGGTTTTGTAAAATCAGCATAAGTTTCTGAATTTGCTCTTGCTCTAACTTTATAAGTTCCAAGATGAACCTCACTCTTTTTTACTTCAAAAGCATCAAAACCCATTTGCTTATCTAAATAATTTTCTGTAGCATAAGCTGATTTCCTTGGATTTTTACTGAAAACATCAAAGTCTTTTGTTTGAGTTCTAATATGTTGAGATTGTAATTGTTTATTCACAGCTCTACTTCCATGAATAATTTCGGAACCATCTATTGTTTGCCTAATCAAATTAGGAATAGTATTTTTCAATCTGTGAAACTTATCAACATTTTTTAACTTCATTTTTTCTTCTTTCGCTTGCTCCTCTTTTTATTTATCCTTTTAATTGTAACACTTGATGAAAATGAATTTATACCATATTCATCTGAAAAAAACAAATTCTTTTTGTTTTCCATTTTATTTAACAAACCTTTTTGGCTTTAGCAAAAACATTTCACCAAGCTCTTTTGGAGTTAATTTTCTTTTCTTTAATTCTCTTGCTTTTAAAACAAAAGTAACTTGTTTATTGTTCTTGTTAATACAAAAAATTCCTAACTTTTTTAACTTCAATTTTATGCCTCCTTTATTTTTTATAACTTTTCGAAGCCAAAATCATAGCTTCTTTTAGTGATAAATTTTTATTTTCTTTCCTAACTTTTTCAAGATGCAAGTTCCATTTTGTGGGTTGCTTTTTAGTTTTCATGATTATACTAGTAGTTGAGCTTATTTAAATGTTTGTGATTTTGGAATTTCCTACTAGTAAGACAAAAAACACTAATTTTTGCAAAACTTGCTCTTCTCCACTGGAAATGAAGGTTAACAATAAATACCTTAATATGACAATATTTTTAACATTTGTCTTCGCTGTTCCACTGGAAATGAAGGTAAAGTATCATTTTGTTACTACTTTAAAGTGGTGGGAAAAGTTTATAAAGGATAGCGTACTAGAAAAGATAAGTAAAAAGATTACCACTACATAAGGACTACAAACTTTTGTAATGATATAGTAATAACATCTTTCTGAAAAGAAAGACTGACAGACAAAAAATGGATATTGAAATAGGTAGAACATATTTGATGAGAATTGAGGTAGGTAGAGAAGCTCTTACTTTTACTGGAAAAATTATTTCTATAAAAAATGGTTGGTTTGATTTTATTGACAAAGAAGGAGAAACACTTCATTACAATTTAAAATATTTAATTACATACAAAGAGGTTAGAAAATGATGACTAAAGAAGAAAGAAAAAAATATATGAAAAAGTATAATCAAAGACCAGAAAATAAAGTAAAGAGAAAAGAATATGAACAAAAGCCAGAGAACAAAATAAAAAAAGAAAGATATCATAAAAAATGGAAAGAAAACAATCCAACATGGACAAAGGAATATTATAAAAAGAATAAAAATAAGATATCAAAGCAAGGTAAAAAATATCGTGAAAATCCAGAAGTAAAAGAGAAGAGGAGAAAATATGATGAAAAAAATAAATCAAGATTTAAAAATACAAAATATAAAAATCATTTAAAAAGAAAATATGGGATAACACTAAAAGAATATAATAAGTTACTTTTAAAACAAGGTGGGGTTTGTGCTATTTGTAGAAATAAAGGAAATGGTAAAGCTCTATCTGTAGACCACAACCATCAAACAGGAAAAATTAGAGGTTTGATTTGTAGTAGTTGTAATTTAACTTTAGGATATGCTAAAGAAAATGTAGATAGATTAGAAAATTGTATTAAATATTTAAATTTTTATAGAGAGGTTAAAAAATGAACATTAGATTAATTGACAATTATAGAATATCATCAGATAAATATAACTATATTTTAATAAAAGAAGATGGTGATAGGGTAATTCATGAAGGATATTTCGCAACACTTGATTCTCTCGTTAAACATTTCGTAAATTTGAAGGTAAGGGGTTTTAATGCCAATTCCATACTTGGGCTACAGAATTCCATTATCTTACTCCAGCGTAGCCTTATCACGCTGTTACAACCCTTATCTGATAAAAAAATAGAAGCTAATGTCCCTTCAGAAGAGGTTATTTCAAATAACACTCAAATAGATAGAAATATGGAAGGGGAAGGTATAAAATGACTAAAGATAAAGTAATGATATATAAAATTGTTGATTATGATGAAAAACCACAAAAAAAATATGAAGTTGGTGGTTTTTTATGGTGGATTATTAAATTGTGTGTTAAATGTTCAAAACAAACTAAAAAGGAGGCTAAAAAATAATGGAAGAAATGAAAGAACAAGAAGTGGAAAATATATTATCTTATGATGACTTACAAGCCATGACAACTGGCGGTATAAAATTTGATAAAGATAAAACTTATTATGTTGAAGTCATTACAGAAAAATATCCACAAATACTTGAGTATGGTATGAGATATAAAAAATTAGGATATGATATTCCAAATTACTGCACAGACAAAGACCTTAAGATAATAACAAAGGAAGAATTTGAAGAATGGGAGAAATCTAAAAAGGAAGAAGATGAACCAATAGATGGGAATGAAGTATATTATGTAGAATATATTAGAGATTGGGATGGATGGGAAATTGGGGATAGAGCTAAAGCAGTAGGAACTTACTATGTAGAATTAATAATAAATAATGCTATAAAAAATATTACTAAAGAAGAATTTGAAACTCCTCGGCCTGAAGAAAGTGAAGTTGCTCCTAGTGCAACAACAGTTGCGTCTGACGCAACTGTAAAAGAAGTTTTAATGGAATACCCTAAATTAAACTACGAACAAGAAAAAGCAATAGAATTAGAAAAAGAAGGAAAACTTCCTGAACTTGCAGCACAATTAAAAGAAGATGGAAGAAAAAAACAAACTGAAGAAACCCTTAAAGAAATATTAAAAGAAGAAATGCCTAGGTTAGATTGGATAGATTTAAATGATTTAGAAGAAGAAACAAATACCCTACAAACTACAATATTTAGACAATTAGCAAGTGATTTCTATGAAAAGCAACCTTATTTTTATGATAGTGCCAAGATTTGGTGGATGTGGAATAAAGAAAAAAGTTGTTGGGAAAAAAGTGATGAAGTAGATATTATGAATCAATTTGATAGATATTTTATTCAAGAATCTGAAAAATCAAATATAAAAAGTGGAATAATAGAAGCTTTGAAGAAATGTGGAAGAAAGAACAAACCAAAAGAAATAAAACCTTCTTGGGTTCAATTTAAAAAAACAATTTATGATGTTGAAAACAAAGATACTTTTGAAGCAACACCAGAATTTTTTGTATCAAATCCAATTCCTTGGGAAATTGGGAAAAGTGAAGAAACTCCATTAATTGATAAATTATTTAAGACTTGGGTAAAGGAAAAAGATGTTATTAAATTATATGAGTTAATCGCTTATACTTGTGTGCCTGAAATGTTTATTCATTCTTTTATTTTTCTATTTTCTCCACCTGGAATGGGGAAAGGAACTTTTGTAAATCTATTACTTAACTTTATTGGAAGATACAACGCAGTTTCAACTTCAATTAATAGAATAAACTCAAATCCAAGATTTGAAACAAAAAATTGGAATAAAAAGTTATTAATTACTATGTCAGAAGTTTCAAATGTTAATGAATTAAAAAATTCTGGATTAATTAATCAAGCAACAGGGGAAGACCCAATTCCAGCAGAAGAAAAAGGTGGTGGAAGTTATGATTTTGTTAATTATGGAAAATTTATCTATCCAACAAACAAATTATTAAAAATAGACCCAGAAGATGGGTTTGGAAGAAGGGCAAGAACTATAAAGTTTCAAACAAGATTTGAAAGGGAAAAAAATGTTTTAAGTGATATAACTAATGAAGAATATGAAAATCTTGCTAAAAAATGTTTAAGAATTGCTAAAGAATTGTATGAAAGAAGAAGATTTACAGGAGACGTTGATATTTCACAAAGAATGAGTAATTATCAAGAAGAAAGTAAAACAATTTTGGAAAGATTTATTGATACTGAGTGTGATATATCAAATTTTGAAGAAAAAGTACAAATAGATGAATTTTTTTCTGTTTATTCTAATTATCTTAAAATTAATGGTGGTAAACCAAAAAATAAGTCAGAATTATCTAAAGAATTAAAGAAATTAGGTTGGGAAACAAAAAGAGAATGGGTTCCATCAACACAAGAAGGTTTAGATGGTTCTTTAAAAAAAGATTACAAAACTTTCATTTTAGGTATCTTTTTGAACACCGTGAACACCGTGAACACCCAAAGTTCACTCAGCTCTATAGAGGGGACTAACAGAGAATTGGGTGTTAACGCTGTTAGCACTGTTCATTCAAAGGGAAATAATGATAAATTAAGGATTGAATTTTTAGATAGAGAAGATAAGAATTTAACATTTGAAGAGTTTTGTAAACAAAGAGAAAATATAGATATACTTAAAAAAGATGTAGGAGGTGATAAAAAATGAAACTTACAAGAGGAAAATGTAAAGTATGTGGAGATATAAAAGATATTGCAGTTGCACCAGGTTGGTGGGTTGATGGTATGTGTTATGAGTGTGAAGGTAAAAAGATGGAAGAACATGATTAATAAAATGAAAGGAGGTAATAAATTATGAAACAAGAAAATATAAGTCCAGATAGAGATGCTAGCCTTGGTCTTATTTTTAGATTAAATAATCTTTGGGCTAAAGCAGATTATTATGCTGAAAATGGAGATTATGATAAATGGAATTGGGTATTAGATAGAATTTATGTGAATTTACAATATAGAAATTCAATGGTTAAATTTACTGATGAAAAGACAGGAAAAGTAAAATATAAAGTTCCAATGAAGGATGTTAAAGTATATAGATATTTTTCTATATCACTTGGTAATGCTAAGAAAAAATATACAGAATCTCGTAATAGGATAACCAAAAGAAAAATGAGAAATAAATGGTATCATCTTTTAATGGAAAAAGACATGTGGTTGAGAAAATTCATGCAGGAATTGAAGTTATATCTAAAAGAAACTGAAAAAAGAATAGGAACATCAGTGTATGGAACATTCCGAGGTGGAGGATAATGATAGTAACAGATATTGAATGGGTTGACAAAGGTGGAATTAAAAGAATAGGTTTTTATATGGATAATTATCTTGTAGAAAATTTAGCACCAACCCCCTCTTTTTTAGCACAAGATAGAGATGTGGTTGGAATAATTTCTGGTCAAGGGATGACTAGAAATGGTAAATCAACTATTGCTAATACTATAGGCTATTTTTTAGCATGGCTTATAGCAGGAGGTAGAATGGATTTAAGAAAAGATGGAGATGGTAATTATCTTAATCCAGTTGTGATTAAAAGGCCAAAGAAAAAAGTAAATTTTTCATTTGAAAATTTAGTTTATACTCCAGAGGATTTGAAAAGTACAGCTTTGAAGCTCCGTAAAAAATATGGTAAAGAACAATTGATTATTTATGATGAAACTAAAGGATTAGATTCTGCTGGTACTATGAAAAAGGTAAATCAAGACTTAGCATACTTTTTTCAAACTTGTGGTGCTGATAATAATGTTATTTTGATAGTTTTACCTAATTTCTTCAAACTTAATGAAGATATTGCAACAACACGAAGTATGTTTCTTGTTGATGTGTATACAGATAGAGATTGGAGGCGTGGATTATATAATTTTTATGGTCCAAAGGATAAAGAGTGGTTATATTTTAATGGAAAGAAGAGAATTGGGGTTGGAGCTAAGTATGCTTCACAACATCCAACCTTTTATGGGAGTTTTAGGGACTGGTTACCTTTTGATAAAGAAGAATATGAAGCTCAGAAGAGAGAAAAATTAAAAACAAGGGTATTTGGGAGCAGAGAACAACAAACAAGAGAAATTTACTGGGGGGTATTAGCTTTTTTAAAGACAAATAGTAATTTAACAACAAAAGAAATAGCTGAAGGGGTATCTAAGTTATTATATAGGGATATATCACCAAGAATATTAGAAAGTGCCCTATCAAATTACTATAAATATGCTGAAAACCATGAAAAAAGGGGTGATGTCTCCTAAAACTCGATGCATCGCACGCATAATCATCTTATATGAACCTATAACCCTTATGCGTGTGGGTGTGTGTCTAAAAGGAACTGATTGAGATGGAAAAAAACCAAAAGTTAAGAGAGATAGGATTGAAAGAGTATGTGAGATGGGAAGCAGGGCCTTGGAGGGGCTATAGAATAATAGGAAGGTTCATTATACATCGATATGGATTGCTTGATAGTGATTTAAAAATTATGAAAAATAAAAAGAATGTAATTTATGTTAGGAGAAGTGTACATAAGAAAAGAAAAATGCTTAGAGAATTAGAAGGAGGTATAAATAAAGATGAAGAAACAAAAGAAAGTTTTGAAAGAGAAACAAGTAAAGGAGAAACCATTAATTAGAAAAGGTAAACCTCTTGTAAAAATAGATAAAGGAGAATACTTAGATTATCTTGAATTGAAGAAAGATGTTGGAGAAGGTAACTATGAAGAATTCCTTAAATGGAAAGTTGATAAGAAGATGGAAGAAGAAGATGATTGGGAAGCTGAAGTAGGAGGTTCAGAAGAACCAACACCTTTCAAAGGAAACATCATTGCAGATAATGGAAAAGATATTATCATAAGAGAATTTGATACAGGATATTTATATGCTATAGCAAGAGTTATAGATATAACTAAGTTTAGAAATTCAAAAACTGTAACTGAAAAATCTGTATTAGTTAGACTAAGAAGATAAAATGGAAAATATTACATTTAAAGATTTAAACAAATGGCTTAAAGTTTTAGTAGTGTTTGGTTGGACAGCTTTAGGGTATTGCATAGTATTTTTTATAACAAATTTAGTAAGAAGCATTGCTTCAATAATATAAAATGGATGGAATAAAAAAGATAGATGAAAAACAAAAGGTAGAAGTAGTTGGTGTTCAACCACCTCAACCTTTACCCCCAATACAGTTCCCCCCCACTTGGAATGAGGTTAGCTATGGGGGAATAAGGATTGCTTCCAGCTACGAGGAGCTTCAGACATTGGTATCATGGATGAAATATCTAATTGATTTAGAAAAGGTTAGGAGGCCAGGTTATTTAGGATAAACAAAAAATGAATAAACAATTAAACATAGCAATATATGCTAGAGTAAGTAAAGAGATAGTGGATAGTAAAGATATACGTTACCAAGAACCAGACAATCAAATAGCACCACTAAAAGAATTTTGTAAGAGTATGAATTGGAATGTGAAATTTACATTTATTGATAGGAAGAGTGGAGCTGATAGTAATAGACCAGAATTTAAAAAGATGTTAGCAAAAGCAAGACAGCACCACTTCGATTTGTTATTAGTTTGGTCTTTAGATAGGTTTAGTAGAGAGCCTGTTGTTAATACCTTATCGTATTTAGAACAATTAAAGAAACATAATGTACACTTTAAAAGTTATACAGACAATATTGATACTAGAGAACAAGCAGATACGCAGGAATTAATGACGCTAATACTGATGTGGCAGTCACAAAATGAACGAAAAAGAATAAGTAAAAGAACTAAAGCTGGAATACAACGAAGGAAGAACCTAGGAGTATGGAAGGGTGGAAGACCATTTAAATCGTTACAGAATTCTGTAACGATTAAGAAAGAATAATAGCGTCTTACGAGAGTCTCGTAGGACGTGAGGCTTTATTACGAGACACTCGTAATATACCTATTACGAAAGCATCGTAAATTAAATCACACTACGAGAGTATTGTAGTGTAAATTAAAGGGGGGTAGCTAAATACAACAAGGAAAAGCACCTACCCTTTAATTGTTCGTTTAATTAAGAATTATTTTCTTCTTTTTTTCCTAACCTTTTTATAATAAATTGGTATAAATTCGTCACCTTCTTCAGCATCTGAATAATAAACTCTTTTCCAAAACCTTACCTTTTTACCTTTTATTATTGGTT
>SDBS01002900.1_pt1 | contig 16950 bp, 17 predicted proteins | sample 2277091 | NCBI WGS metagenome assembly SDBS01 (sample SAMN10404972, study PRJNA504765) | marine sediment metagenome | isolation source: marine sediment core GS10_PC15, 163 cmbsf | place: Arctic Ocean: Southern Knipovich Ridge | collected 2010 | reverse complement strand
GGTCGCGCTCGGACTGGCGCTTGATGAAGGTGTAGGGCGTCTCGTTCCAGCGCGTGACTTGGCGCCGCTTGTTATCGAGAACAAGGTCACCCCGGTCGGTGCGGACCGTCAGCACGGCATGCCGCTCGTTATTCTCGTCGCGCACGACGGTGATGAGAAGCGTGCTGTCCGGCCAGCCGCGCTCGATCAGCATGCGCCGCTTGAGCAGCACATAATCCTCGCAGTCGCCTTTCCCCGACGGGTAGGTCCACACTTCAACCTTCCCATAGAGGTCAAGATCGCTAACCGGCCTGACGGCGTCATTGACGTGATCGTTGATGGCCTCAAGCTCGGTGATGCGTGCCGCCGTCAGCTCCACGCGATGGGCGAAACGGGCCGATGGCTGGCACTCCGCCCGATTCTCACGGCAGAAGGTCACATAGCCGATCGGCGGTAAGGTATCGCCGAAGGCCTGCATGAAGGTGATCGTCTGCGGCTTGCGCGCGGGCGCGAGCTGAATGCTGTGGTCATTGATTGCGTCGGCTGGCAAGGATGAGACGAACATCAAAAAGGCCGATCCCAAAACGAACTGTTTCATTACACCCCCCTGTTCTTGAGGGGCACTCTCTCAGAAAGATTTTGAGATCAGGATAAGGAAAGACCGTAGATTAAAACGGTATTGGCAACAGTTTTTTAGCGAGAATTACGCAAACCTGAATCAATTAGGTTGCCCAAAAGTTTAGAAGTTGGCGCAAGCAAGTACCGCGAGAAGCCTGCCCAGCGCGCTTTTGGCCAAACACTCTTTAGCTTGATAGGGGCTCGATCAGCCCAAGGCGCTGGCGATGCTGTGGCGTCTAAATATCGTCCGAGTCGACAATCAATCAGTAGGCGTCCTTCCGTTTATCCAGGCCTCCCTCATAGACCCGGAAGCGGCGGCGAACCGGGCGCACGCCGTCCGTCGCGTGAGGCCTGCGCGCCCTGCCACAGGTGGCGATGAAGGCGGAGGCCCCGTCAGGCCAATGGAGGTCGAGGTCGATAATCTCCTGGCGCACCAGCGGTGAGGCGCCAAGCCAGAAGGGCGGGTCGATGGCGCTGATCGCGCCGAGAAGGCGATTGACCGTGTGGCCGGTATGGATCAGAGGCATCAGCAGCAGCTCGAATTTGGCTTGCCGGTTCTCCTCCGTATGGGCCTGGAACACCACCTCGCCTATTGCGGCGTCGGTCAAAATGCTGCGCAGGAGCGAGGCCAGCGCCTCCTGGTCGTCGGGCTCCCACAGGCTTAGGAGTTCGATACCTCTGAGCTCGCGGCCGAATTGCTCACAAATCTTGGTTCCAGCCAGGCGAAACCGGACGCCATGGGGGCCAGTACATTCGGCAATGAAGGTTTCCGGCAGCAGCGGGGCGATCTTGGCGGGCTCGATCTCGAAGCGCTGGGGAGCGCGCCTGCCATTGCGCACGCGGTCCCAATACGCGTAAAGCTGTTTACTCGTCGTCTGCTGCATGAACTCACCTGTCGCGAAAACGCTACACCTTGGCCAAGCCCCCGCCCAACCTTCCGCCAAACCAAGGTAAAAATCCCAGTTTGGGACAGGGGCTTGAGGTGGCAGCGCCGATGGCCTCGCAGAGCACGGACTGTGCCAGCGCTCGCGCTCTGGGCGTGGACAGGCGATAAGAGCTCATGGCCGCCCGCGAACCCATCTTCAACTTGCCCCGCAGCGTCGTTCTCGCCGCGGTCGTGATGGTCGGGGTCCAATTTCTCAGGGACTTGCTGCCGGATGTTGAGGATGCGCGCCTGCTTCTGACGCTAGCCTTCATCCCGGCCCGCTATAGCGGGGAGGCATTCAAGCTTCCTGGCGGCTATGTCACCTGCGTCACGTCGTTTTTCACCTACATGATTGTGCATGCGGGCTGGATGCACGTTACCATCAACGTGCTGTGGATGGTCGCCTTTGGCAGCGCCGTGGCAAAGCGCATCGGCGATGTGAGATTTCTATATTTTTCAACCCTTTGCGGGGTGTCCGGGGCGCTCACATATCTTGTCTTCCATTTCGGTGGGTTGGCACCGATGGTCGGCGCTTCGGCAGCAATTTCCGGCCAGATGGCCGGCGCGCTCAGATTTTTCTTCAACATGCGCTGGGGCGTGCCGGGCGCTGAACCGCCCGATGTTAGGCAAGTCCCATTGACGAGCCTCGGCGAGACCTTCAAGGACAGGCGCATTGTCCTGTTCCTCATAATCTGGGTCGTGCTCAACGCGATTTTCGGCCTGATCCCTCAACCCATTGTTGGCGCCGGCGGCGGGATCGCTTGGGAGGCCCATATCGGCGGTTTTCTATGCGGATTGTTCAGTTTTGGCCTTTTCGACAGGGCAAGCCTCGGAACGCCGCGACCGCTCCAGGCGCGTTAGGGATTGCGCGTCTTCCCACACAGGGACAAGATTAGGCAGCCAAACGGGGCCTAAGTCCTCGGGGGCTGGAGGAAACGATCATGAATGTTGCCGCAATCCTAAAGCTGAAGGGCCCGGGGGTGGTGACCACGACCCCCGCGACCTCCTTGCTCGATATCGCGAAATTGCTCGACGAGCACCACATCGGCTGCGTCGTCGTCGCAACCGATGACGGTAAGGTCGTCGGCATCGTGTCGGAGCGCGATATCGTGTGTGCGATCGGACAATCCGGTGCACAAGTGCTGAAACAGCCGGTCGATGCCGTCATGACCACGGCGGTGGTGAGTTGCCGCGAGGCCGACACCATCGAAAAGCTCATGTCGGAGATGACGTCCCACAGATTCCGTCACATGCCTGTGGTGGAGAGGGAACGGCTGATCGGACTCGTCTCCATCGGAGACGTGGTGAAAATGCGGATTGCCGAGGCGGAGATGGAAGCAGCCGCGATGCGGGAGTACATCACCGCCCACTAGGCGGCCAGTGCCTGGATCACGTGCTTGATCTCCTCGATCTGCTTTTCGGCTGCCTTGACGCCGAGGTTGATCGCTTCGCTGGCGCGGTGGAAGTCGAAGAGACCGATGTCGCCGACTTTCGGGGTGATGGTGATGTCGGGCGGATCGCCGGCGAGACGGGAGCGGGCGATACGATCCTGCGTGATGTTGATGGCGTCCATCATCACCGCGGAGATGCCCGGCGCGCCGTTACCTTTGCCGGAGAGTTGCCGGTGCAGGAGATGCACCGCCGCGCGGCCATTGCCGGTCCGGAAATTGGTGTCTTCAGGCGGCTGCGGTAGCGGCTCGGCGAACGCTTCCTGATCGTGGATGACCGCGCTCTTGCCGAACGCGTCGCCGTTGAGATTGACGGCGACGACGACCGTTGCCCCCAAAGCGCGGCACACCGAAACGGGGATCGGGTTGACGAGCGCCCCGTCGATTAGCCAGCGGCCGTTGATTTTGACCGGACGAAAGATGCCGGGCAGGGCATAGGAGGCCGTGAGCGCATCGACCAGGCTTCCCTTGTTGAGCCAAATCTCGTGGCCGGTGCCAAGCTCGGTGGCCACGGCCACGAACTTTCGGTCTAGCTGCTCGATCATGACATGCTCAAGGTGGCTCTGGAGCTTGTCGCTCAAGCGCTGGCCGGTGATGAGGCCCGAGCCGCCGAAATTGAAGTCGAGAAAGCCGAACAGCCGGCGGCGGGTCAAGCCGCAGGCGAACTCTTCGAGAGCGTCGAGGCGGCCTGTGAGATGGCAGGCCCCGGCGACCGCGCCGATGGACGTACCGGCGACGACGTCCGGTTCAAGGCCTGCCTCGGCCAGTGCCTTGAGGACGCCGATATGGGCCCAACCGCGAGCCGCTCCGCCGCCAAGGGCGATGCCAAGAATCGGTTTTGCCACGCTCTTACTCCCGACAGATCCGAGCCTAACACCCTAATATATAGGCTTTAAGGTTCCGTTGCGGCAGGGTCGTGGCCGTAAATTTCGGCGGGATCGAAAAGTCTCTCACTCTCGACGAAACGGAGCGTAAGTCCGGGCGAGGGGGCCTCGCCAGTTGCGACGGCGCGGTAGAAGCAGGTTTTGCGGCCGGTGTGGCAGCAGGCTCCCGCGCCTTTCATCTCCACCTTCAGCCAGATCGCATCCTGGTCGCAGTCGGTGCGCAGCTCGACCACGCGCTGAGCGTTGCCGCTCACTTCGCCTTTTCGCCAAAGCTTGCCGCGCGAGCGCGACCAGTAATACGCCTCGCCCGTCTCGATGGTGCGGGCAAGCGCCTCGGCGTTCATATAGGCGAGCATCAGCACTTCGCCGCTGCGGGCGCAGGTCGCCACGACCGGTATCAGCCCTTGGGCGTCAAATCTTGGGGTGAAGCGGGTTGTGTTCTCAAGCTCGGCTTGATCCCCGGGAGGGGAAAAGACATCAGCCTTCGTCACCGCGACCTGTCCTTCGCGGCCGGCTCTGTCACGAGCGGCCGCGGTCAATGGCAAGCATCATGAAGCGGGCTTGCTGTGCCGGATCCTCTTTGAAGATGCCGGTGAACTGGGTGGTGATGGTGGCCACGTCCGGCTTCTTCACGCCGCGGATCGACATGCATTGATGCACCGCCTCGATCATCACGGCGACGCCTTTCGGCTTCAGCACCTTGTCGATGGCCTCGGCAATCTGCGCCGTCATGGTCTCCTGGGTCTGCAAGCGCCGGGCGAAGACCTCAACCACGCGTGCAAGCTTGGAGATGCCGACCACGCGATCCGTCGGGAAATAGGCGACATGCGCCTTGCCGAGGAAAGGAATCATATGGTGCTCGCAATGGGAGTGCAGCTCGATATCACGCAGCATGACGATGTCGTCGTAGCCTGCGACTTCGTCGAAGGTTCGCGACAATACGTCGAGCGGGCATTCGCGATAGCCCGCGAAGAATTCGTCATAGGCGCTGACCACGCGGCGCGGCGTCTCGCGCAGGCCTTCGCGGTCCGGGTCATCGCCCGCGTAGCCGATAAGCGTGCGTACGGCCTCCTCGGCCTCCTCGCGTGACGGGCGCGCGATCGCGGGTCCGCGGCCAATCTCCATGCCGGCGTAGGGCCTGGTGGGCAGTTTCTTTACCGTCGCGTCCATGAGCTTTCCTTGACAGGTCAACGCCTAAGGGCCATCGGCCATTCAGTATGATGGGTTTGGAGGATTGTGCAACGGGCCGACGCACCCCCTCAAACTCATGAAATTCATGCTGCAGGTGCAGCGTGTGGCGGCGTCGCAGCAAAAGACCTAGGCTTGCCTACATCCCCGACCCGGGCTGCATATATAATGCGTGAGCCTAGCTCGCAAGCGAAGGGCGCCCCCAAAGAGCCGAGCCATGAGCCTGCCAGACGACATCTACAGCCAGCGGATATTGGAGCTTGCCGGGAATATTCCCCGGACGAGCCGGCTTGAGCAGCGCCAGGCCACCGCCACGGCCCATTCTAAGCTCTGCGGCAGCACGGTGACGGTCGATCTCCGCATGGACGGCGACGTGGTCATCGACTATGGCCAGCATGTGAAGGCCTGTCTGCTCGGCCAATCGGCGGCTTCGGTGATGGGGCGGGAGATCGTCGGCTCGACGGTGGAAGAGTTGCGCGCCGTCGGCGACGCCATGCGCAAGATGCTGAAGGCGGGAGGTCCGGCGCCCACCGGGAAATGGGGAGATTTGGCTGTGCTTGAGCCTGTACGGGACTACAAGGCCCGGCAGCCGTCGACGCTGCTCGTGTTCGACGCGGTGGAGGACGCGATTGGCCAGATCGAGGCAAGGCGCGGAGAGAAGCGCGCTCCAGCGCAAGAGGCGGCCGGTCATGCATGAGACCTCCAGCGAAAGCGCGCCCGTAGCGCTGCGCTTTGGCCAGAGGTTGGCCAGGGCGCTGATGCTTGCACCCATTATGGCCTATCGCCTGACGCTGTCGCCGCTGATTGGCGTCCACTGCCGGCATTTGCCGACCTGCTCGGACTACGCACGCGAGGCGATCGAGAAAAACGGCGCCTGGAAGGGCGGCTGGCTGACGCTCGCGCGGCTTTGCCGTTGTCACCCGTTGGGCAGTCACGGGCATGACCCCGTGCCGGACCTCTCGGCCGAGCGCCGTCCCTTTGCCCCTTGGCGCTACGGACGCTGGCGATTGCCGACTAGTGACGTAATCGAAGAATCCCGATAAGAAGCGCTAGCCTGAAAATCATCAATCTCTTACCTGCGCTGGTACGCAGGAGTGAGAGGAGCGACAGATATGATTTCCCTCACCTTTCCCGATGGTTCCGCGCGCGACTTCAAACCTGGAGTCACAGGACGCGACGTTGCCGAGTCAATCGCCAAGTCTCTGGCCAAGAAGGCGGTGGCGGTTGCGCTCGATGGCAAGATCCACGATCTGGCCGAGCCGATCGAAGCGAACGCGCATATCCGCATCCTCACCCGGACCGACCCCGAGGCGCTGGCACTCATCCGCCACGACGCCGCCCATGTCATGGCGGAAGCCGTGCAGGAGCTCTATCCCGGCACGCAAGTCACCATCGGCCCGGTGATCGAGAACGGCTTCTATTACGACTTTGCCCGCGACGAGCCGTTCACGCCCGACGATCTGCCCAAGATCGAGGCGAAGATGGCCGAGATCGTCGCGCGCGACCGCCCGTTTTCTTGCGAGGTGGTCGACCGCGAGGACGCCAAGAAACTGTTCCGCGAAAAGGGCGAGACCTTTAAGCTCGAGCTGATCGAGGCGATTCCCGGTGGCGAGGAGGTCAAGCTCTACAGTCAGGGCGAATGGCTCGACCTTTGCCGCGGGCCGCACATGACCTCGACCGGAAAAATCGGCAAGGGCTTCAAGCTTCTGAAGATCGCCGGCGCCTATTGGCGCGGGGACTCCAACAACCCGATGCTCCAGCGCATCTACGGCACGGCTTTCGCGAGCGAGGAAGACCTCAAGGTCTATCTGCATCAGCTCGAGGAGGCGGAGAAGCGCGACCACCGGCGCTTGGGCCGGGAGATGGACCTGTTCCATTTCCAGGAGGAGGCGCCGGGCGCCGTCTTCTGGCATTCCAAGGGCTGGGCTCTGTTCATGGCGCTAATCGCCTATATGCGTCGGCGCCAGCTGGCCTGGGACTATCTCGAGGTCAACTCCCCAGACATGATGGAGCGCACGCTCTGGGAGCAGTCCGGCCATTGGGAGAAGTTCGGCGATCATATGTATGTCACGGAGACGCCGGATGAGCGCATCTATGCCTGCAAGCCCATGAACTGTCCGGGGCACGTGCAGATCTTCAAACATGGACTGAAGAGCTACCGCGATCTTCCTCGGCGCATTGCCGAATTTGGCAAGGTGCATCGCTACGAACCGTCGGGTGCCCTGCACGGGCTTTTGCGCGTGCGCCACTTCACCCAGGACGACGCGCATATCTTCTGCACCGAGGATCAGATCACCGAGGAATGTGTGACGCTGAACGAGCAGATGCTTTCCATCTATCGCGACTTCGGCTTCGAGGACGTGCTGATCAAACTCTCGGACCGGCCCGAAAAGCGGGTCGGCGACGATGCGGTGTGGGACAAGGCGGAGGCCGCGCTGAAGCGCGCGGTCGAGGCTGCCGGCCTCACCTACGAGTTCAGTCCGGGCGAGGGCGCCTTCTATGGGCCGAAGCTCGAATATGTCTTACGCGACGCCATCGGGCGCGACTGGCAGTGCGGCACCATCCAGGTCGATCTCAATCTTCCGGGGCGGCTCGGCGCCTTCTATATCGGATCTGACGGCGAGAAAACCGTGCCGGTGATGATCCACCGCGCCATGTTCGGCTCGCTCGAGCGTTTCATCGGCATCCTCATCGAGCATCACGCCGGGCATCTGCCGCTTTGGCTTGCGCCGGTGCAGGCGGTGGTCGCCACCATCGTGTCCGACGCCGACGACTACGCCGAGCAAGTGCTTGACGCCTTGAAAGCGGCGGGGCTTAGGGCAGAGGTGGATGGTCGCAACGAGAAGATCAACTACAAGGTGCGCGAGCATTCGCTTGCCAAAGTGCCGGCGCTGCTCGTGGTCGGCAAGCGCGAGCCTGAGGAGGGCACCGTGTCGGTGCGGCGCCTAGGCTCTCAACGGCAGCAGGTGATGACGCTCGACGAAGCGGTGCGCGCGCTCGTTGACGAAGCTTTACCGCCAGATCTGCGAGAAGCTGCCGCGCGCAAAGCCGCCTGAGGCGAGACGCGCCGTCAGGGAAGTTGCGGGCGAAGTAGGATTCCCGGATTGAGCAGTATGCCCGCGGCGCCAGGATTTGGTGTGGCGGAAGGGTCCGAAGCGAAGGCGGCGCCGGTTTCGGAGCCGGTTGGGCTGGCGAGGGCGTCACCGACCTCCGATTCCGTGGGCGGGTCCATGATGGCCTGAAGCGCTTCGGGCGAGGTCGGCCCGTACTCCATGACGACCTCGACCTGTTTGGCCTCTCCCGTCGATACCGGGAATCTGCTCGTGTAGCTCGAACCGCCATTACGAGCGACGACGGCGTAGTCGCCAGCCGCCAAGACATGTGTCGGTATGGCGCCGGCGCTCTCCTTCACGAGGTCGCCGCGCGACGTGAGAACGCTCCACTGAGTGTCGGCAATCGCTTCGCCGCCCGGATTCTGCACGAGGCGGAAGGTGACCGGCGCCGCTGCGTGCTTGATGGTCGCCTCGGTGAGCTTGCCCGGCTCCACGGTGACGTCCGCCCGCACGACCGCGTTCGCATCTCCGTAAGTGCTGACAATGTGATAGGCGCCAGCGTTGAGTCTGATGACGATACCGAGCTTTGCGTTCCCCAGTACCTCCTGGCGATGGCCGAACTGATCCTCCTCGTCGAAGAGGATGTCGAAGCGGACGCTGCCAGCGGGCAACGGCTTGCCATCGGCCAGGGTGGCAGCAAGTTTGAGACCGCCTGTATTGAGGACGAAGGTCTCCTCGAGCGACTTACCATTTTCGACCTTGATCTTCTTGGTGAGGTTGGAAAGGCCGTAAGCCGCGTTGACGAGATACTCGCCGGGGAGGAGGGCGGCGGTAGGCATCGCCTCACGGTGGGTGCTCACAAGGGTGCCACTCAGACTGGCGCTTGTGCCTGTGGTGAATACGCTCCAGACGAGTCCGGACGTGAGCTCTGGTCCGGACTCGGTGATCAGGGCTTTGAAGGTGACCGGGACGGGACGGGCCGGTGGGGCCGGCGCGACGCGGGCGACGCTGGTTTCCGTTTGACCTTCGACGGCCCTGGGGGCCGACTTTCGGATGTTGGTCTGTCCTGGCGTTGTCGACTTCACCGCCTCGGACTGGGTCGCGGCGGCTTGCGGGCTTGGCGGAATGAGCAGCGCGCCGGGCATCGTGGCACCGGACGACGGCGCAACCACGGGCGCTCCTTGTGGAGCGACGGCGATACCGCTCGGCAGCGGCAGGGCGGAGATTGTCGCCAGCGTCAGGGCGAGGCGCTGCTTGAGTTCAGCACCGTTGGCGGCGGTGAGGAATTGGCCGCCGGTTTTTTTGGCAATGCAGCTTATGGAGGCGAGGGTCTTTTGGGCGTTTTCGTCGAAGGCGATCACATGGATACGTAAGCCTCGCATTTTCTGCTTGAGCAGCTCGGCGGTCCCGCACACATCCACCTTGCAGCTATCGGCGCTGCCAGCGATGAGAATGACATCGAGCCTGCCGCCCTGGCCTCCCCCCAATCTGGCGGCTTCGGTGAGGGCGGCGCCGATCGGCGCTTCGCCTTTGGGTTTGATGCCGCCGATCAGTTTCTCCTGGGTCTCGACGGTCAGTTGGCCAGGCTTGGCTAGAATCTCGGTGTCGGCACAGTTCGATGCCTTGCGGTGACCGAAGGCGACAAGACCGAAGGAGAGGCGATGCTGATAGGCGGCGATGCCATGAGCAAGCTCGGAGCGCACGGTGGCAATTTTGGCCGCATCGCCAAGCTTGGACCCCATGCCGCGCGAGGCATCAAAGACCAAGACGGTCGCGCCTTGTGTCGGTGCTGCTTGCTGCGCCGTGGCGGCGCCGGTTGCGGCAATACAGGCGAGAGGCAGGAGTACAGCCTCAAGCTTTGCGCAACGCGTCCCCCACATTGTCTGCTCCGAAATCAGCCGGCCGCCAGTGTTTATGGCGGGCTGCGGACTGCTACAACGGGGCGAAATTTCGCTAAGACTGAGGCGGTTTTGAGGTGGACTCGGCGCCGCTGAAGCCCGCTGGTTCAGGAATCTGGCATTGTTCGGCGTTTATTTTCGCGATAGGCCATGGCGCTCATGGTTACCTGAGGGTGGCGCGGTCTCCGCGCGAAAGCGAGGGGGTAAGGGCCAGGTCTCATGTTCTACGATGCCGTCGCCAACACCCACGGCCTGAAATTCGATCCGTTCAAGGCGCTCGTCGCGCCGCGGCCGATCGGCTGGATCTCGACGATCGGCAAGACCGGCGTGGTCAACCTTGCGCCTTATAGCTTCTTCAATGCGGTCTCGACGGACCCGCATTTCCTCATGTTCGCGTCGGGCGGCCGCAAGGACAGCCAGCGCAACGCCGAGGAGACGGGCGAGTTTGTCTGCTCCCTTGCCACTTACGAACTGCGTGAGGCGATGAATCTGACCTCGGCCCCGGTTGGGCCCGAGATCGACGAGATGCAGCTTGCCGGCTTGACGGGGGCGCCCTCGCAGCTCGTGGCCCCGCCGCGGGTGAAGGAGTCGCCTGTTGCTTTCGAGTGCCGCTATTGGCGCACCATCGATCTGTCGGGCAAGGATGGGGCGCCGGGAACGCATTCGATTGTGCTCGGTCAAGTGGTCGGCGTCCATATCGACGATGCGGCGATCGTCGACGGCCTCGTCGACGTGACGAAGCTCAAGCCGATCGCGCGGCTCGGTTATGGCGACTATGCCGTCGTCGACGAGGTGTTCTCGCTCAACCGGCCCGGCAACGCCGGCGCTTGAGGTGAGGGGTCAATCGCCGAACTGCTCCGAGAAAATGCGCTCGGCAAGGCTATGGCCTGGATCGAACATCATGAAGATGTCGATGGCGCTTTCCTCCTTCACCTCGACGCTGGCGACGTCGCGGAACTCGGTGTGATCGGCAACGGCGCTCACGGGCCGCTTCTCAGCCTCGAGAGCATGGACCACGATGGTCGCGTCATTTGGCAGAAGCGCGCCGCGCCAGCGGCGTGGGCGGAAGGGGCTAATCGGGGTGAGCGCCAGTAGGGGTGCGTTGAGGGGCAGGATCGGGCCGTGGACCGAGAGGTTGTAGGCCGTGCTGCCGGCTGGCGTGGCAACGAGGACGCCATCGCAGATCAGCTCGTCGAGGCGCACCGTGCCGTCGATGGCGATCTTGAGCTTGGCCGCTTGATAGGTTTGGCGGAAGAGGGACACCTCGTTGATGGCAAGCGCCTGGTGCGTTTCGCCCCTCACGTCGTGGACCGTCATGCGCAACGGGTGAATGACGTTGATCTCAGCCTTCGCCAGGCGATCAAGCAGACCGTCTTCCCGGTAGTCGTTGAGCAAAAAGCCCACAGATCCCCGGTTCATGCCGTAGATGGGGATGCGGCTGGTGAGATGGCGGTGCATGGTTTGCAGCATCAACCCGTCGCCGCCGAGCGCCACGATGGCGTCGGCTTGCTCGACCGGCACGTTGCCGTAGCGCTCGATGAGGCGCCTGAACGCGTCCGCGGCCTCTTCGGTCTCGCTGGCGACGAAGGCGATGTTGTGAAAGCGTTGCTGCATGGCCGTGGCGCTTGGAGGCGGGCTTTGGAGCGGGCACTATAAACGCGACAAGACCCATCCGTGGCAAGTCTGTCGCGCAATGCGAGGGAGTGGTGAATCCATGGAACAAGACGATCTACCGGTCCTGATCTATTCGACCTTCGCCAGTCTCGAGGAGGCCAAGAGCCTCGGGGACGCGCTGGTGGCGGCGCGCCTGGCGGCTTGCGTCAATATCTTCCCCGGCATGGTCTCGATCTATGCGTGGAAGGGTGGCCGCGAGGTGGCGGACGAGGTCGCCATGATCATCAAGACGAGAAACTCGCTGACGGAGACGGTCCTGGCCGAGGCAAAGCGCCTCCACCCCTACGAGTTGCCGGCGCTGCTGGTGATTCCGACCGCGGGCGGCAGCGAGGACTATTGTGGCTGGATCCTCGCTCAGACCGAGCCGCCGCCATCGCCCTAGGCTCCGAAGAGCGGAAGACCCGAGCGTTGACCGTGTCGCCTAGACTTGGCGCATATTCCGGCACTAAGACGTAAGGGCAGGCTGAGAGGTAAGGGATTGTACCGTTTCGGTGCGAGGGCCGGGCCAAACAGGCGCTTGCCTTAACCCGCCTCTCGCCATCTCCCGCGCAAAGCAATGGTTAAGGCTCTCCCGTTAGGCTGGAGCGAAGGCTCTGCCGGACCTCGTGGTCGGATGGCAACCCAGCATTGCGGCGCCGGCGCGAGATGCGCCTTGCGTCGCGGCCTGAGCGGTCTTCGCGGGGACGCGTATGGATGTAATCGGCAGACAATCACCAAGGCTTGCACCAAGGCTTGCACCAAGGCTTGCACCAAGGCTTGCTCTTCTCGGCGATTGGGCAAGGCGCGCGCCGCGCGCATCCCCTTGGGGGCAGCGCTGGGTGCTTGGGGCGTTTTGGAGCCTGAAGCCGCCGCGTCTTTACGGAGTGCTTGCCACGCTGGCGATGGTGGCCAAGTCCTATGCCGGGCTTGGCTTGAAGCGAGGTGAGCTGCCCGATCCCGATAGAGCGTTGCGCCAGCCGGACGGTCTTGCCGGTATCTGCGCCGATATGAGTGTCGCCACTCTGAAACGGGCCTACGCCGAGGGGCTGTTCCCGTTGGCCCATATCGGATCGCAGAAATGGTGGGCGCCATCGGAGCGCATGGTGCTCTTTATCGAGGACTTCCACCTTGAGAAGAATTTGCGGCGGAGACTCCGGCAGAAGGAGTTTCGTGTCACCTTCGATCAGGATTTCGCGGGGGTCATGCGCGCTTGCGCCGAGCCGCGCCCAGGGCGTGTGCCGCTCAGCTGGATCGGGGAGGACACTATCGAGGCCTATACGCGCGCCTTCGACGCCGGCCTTGCCCATTCCGTCGAGGTGTGGGACCGCGCCGGCAATTTGGTCGGCGGCGCCTATGGCTTGTCGATCGGCCGCGTGTTCTTCACCGAATCCCAGTTCGGCCGTCAGCGCGACGCCTCGAAAGTGGGCTTCGCCACGCTGAATTGCCATCTCCAGCGCTGGGGCTATGTGCTCAACGACGGCAAATCTCTGACCGGCCATCTCAGCCAGCTCGGTTTCACCCTAGTGCCTCGGGCCGCGTTCAATGCTTTGTTGGCGAAAGCATGTCGCGAGCCTGGGCATGACGGGAGATGGTCCGTCGATAATCGCCTCGATGTCGCCATTTGGAACCCGAAAGCCGCCATGCTCGCGGCTTAAGGGTTCATTCGCCGACCGAAGTCGCTATAGTCCCAGAAATCTTACCTCTTTGACGTCTTGGCTCTTTGGCGCGGAGCCCGCTCGATGACTGTCGCGGCAATCGATCTCCAACTTCTGGCCAATGCCGGGTTTCCTCCGGTCCGCTTCGCTTCCGGCGATGTGATCTTCAAGGAGGGCACCCAGGGCGACAATATGTACGTGATTCGCTCCGGCGAGATCGAGATCGCCCGCGACGGCAAGGTCATCGAGATGCTCGGCCCTGGGGGCGTCTTTGGCGAGATGGCCTTGATCGACAGCTCGCCGAGGAGCGCCACGGCAGCCGCCAAGACGGCTTGCGTGGTGGTGCCAATCTCCGAGAAAACCTTCCTGTTTCTTGTGCATGAGACGCCGTTTTTCGCCCTGGCGGTGATGCGTACCCTCGCCAAGCGGCTCAGGCGCCAGAACGAGAAAATGTGAGGGCGACTTCCCGCAAAGACCGCTAGGCCGCCATTTTTGCCTTGCATTGCGGCTGGCCGCAGCCATGATCGGCGCTAACCGCAAACCTGAGATTTCCGAAAAACGGCCGTGTCGTCACTCGCCAATTCGGCGCTGAAGCGCCCGCGCAATGTCGATGTTTCAACCCTCGGCCGTGACGCTTTAGCAGGCGTCATTTCCGCGGCGGTGACGATCGCCTATTGCATCTCCTTCAGTGCGCTGATTTTCCAAGGGGCGATCGCCAGCGGATTCTCTCTCGGGCTTGCCGCGCTGCTTATGGGCACGGTGGTGACCGGTATCGTCGTGGCGCTCACCACCACGCTCGCTCCCGCCGATGCCGGACCCGACACGCCAGCCGTCGCGGTCATGAGCGTTCTTGCCGCGACGGTGGCCGCGGGCCTTGCCGCGCGCGGCGCAAGCGCCGAGGTGATGGTCGTCAACGCGCTCATCGCCATCACCGTGAGCACCTTCGCCACCGGCGTGTTTCTGTTTGGCATTGGAGCTTTCCGGCTCGGCCAGTGGCTCCGCTTCGTGCCCTACCCGGTGATCGGCGGGTTTCTTGCCGCGTCTGGCTGGTTGCTCATCACCGGTGGGGTCGAGGTCGTAACGGGAAGCAATCTCACCCTGTCGCCATCGAGCTGGGTTCCGGTGGTCTCGGCCGATTTCGCGCTGCAGATTGGCGTCGGCCTGGCGTTCGGGCTTCCCATCGTTGTCTTGCGGCGCTGGGTGCAGAGCTTTCTCGCGCTACCCATCGCTTTCATCGCCTTTGTCGTCATCATGGATCTGATGCTGTTCGCCGTCGTCGATGCGGGGCCGGGACGGGCTGCATGGTTTCTGCAAGGGGTCGGCGACCTCAGCCTGTGGTGGCCCCTCGGGGCGGTCACGCAGAGCGATATCGATTGGGGCGTGCTTGCCAGGAGCAGCGCCGAGATCGGCGCTGTCTGTGGCGTGACAGCCATCTCCATGCTGCTCGACGTGTCGACTCTCGAAGTCGCGCGGCATAAGTCGGCGGATCTCGACAAGGAATTCAGAACCAACGGTCTTGCCAACGTGCTTGCGGCGGTGCTCGGCGGCGTGGCTGGAAATCTGTCGCTCCAGGGCAGCATCCTGATCAAGGAGGCGGGCGCGGTGACACGCTGGGCGGGCGTTTTGGCGGCGCTGTCGGTTGCGCTTGTGCTCTTCGCCGGGGCCGATATTGGCAGCATCGTGCCGAAGGCGATCCTGGGTGGGATGCTCGCTTATCTCGGCGTGATGATCCTTATGGCGGCTCTCGTGCATTCTCCTGCGCAAGGTTCGGTGGCGGACCTTGCGCTTGCCGTCGCCATCATGATCGTCATCGTCTATTTCGGCTATCTGCTCGGCGTCGTGCTCGGTGTGGTCGGCGCCTGTCTGTTGTTCGCCCTGAGCTATAGCCGTATCGGCGTGATCAGGCGCCATCTCACGCGCCAAGAGCTGTCGAGCAATGTCGAGCGCTCGCCCCAGCAGTCGCGGCTCCTGCGCGACGAGGGCAAGCGCATCCATGTCTTCTGGCTCTCGGGCTTCATCTTTTTCGGTTCTTCCAACGGGCTGTTCGAGCGCATCAAGCGGGTGATCGAGGCGCAAAACGACCAGCCGGTCGGCTTCGTCGTGCTTGAGTTCAGCGCGGTCCCGGGCCTCGACACCTCAGCCGTGTTGAGCCTCGTCAAGCTCAAGAACTATTGCGAGGAGCACGGGGTTGCTCTCGCCTTTTCGGGCTTGGGTGACAAGCTGCGCGTTGCCTTCGAGAGGGCCGGGTTCTTCGGCAGAGAGAGCCCGCATCACGCCTTCGACGGTCGCAACGAGGCGGTCGAGTGGTGCGAGGACATGCTGCTCATGCATCACGAGGTGGGCGAGGCCTCGGCGCACAGCTTCGAGACGTGGCTTCAAGAGGAGTTAGGCGGACAGGCGGATTTCGCTCGTTTGGCCTCCTTTATGGAGCGCCGCGAGTTGAAAAAGGGCGAGTTCCTGTTCCGGCAGGGCGAGCCTGCCGATTCCATCGTGCTACAGGCCTCGGGCTGCACCGCCATCACTATCGACGACGAGCATGGCCGGCCGATCAGGCTGCGGCGCATGATGGGTCACACGATCGTGGGCGAGATGGGCTTCTACCGGCGGCTTCCGCGCACGGCGAGCATCATCGCCGAGGAGCTGACCGTCGTTTATCGGCTGACGCGCGAGTCCTTCGACCGTATGCAGCAGGAAGATCCGGAAGCGGCGGCGGCCTTCCATAAGCTCATCATCAGGCTGCTCTCGGACCGTCTCGATTTCGCCAACCGTGAAATATCCGCGCTGTTGTAGGTTGTCAGACCTAGGTCGCAGCGGCGATCAGTACGGCGACGATCGCCACATAGGTCAGACCGTGTACGAGCTGGTCGGTGCCGAGCGCGTACCAGAAGGCGCGATCGTTGCCGGTCCAGCCGTTGCGGTGACTGAGTTGCTCCTTCAGCCAGTCGGTATGGTAGTGAACCGCGAACTCGCCCACGGCGATGCCGGCAACAAGCAGCAGTGAGGCCGGCGCAAGCGCGAGATAGACGAGGGGGGTGAGCGCCACATGGATGGCACTATGGATGAGCCCGCCAGGATGGCCATAAGTCCCCTTGTTCAAATATTGATAGGGGGTCTGCAGATAGAAATCGGCCACCGTGTGCTTGATCATGAGCACCGCGATCGCGGCGAGGATGAGCATGGCGAGCTCTGGCATGGCGTTATTTGCTGACGGCTTCGGCTGTGCCGTCCCAATTCGGCGGGGGTGGGTTCTGACGGAAGAACGCGATACGCTCGCGATAGAGCACGTAAAGGCCGTGTAGGCCTGCTGTATTCATGCTTTCGCACCCTTGCGCAAGCGTTTCCGCCGCGTCCCAGTCTTGCGCGCGGTAGGCCTTCAGGAACTGGCCGTGGCGATCGGCAAGATCGATGAACGCCGGCGACTGTTTGACCGCGTCGTCCCCGAGCAGCGCGAAGATGCGTGTGGCCGTGGTCTTGCCCTTCACCTTCAGCATGTCGAGTTCGAGGAAGGCAAAGTTGGGAGCGCGCACGGTGGTCGATTCGCCGACAATGATGGGCATGTTGTAGGTCTTCGATTGGCCTTCGAGCCGCGAGGCGACGTTGACGTTGTCGCCGATGACCGAATAGTCGAAGCGCGTCTCGGTGCCGAGAT
>SDBS01002899.1_pt1 | contig 16950 bp, 18 predicted proteins | sample 2277091 | NCBI WGS metagenome assembly SDBS01 (sample SAMN10404972, study PRJNA504765) | marine sediment metagenome | isolation source: marine sediment core GS10_PC15, 163 cmbsf | place: Arctic Ocean: Southern Knipovich Ridge | collected 2010 | reverse complement strand
ATTACACTCAGGTTCTTCGGGGGTCTACGCAACAAGGAAATCGCTGGCATATTAGGATTGGATGAACGGACAGTTGCATCCCATCTCTGTCGAGGGCTCGAGGATTTGCACAGGAAGTATCTCCTAGAGTACGTCCAACCAAGAAAAGAGGACGCCCATGTTCAAATTGAATGAATTTGGATCACAAGATCGCAAGCTGTTGGTAGATATTGAAGGTATCTTGGCTTTTGGTAACATCGAGCAAAGAGAAGACCTATCTTTTTTAGGCTTTTGCGCACACTTGGCTGGTGCAATTCCAGAAGTAGACACAGGATTCCAGCAACAACTATATGAAAGGTTGGCTGCCAGATACAATCAGAAGTATTCAGATCAAACTGAATCAATCACATACAGAGAGAAGCCAACAGGAAGATTTATCTCACTTGTACAACATCTTGTACAAGATACTTTCGGGATCGGTAGAATCTTTCAGCCGAACGGAAGTCGTACCACAGCAAAAGGTTTCATCCTGATAGCAATCGTTACCTTAGTTATCGGTTCTTTAACAGTGGCATTTGTCCCATCTGTGCAAGCCGCGATTGTGGACGTTATTAATCGGATTGTCTTGGGTCAGAACACTTTTATCCTCCAGGTCGATCCAGAGGCTGATGTCGCACCTCGCACTGTGCCGCCTGATTTTTGGAAGATTCGCACCGAGATCGGTAACTTTGCAGGCAATGCACCTCAGGGCGTGAGTCCTATCGTTCTGTCTGTTAATAGTTTTGAGGAAGCGCAAGTATTAACTGATTTCCATCTTCTCAACCCGGTTGATCTTCCTGTGGGATACAGTCTTCTTGAGGTCAAATTGGCACCAATAGGCAGTACCTTCTGGGTAATCCTGTTCTATGAAGGCCCTGGCCATGAGATCGTCATTGCCCAGATGCCTGGTGGTCCACAAGTTGTCGACGATCCTAACGTACTATCGGTTGTTGTGACCGGCGTCCTGACAGATGGCACACTGGAAGAGGTAGACTTTTTGGGCAATCCAGCAGCCTGGATTGAAGGCCATAACTTGTTGTGGGAAAACAACGGCATCAGTTACGAAGTAGGCGGTCTGGATCTTGACATACAACAGGCAATGAGTATAGCTCAGTCAATGCGATAATAATCGAACTTGGAACAACTTGTGCAGGTCAGGTGTTACATTACTAGCATCTGACCTGCTGTTCATGTATCTATATATTTAATGATGTTTTGGACGGTGAGCCTCACGTGCTAAGCAATCACATTAAAACGAGGCTCGTAAACAACTCGCTGCATCTGACCAGGGATGCAGTGCGATTTGCTAACAAGGTTGTATGATTGGGTTGCTGGGATTGCCGGCGATGGACCGAACCCCGGTGCCTCCCCGCAAAGTGAGCGGAACTTCGCAGCTCGAAACCGTTATGCGGCTGGCCTGATTTGCATGAAAGATCGACAATGAGAGATATCGTTAAAATAGCGATTGGTATTTTTCTCGGTTTATTGTTTGCGGGGTTATGCGCGTTGTGCCTTTTGGCTACCGCTTCACTTGGAGGATTAAGTCTCTTAGGGGATGCAATCGAATCCCTAGATATTTCAACCCCATCCTATCTATTTCCTACAGAAAGCTCCGAGTCAGGTCAAATTCAGAAATGTGACGATTTGGGATTGCATTTAATGAATTACATGGAATCAAATGAATGCCCTGGCGGTTTTGGCTCGCCAGCAGAGGGAGCAAAGTTTATTATTGCTTCCGTTGGGAACAAGAATTTTACAGATGAAGTTATACATCTCCCCACTATTGATTTCCAATTGAATGGTTATGAATCTGGGCTTGGAGCTGGTCGGGGCTGCCTTTACAACAATGAAGCATTTGGAAATTCATGTTGGCAATGGGGCGGCAAATTGTATCCTGGGGTTTCATGTGATGGTTGGATCTTATTTGAAGTTCCAGTTTCCTTCGACCCCTATCAAGCCAATCTCCATGCAACCTTTAGTGATTATGAGACAGACATTCATTGTGAAGCACAGTGGTCTCTTGAGCCACCTAAATAAGAAGATTGATGCCAACCGCATAACCTCTCTCGGTGCATCCGACCCCGCGGGCTGCGCGATTTGCTAACGAGGAATTGGAATGGGAATTTTAAAAACAGAAGAGGAGGTACTAGCGGGGCTGTTGAGCTCAAAACCGTTGAGCGCCCAGTATAAAGGAGAGTGAATGTGACTGAGGAAATCAGGCTCTGGTGTATTGCCGAGGGTGACAAACTTGAGGAAATCGCATCATCCTCATTGAAGCTAGAAGAACGACTCGAGTCATGGATAGAGTTGGATATTTCAATTCTCTCCCCCAATCTCCTTGTACTTGGACGACAAGTTGAAACGGATTTTGGAGGCGTGATCGATCTTCTTTGCCTTGATATCAATGGCGATACAGTTATTGTTGAATTAAAAAAGGATAAAACGCCGAGGGAAGTCACAGCCCAAGCGCTTGAATATGCATCATGGGTACGCGATCTAGATAGCGACAGAATATTCTCACTTGCGAATTCATATCTAGCCGAATCTGGCCCTCTTGAAGATGCATTTATGGAAAAATTTGGCGCTGAATTGCCCGAGGTTCTTAATGAGAACCATAGCATACTCATAGTTGGAGCAAAAATAGACGCTCGCTCCGAACGGATAATCACATACTTGTCAGATGCCTATGGTGTCAACATCAATGCTGCAACATTTCAATATTTTAGGCGTAATGAGGGCGATGAGTTATTGGCTAGAGTATTCTTGATTGAGCCCGACAAAATTGAATACCAATCCAGATCTAAGCGATCATCCAAGCGCCGAAGGAATCTTACGTATGAGGAACTAGAGGCAATTGCAGAAGAAAATCAAGTTGGCGATTTATACATGAAAATTATTGAGGGAGTAAATCAATATCTTCGAAAAGATACTACCGCAAGTTCTATAGCCTTCAAAGGCGAGTTTGAAGGAAGTCGGAAAGTAATATTCAGCCTCATACCGCGTGAGAGCACGAAGGAAAAGGGTTTGCACTTTCAGATCTATATGCAACGATTTTGCGACTTCTTTGGATTTGATATTGAGCATGCGGTCTCTCTTCTTCCCGAGAATCGAACCGAATGGAAGTATTATGAGAGCGCAGGACCAGATTACTCTGGCTACTCAGGATATTTTTCATCAACTAAGGAAATAGATGTTCTTCTCTCCGGCCTTGGGCCACGTAGCTGATCGCGGAAGAACAATTTGGGCGTATTTGCTGGAAGCGACCGGGGATGCGACGCGATTTGCTAACTAAGTTGTATGATTGGGTTGCCGGGATTTCCATTGATGGACCGATCCCCAGCGGTTCCCCGCAATGTGCGCGGGACTTCACCCCCCAAAGAACGGGGAACTACGCAGCTCGAAACTGTTAGACGCCTAGTACGATCTCCTGGATACCATTATGACCAATTATGTATACAATGTTTATCGTGACGCACCAACTTCCCAGATCGAAGATTGGCCTATCCAAGAAAAACAATGGAGAAGACTAGGGGATGAAATTGGTGCGCGCAGGGAATTCTTACCATTAACCATTAAGGCACTTTATGTGGTTGGATTAATCCTGGCTTCATGCCGTAGTGTCTCCCTCCTTCTTAGCGGTGATCTTCTTATTTCCACGACTTATTATCCGGCTTATATGGTTTTCTCTTCATCTGTAGAGTTGTTGGGGCGTTGCATATCTGGCAATCGAACAACGAGCAAATCAACAATTGATCTCCAAACGGGATTCAGATGGTTGGCAGAGACCAAATACCCTGATTGTTATGATATATCTTTTAGTCACCAATTGGTTAAAACCAAGAATTTCTCTTATACGGTTGATGATTTGGTAGCTATTAGGAATTTTACGGCACATGGGCAAGCAATATCGTCGGATTTAAATCAGTTTGACTACTTAATTCTTGAAGAATTTCCTCCGCTGCTCGGAGAAGCTATCGGCCGATTCCTCGACCAACTCTCCATCTCTGAAAACCTGGCAAATAATCTGGCATCAGCGTCAATCGTTCCATATAGGAACCGTCCTGTGTTTGACAGCCTTTGGGCGACCGATGCCGATAATCTGAAGTTTACCAGATCAATCGCGGATCTAATAAATAAGATGGACTGGTCATACAAGACGCAAAAATTTAGGTGAAGCCATAACACCTCAATGGAGCGGGCCCGTGATTCGTGCGAGTTCGACCAAGACTTGATGTATTATCGAGGTTGAAAACGGGCCGCTCATCTCGCGCCGTTAGGTTGCAATCTCAATGACTAAATTCCATGAATAAAGCTGCATCAAGAGCCATGTTTCTAGGTGATCTGGTCGTTATTACGATCTCTGCGCTCCTGCTGATTTTCAGATCTTCCTATGAGCCCAAGCTTACCTTCGATCTTTCAATTGCGGTAATCCCCTTCTTATTCTCGTGGATCGTCCTTGCGCGTATAGGTGATGCCTATGATCTGCGCCTCTCGATGCGGGAATTCATGAAAAGAAATATTCTGCTTTGGTTCGCTTCGCTTCCTCTCGCCCAGTTATCCCGCTTCGTGATCAAGTACATCATAAGCTCAACCATCTTAACTGCTCCAGGGATTGCGCTTGAAGCGATTGGGATTTCCATCTTGTTTATTGTCTGGAAATACGGCTCCTATTTCTTATACATGGTTTCATCGAATCCCGAAAAGCAAATGGCGAAGCGCGTGGTTTGGGCTTTTGTTCTCGGCCTATTTGTTGTTGGAGCCGTGTCGTTATTCCCATTCGCATATTCGGTATTAAGATATTCGGGGGATATTTATTCTGTCGAGAATTCGCCAACTGCAGAGGCAGCTTTGGTATTAGGCGCAGGTGTGTGGTTTGATGGGACCCCCTCAGCTGTCATGGTTGAAAGGGTTCAGGCCGCAAGCGACCTATATAAGATGGGCAAAATCCGCTCTATCGTCCTGAGTGGTGGTCATCAAGAAGTTGAAGCTATGTTGCAGCTGGCGGAAACCCTTGGCCTCGATCGCAATCGCCTGGTGTTGGATATCTCTGGTGAAAGCACGCTCGACAGCTGCATGTATATGATTCACGATCATGACTTTTCAAATGTTGCGGTCATATCCCAAAGATTCCATCTATTTAGAGCCCTATACCTTTGCGATTCGATGGGAATTCAAAGCATAGGGATCCTTTCAGATTTAGAAACGCCATTGCCCGAGACCCTCATGCACAGATACCTTCGAGAGGTCTTCGCAACAGCTGCGGGATTTATTCAAATTCAAGCATTGCGGGTGCAGCAATGAATGCTTTTTATGCGGTACTCTTACAGCCTAACAACGGGATGGAGCGGATCCGGCGAGCAGGGTCATTTGGCTCCGCTTGGAGAATTGCCGGGCCGCTCATCCCGAAGCCGTTAGGCGACGTATAGTTATAAAGGAATTGGCTCAGCGGTTGGTGGACGGAGATTATCCGTTCTAAAGTTGACCAATAATTCAACTTGCCGCGGACGTGATTTGACCTGAAATCACACCATGAAAATAATGAACCGATTTGACGTAATTTGCTTATCCATCCTCATTATCATTTCCGTTCATGCATGCACTCTTGGTGAATCTGTAGCAATTTCAGAAACGAGCTCACATAAACCCTCTCTTACGCCCATCATTATTGATACCGATATGGGCGCAGATGATGTGATCGCCATCCTTTCTCTCCTGGGGAGTGATGATATCGAAGTGCTCGCAATCACAATCGCGGCAACCGGGCTGGCAGATTGCGAGCACGGAATTCGTCACGCGGAAAAACTCATTTCACTGGCAGGAACGGACCGGATCCCACTGGCGTGTGGTAGAGAGCTACCATTAAGTGGAGATCGAGTTTTCCCATTGAGTTTCCGCGAAGTCGCAAATGATTTCTACGGGATGCCTGTTCCCGGTACTTCAAGATCATACGAGAATGATCAAGCGGCTTCCCTCATTATCAAGGTCATCGAGGAAGAAACCCGACCTGTTCAATTGCTCACACTTGGCCCACTGACCAACATTGGAGACGTGCTGTCCAAAAAAACTGAAATAGCCGAGAAAATCACCAGCATTACCATGATGGGGGGGGCGCTTGATGTTCCTGGTAACGTTGCTTTCGAGGCTGACTTATCAGGATCTATCAATGCGGAGTGGAATTTCTTCATCGACCCGGCCGCAGTCAAAATAGTGATGGAAACGGACATTAAGAAAACACTTATTCCGTTAGATGTGACGAACCAGGTTCCTCTCACAAACAACTTCTTCACATTGCTAAAAGCCAATCAGAAAACACGATTAGCTGAGTATGTATTAGATCTGCTGGAGGAGAATCCATCCATGCTGCGGGGAGGCTACTTTCTCTGGGACCCGCTCGCGGCAGTTTCGATTATGGATACGGATCTCATTGAATATAAATATTGGAACATCGATGTCGAAGTTGATTTTTACTATCAGGCGGGAAGAGTATATGTGAGCGATTCGGGTGCGGCTACTCAAGTAGCGGCAAAGGTAAATCCTATTGAGATTGAACAGGAAATCATTGCTGCATTGAATGGGATCGAATATGAAGAACTGGTGATGGAATTAAAACCAATAGCGTCGAATGCGACTCAGGCAAGACTCGTCTGGGCATTCCCGATGGAGCAATTAATATTGGAGGAGCCAGTAAACATGTTTTTTTTACCACACCTGACGGAGGATTTGGTTATTTTCCCGGGTTGGGATGGGAATATCCACGCTGTGGAGAGGGTTAGTGGTGTGCAGAAGTGGGTGTTTGATCCTGAAGGTGACTCTGCTGGGTATCTGCCGACATACGGCGAGCAGGTGTTCGTCACAGGAAGTGATGGGAGGCTATATGCGCTTGATATCGAGACCGGCGAGGAAAACTGGCGCATTGAAACAGAAGGGAAGCTAGGTGCTCCATATCCTTACGGCAAACTAATCCTTGCATGGAATGATGCCGGCTTCTTGGAAGCCTTCGATCAATCCACCGGAGGGGTTATTTGGGAGCATGAGCTTGAGAGCGAAATAACTGTATTCGTCCAGCCTCCACTTCATATGCCTTTCACGATCGCAGATGATACTGTCTTTTTCCCAGAACGAGACATTTTTAAGGCTATTGATGCGATTTCTGGAACCGTGATCTGGCGATATGAAGCCGAGGAGTGGATAAGCTGGAGACACATTTATTACGAGGATAGAGTCTTCATTGTTGATGATGATGGACAAGTGCTATCTATTGATAGTAAGTCAGGCGAGGTTGTCTGGAAATCATCACTCGATTCTACAGACAATTTAATATTGCTTTCGACAAGTGATGACCGATTATTCGTTCGCCAAAAGAGCAATAAGATCATTGCATTAGATCTTGTTAGTGGGGATTTCCTTTGGGAGACTGAGACGCCATACGACATTAATGATATAGACCCTATGTTTAAGGTCGTGGAAGATGATGTCTTATATATCAAAAGCAGCGATTGGAACTCCAGGAGTGGGGCGATATCAGCATTCAATATTCCTACTGGTGGCTTGATCTGGACATTCGACAATGGGTCGGAGCTTGGCAAGTTCACTGTTTACGACGATCTGATCGCGTTCGGAACCTATGATGGTGAGTTCCTGGTAATTAATCGAATTGATGGTGAGATGGTTGCAGAATTCAAAACAGGGGCTGTCACATTTTCGCCGCCAGAACTGAGCGACAGAGAGGCGTATTTCCTTTGCCTTGATGGAAACTTCTATGCCATAGCGTGGGAGAATTGAAGAATTACCAACGAAGTAGAGATTGGATGAAGAGGGATAAAGCAACATCGGTTTTTGAAATCTGCCGAACCTTTCGCCAGACTGTTATGCCGCTAATCAATAATCTTCTGCTGCTGAAAGAATTCTAACGCTTGCTCCCTCTTCCAGCCCACCTCTTCCCACGTATCCCAGAATATATCCAATCAATAATCCTTTTACGAGACTGGATATTGTCAATATGTATAGATATTCTGGGAGTGAGTATGCCCCCCCAATTGGCATGTCCATCAAAACCAGTGAGAGTAAATACACCGCATATCCTATTAAATCTGCCAATGCCACAGCCAATCCAATGATTACTGGTCTTGCCAGTCCAAATCTCCTCCTATAGATTACGACTTCCAGCAATAGCCCCATCATCACTCCAGTAAACAGACTCCCCAGGAATTTGATCAATATCCAAATTGCTTTGTCTATATTTACTATATTCTGTTGTAAGGAATCTGGACCTAAAACAATGACTCTTCTGATGTATGTGAAATTATCATTGATTATTGGTATGCATTTGAAGAAGATTGCTGTACCGACAATATATCCAATTCCAACGAGAATAGAAGCGATAATATTTTTGCTAAGGACCGATTTCTTTCTATGGCAGATGAAAGTGCCAATCGAGAAAGTTATTGCTTCGGGAATTGTTAGCGCTATTAACCCGCTGATAAAGAAATACGTAAATAGATTTATTATTTCGCTATCAGCCATTTGAAGCATGAAGTAGATTACTTGTGCTAACCCAAGACCAAGTCCCACGATTAATGCCCCAGTAATTCTCGGATCAATCTCTTTTCTCTTAATCAAAATCCCCCTCTCCTTAATCTGGGATAATCTCCTGATTCTAACAATCACCGCCATTGAAAGGATGCTTAGAAAGTCTCGAAGTAGGAATAGAGCAAATCCTTTCTTCCCTTTCTCTTTGGCTTGCATGCAATCCTGGAAGACGTCGAGCATTTCATCCGCGTATTCTTTTCTAAAGTCCTGTGGATTAAGGTAGAGAATTATCGAATATATTCTTGCGAAAATATCTTTCTTCATCATGCTTGCCTTTTTATCCAAGAGAAATCTGCTATTTGGATCAATGATTTGATTCTCTCCATTTCGCTATTCAAGATCCTTTTGCCCTTCTTTGTAATTCTGTATTCCTTTCTCTCTCGACCAGATTCTGTTTTCGGTTGGTGTTTCTCGATCCAGCCATCGTCTATCATTCTGCTGATAGCACCGTAAAGCGTTCCTGTACTAAGCTCGACCCTGCCATCAGTCATGGATTTAACATCATTGATGATTCCATATCCATGGATAGGTCCCTTGGAGATCCTAACGAGTATAAGGAACACAGATTCAGATAACGGCATCTTTCGCTTCATTGAATATTCCTTTCACATACTATCGTAGCACGACATGTCGTACTACGCCATACTACATCCTAATTCTTTGCTTGTCAAATTATTGTTTTCTTTCTAGGTTGGATGAAAATCAGCTCTCGTTATGGCTGCCTGCCAATGTGTTGGAGAGGGCCGGATTTGATCCGGGAACTAAGGGTACCCGCACTTGGACGCGCGAGGAGCTTCATGAGCGCTGATGTTGACCTTCAGTTTGTGGACACCAATGTCCTGGTCTACGCTCACGATCGTTCGGCGGGTCTTAAGTGCCAGCGTGCATGAGTCCATAGAAGATCTGTGGCAGAGCCATCTAGGGTGTCTCAGTATCCAGGTTATGCAGGAGTTCTGCGTTGTCGCCACGCAGAAGATCGTCCACCCATTGGACCGGGCAACTACCGAAAGGATCTGTGTGATCTTACGCGCTGTCATCTTCATGCTCCCGTTGCCGAGGACGTCCTAGGGGCGATCGGACAGTAGCAGCGATATTAGACATCTTTTAGGGGCGCCATAATTCTTTGGAGCGCTCAACAGTTCGGTTGCAGCAAGATCTAGTCAGAAGACTTGGGCGAGGGCTAGGACTACGATGTTGTCCAGGTAGTTAACCCCTTCAGTGAGTAAATGACCCCTATCCGGGCACCGCAACTTTTTCCTTTTTTCGGTTTGTAACTAATTATTAAAAACTATTAGAAGTTACTTCAGCGGCCATGAAGTTGACAATGACCCCCGTAAGGCTTCCCAAGTCTGTCCTGTGTTGCCTCATTAGAAAATCTAACCGTAGGGTAATCATTGCTGTGCAAGTGATCTAGAAGAGAGTAGAATCAATATCCCCACCAGTCATCCCACTCAAGATAACGTCCTACCGTATCTGTCAATTACATTGCAGCTGTGCGAAGAGGGGTAAGCAAACCTTGAACATACGATCTACAGGGCCTAGTTGGCGTTGATTGGAGAGGACGACAGTACGTTCCCATGATCGAGCCCCCTATGTGCAGATAGGAAGTAGACGAAACGATGAAACACAGCAAGATTATTCCTCGACATCTCATGATCCTTGATGCGGCGGTTGTTCTTATCTCCGTCTCGATGAGTTTCTTTCTCAGGCTGGGCTTTTTCTTAACGATGAGGGCCTATTTTTATCCGCTCATGACTATCACCGTGCTAGCTCTCATAATGAAGCCCATCGTTTTTACCGCGACCGGATTGTATCGCCCTTATTGGGAGTATGTCTCTTGGCGTGAAATAAGACTTACAGCGCTGGCATCCATAGTGGGCACAATTACCTTGATCGCCGTGTGCCTTCTTGTCTCTCGCTTACCATTCATGTCGCTCGACGGCTTTCCCAGATCTGTTTTTGGGATCGACTGGCTGATTACTCTCTTTGGGATTGGATCTATCCGATGGATTGCCCATTCAGTCCTTAGGCAAAAAGAAAGGAAGATATCCGGCCTGCATAAAGCTTGAATGATGTCCAATGTTGTAAAAAGGGTGGAGGAATCGAGGAGTGGAGACCATGAGACGCATACTCATTATTGCGCTTGTAGGATTGCTTGCTGCCTGTTCTGGTTCTGAGGGCGGCGAAGTAGTTACCGTTTCAGGCGATCAAAGCGTGGTGGTTGTTCAAAAGCAGGTAGAGGTCGTCAGCGCGCCGGACGCAATCCCGGGCGAGGTGGAGGTGGTAGGCGGCGATGAGGAATCCCTTCGTAAATTCATTGGCCGCGCGCTCACCTCCTATCCCTATCCTGGTGCTGAAGAAGGAGACACGCGTGTCATGATTGACCTCCTTCCAGAGGATCTGCCTTTTGAACTTCCCATACCCGAGAACAGCCGAATTATTGGCAGCATCGTCCGGGGCGATCCCACATCAGCGCGGATCATCCTGGACGTCCCTCTCAACTCAGAAGAGGTGATCAACTTCTACCAAGATGCGTTGATCGAAGATGGGTGGATGGTGTCCCTAGAACATGCTGGGTTCGTCTACGAACTCTGGCAAAGCCAGACATTCTGCTATAACGATGACGAAGTAGTGCTCTACGTTTCCGCGGTGGAGATCCCGGATGAGCCCACTGATGTAGTGATAAACATCCATAGTCCCTCTCAGTATTCCCCTTGCGACCCTGAGGGTATGCATTTGATGGATGAATTGTACGGCCTGATCCCTACGCTCAAGCCACCACCGGGCGCTCTGTTTCAGAAGGGAAGGTCAAGCAGTGGGCAGGATGAAGCCAGCGTCACCGCCACGTTAATAATAGATCTCACCGCTGAGGACCTTGCGAACCATTATGGTGTGCAGCTATCAGAAGAGGGCTGGACGCCTGGGGAGCGGGACACGAGCGAACAGGTATCTTGGAGTTCATGGACCATCAAATATGGAGATGGTGATGAGTGGGGCGGAGTTCTGATCATTCTTGAAAGCCCCACCGATCCCGAGAAGCGCTACGCGTGGTTTCAGATCGACAAGGTCCGCTAGTTTCTCACACATGGGGACCATTTGAGATAGGATCTCTTTCTCGAGATCACGGGGAGGCGCGTATTCCATGACCAAACATTGCTTGGCTTTACCGGCTGTGCCTGCTGTATTGATCCTCTTGTTGACCATCAGTCTGATAGCCTACGCCGTGACGAACCCGGGTTCGGATGAACAGTCAGCCTCCGAAGCGGCGCCGGCATCGGCGGCTGTTGCAAAAGCTGATATCCCGAATGTCGAACCTACACAGGATACCGAACATCGCGTGGAGGGAATGGAAGCCCCTGTATGGAATAAAGGTGCGGAGCGACTGATTTTCAAAGCACGGTGCATGAGAAGGTCAGGACATTATAGCATCGAGCCTAATGGATCGATTAGCTGCACAGTGGATACATATGAGAGGAAATTCCCATCTCCTGATATACAGTGGTCGATTTCGGATTTAGGTATCCTTTATGCAGGGGATGAGCTGGTGCGTGATCTTTTAGAAGATTCCTGGTTCGAAAAGGAATCGCAAGATGTGGTATGGGAGCCTAATTCATCCGGTGCATTTCTTTATAAGAGTAATAAGCTTTTCTACCTTGCCATCCCTGATGGAGCGCCGATTCTCATAGACGATACTGGCTACATTTCCTACGGAGCACACTGGTTTGGTGTGGCTGAATAATGGGATGTCGTTTTTTTTCGAGTGTACCAAGCCATGCAGCTAAAAAAACATCCTCACTTCGACTCTGAAATGTTGTCTGGTGGGCCAGAATAGGTTTCCAGTCGTATAACCGCTGGAACGGACCGGGGATGCTGCGGGAATTGGTAGCGAAGGTGTATGATAGGAGCATGGAAAAAAGATAACGGTCGGGAAACCCCCGGCCGCTCAGTTCAAGACCGTTGGGCATCGCTGCAGGGAGGTAACGTACATGAATAGAGGCGCTGCCGCACTCACTTCTCTACTCCGCGCCCCACCATTCATCGCAGCCGCCGCGTTATGCCTTTCCTTTGTCATCGCCTACGCGGCTGACGCCATTCATCATCAGCTGGTCCAGGACGCCAGTACCACTTTTAACGTTAGACCCGCGTCCCTCTTTGTAGCCGTCACTCCTCTCATCATGGCCGCAACAATGCTAGCCCTCGCTTGGCTCATCCTCGTCCGACTACCGCCTAGCAGACCGAGTGCGGCCATCTTCCTTATTGCAGGGATATTCGTCGCCGCCGAGTATCTGTCGTTCCTCGTCCCCTTCCCTCTCTGGCTCAGGGAGACTGTGATCGGCCGATTCCGCTACGAGATTACGAACGTCGGAGGCCACTCCAACTTGTATTCCCTTGCCGCCTTCTGGATCGTCGCCGGCATCGCCGGCTCATCTCGAGGCCGTTAGGAGCACGATCAAATAATCAACCATGTTCAGTAGGCGAATCAGGGCCCGATCGTCTTAATACCGTACTCCTCCTGGCCCTGATAACTCTTTATTATTTACATATGGAACGAATTTTTCGATCTCACGCAAAAGAAGCTATAAGCATTGTGTCTTTCCTAGCGATACTCCTGGTGAATTGCTCGGGGCAGCCTGGATTGCCTGGAGGTCAGTCTCCACCGATTGAGAGTTATCAAACGGAGTCGTTCCACTCAATTAATCTGAACCCATCTACTTCAACTCCTTTTACGGAAGCTGGTATTGATCATGAGATGGCAATTGAGAGCATCCGTGCTTTCATTGGATCTGGAGCTGCGGATCTGACATTTCAAGAAACGACAATCATGATCAATTCACCCAATGCTGATCTATTGGTCGGTGTATATATGGATGGGCTTGGCGGGCTTTACTCGGTTGATCCCGACTCATATAAAGTTGTCGATATCGACCCCTCGCCTATCCGAACAATGCAGGGTGAGCCGCTAGCGTTGGAACAGCTTCGAAAGATTGCCGAAGAACGTGCTGCCGAAGAAGTTCCTGGCTTTGGAGAAATCAGGGAATCCTTGAGTTATGAAGAGGGCAGCAAGTTGGATACCTTCTTTTTCCGGTGGGAGGCTGTAAGCCGAGATTGGAAATACAATCCTCCTATCTTTCAAGTAGGAATTCGAGCAGATGGGGAGCTTCTCACGTACACAAATACATTTCTTGTTCCATGAGGTTGAGCCTAACTCGCTGGAAGCGACCGCACTTTGCAGTATGCTTCGCGAGGGATGCGGCGCGATTCGCTAACAAGGTTGTATGATTGAGTTGCTGGGATTGCTGGCGATGGTCCGAACCCCGGTGCTTCCCCCCGCAAAGTGAGCGGAACTTCGCCCCCCAAAGAACGGGGGATCTTTGCAGCTCGAAACAGTTCGGCGGCCAGTTGGAATGCGCCACAGAAGGAGGTACTCATGTCAAGCAATCGATTCCTTCTCATCATTCTTGGCGTGGCCTTGCTTACATCGGCTTGCTCTCAGAATCAAGATTCAATTGTTACGACTTCGCCTAGCATCCTCAGTCAAGTCCAGAATGGACTCGAAGTGCAGCTTGTTGCAGCATATAGGGATGGGGAGCATCTTTGGGCAACGCTCTGCTATGAGCAGCCTAGTGGGCGGAACTGGATCCCAGGCTGGCACCCTAACGATGTCTCCGTCGCTATAGCCGGCAATTCCTACCCCATGTCCTCTCTCGAGCTCGTTGGGTTTCAATCATCTCAGGATGGTATTGCAACCCACCGGTGCGACCGTTTTAGGTTTCTCGTTCCTAAACCGCTTCAAGCCGAGGCCTATCACCTTGTGATAGAACGATTGGTGGGCGAGCGCGCAACATCAGCCGATTGTCCCGAGGTGCAGCACAAACTTGACTCGGACGATACCGGTATTAAGATCGAATGTTTACCTGACGCGGAGGGCTTCTTCTCTTTCGGATTGCTCGAACGACCCGATGACATGACGGATCTGGAAGCATCCTATATAGTCGACGACCTCGCTGGCGAGGTTGTGGCTGGACCATGGGAGTTCAGCTTCCAGGTGGTTGCTTTGGGAGAATGACCAAATCCACAGCGAGTTGATCGGCTGCCAACTCGCTGGAGCGGACGCAGCCTCAGCGCGAGAATAGGATGAAATAGTTTTGCTGCGCCGCTCTCTAATCGAGGTCCCGAAGCAGGAGTCATTCGGACCAACATTGCCCCCTTGCCTCCCCCAACGCAGCCGCTGAACTTTTTCGTTACGCCGCAGACAATAAGATTTACGAATGATTAGACGAATTTTTATCGGCATATGGATTCTGTTACTTTTATTAATTCTTCTCATTGCACTTTTTATATTAGTTCCTGAGTCTGGTCGTGAGGACGAATGGGGTATGCTTGAAAAGTACTCATCTGATCAAGAGTATTTCACAGCACTGGAGGCTTACCAACTAATAAAGCCATTGATGACTAACTGGCATCGTGATAGTTATATTGCTAGCTTTTCAGCGGGATACCTATGGACAGATGATTCGTTATATGATGTTCAAGCTGATGGGCGAATAAGATTTTGGCATTTTGTTGCCTGTTCCCCCTTGGTCGGTAAGTGGGTTTCCATAGTCGTTCATCATGGAGAAGTAGGGTTAGGGGTTGGCGAAAAACCGTGGGGATACTTAGATCACGAATGCTAACCTGTACCATTAGAAAATATTATCGACTCAGACGAAGCCATTCGTATTGCAATGGATCGCATGGGTAGCGTAAAACCAGAACATATACGTATTGTTAATTCTAGAGGGTATTCCGACTCTGATGTCCCAATATCGTGGATTCTGGATTTTACGCCTCCTGAGGGCGGAGTTATTTTCACTCAAATTAATGCTACTTCGGGTGATGTTATTGAGATTGTTCGATCATTTGAAGGTTATGAGATCAAATTGGGTAGCGATTGGTATCGTCCTATTCCATAAATGCCGCCCAACCATTCACTGCCCCGTCCCAACCGGGGTCTTGGGACAGCCGACCCCGTGGGCGACGCGATTTGGAAGCGATGGTCCTGGTATGAGGATCATGAAAAGCAAGAGCAAGTTAGAGCGGGGCGGCAAAGCTCAAAACCGTTGTGCGGAATTCAGTTACGAAACCCATTCTGATGCTTAAAGGAGGCAATTATGAAAGCACAGCACTGCTTCTTACATCATCGGAATAATGTCTATGCCGTTCTCAATTGGCGGGTAAGGAAGAACAAATTTGATGTGATGCTGTTAGACCCGTTGGATACTCAGGAGTTTGGTCAGTATCAGAAATTGATGAAAGAGGGCTTCACAGACGAATCAATATTCAAAAAGTTCTATCCAGAAAAAATTACGCCAAAGAGAAAGGTTCCAATCACTATTGAATTATTATCAAAGGAACAGCTAACTCATTTAATAAATACCCGTTTAGGAAAGACTCTAACTTCAATGATTCGAATGTCTACAGAAGATTTAAGAAGTCTTTTCCTTGAAATAGAAGAGTTGGCATCCGCACAATGAATCTTTTCCCCTATTGTTGAATCCGCCTAGCTATTCGCTACAGCCGACCCCGCGGGATGCGTGATTTGGTAGTGAGGGTTCTTGATGGAGAATCTTGAAAAGGAAGAGATAGTGAGCGAGCGGCTTCAATCCCATCTGATCCCGATTCGCGAACTTGCCAATGGAGGCTATGAGGGACTTTCCGAAGAACTGAAAACCGAAAAACTCAAGAATGACTTTGACGCGTTCATCCGTCGCCGGGCCGAGATAGTGATGAAAGCGGTCAAGCTGCTTGCTGATGGCCGCCAGTTGAGTCCTGCGGAGTTAAACGAGGAATAGAAAGCTAATCTCTGAAAGAAATTACGCATAACAAGACGCTGCACCGGACAGCAACTCCGCTGCGCTCTATTTTCGCCGGTGAGCTTATAGTTATGTGTCCTAAGAGAATATACTTACTTCTTTTGCGATAACTAGAGTGGATTGGGAGCCACTCGTGTCAGCTAACAATCATGATGAATTTGCAAATTGGCTTAGCAAAATCCGCTATTCCTTATGAAGGAGGCGATTTTCAAGCTGTTATAGATGAATCCCGAGAGTGGCTTCAGAAGAGTCCTGATGATATTTCTGTACCATTTCGTGCCCCACAGGCTAACACTTACGCTGAGCGCTGGATACGGTCAGCTCGACAGGAATGTCTGGATCACATCCTCATCCTGAATGACCGCCATCTCCACCACGTGCTGAAGGAATATGTGGCATTTTACAATGCTTCCAGACCCCATCAGGGAATCAACCAGCAGACTCCAATACCCATTATGAGACCTATTCGGACAGGTTCCGTCGCACGGCG
>SDBS01002898.1_pt1 | contig 16951 bp, 14 predicted proteins | sample 2277091 | NCBI WGS metagenome assembly SDBS01 (sample SAMN10404972, study PRJNA504765) | marine sediment metagenome | isolation source: marine sediment core GS10_PC15, 163 cmbsf | place: Arctic Ocean: Southern Knipovich Ridge | collected 2010 | reverse complement strand
TAATAATATTTATTAATTAATCCAAAATAGTTAGTTGATATTATATGTTAAAATTTGAAAAAGAACAGAAAAGTATCCAAATTGGCAAGGTTAAAATAGGGGGTCAACCTGGAGAAAATCCTATTGTTATGGTTGGTTCCGTGTTTTATAGAAACCATGATGCATTATTAGATGAAAAGACGGGCAAAATAGACAAAAAATTAGTAGAACAAGAAATAAACGAATTTTTGACAATTACTGATGAGACCGGAATGCAAGCAATAATTGATGTAATTGGAGGATATGGAAATGCTTTAATAAAAGAGTGTTCCTTTATTGCGGATATCTGTGACCAACCTTTTTTAGTTGATGGACTAAATGATGAAAGTCGTATTCCAGCCATGGAAGGATTAAAGGAGCTTGGATTATTGGACAGAGCAATTTTAAATAGCATTGATGAGCATACGAAGGAAGAAAATTTGGTGAAATTTAAAGAATATGGTGTTAAAAATGCTATTTTATTAACATTTGGAAATAGGTATATTTATCCTGAACAGAAATTAAAATTTTTAAAAGAAAACTTAATACCAAAAGCTCAAATGGCAGGCATTGAGAATGTGCTGGTTGATACAGCTGTGTTAGACTTACCATCTATTTGTATTAATGTTGATACGACAAGACTGGTTAAGAATGAACTTGGATTACCTACAGGATTTGCCCCTTCAAATGCTATTTATGGATGGGATTTTATTAAGAAATTCGGGGAAAATGCTCGTTTTGGAGCTATTTCTTCTTTAATGACTTATTGTGCTGATGCAGGAAGTGACTTTATACTATTTGGACCAGTTAAATATGCTAAATATATAATCCCTTCCATTGCCATGATTTCAGGAATAAATTCCTATTACCGCAAAAGAGTTTTGAGAAAAGAAATTTCAGATCTAACTCCCATGAAGCTAATCTTTTAGATTTTAAGTATTAAGATATGTACCCTAAAAGCAAATCACTAGTTCGATAAATGAAATTAGGGAGAAGCTCTTCAATTTTATTTTTTTTTATACTTTCATCCATCAAGAATAAAAGAAACATTTCATAGTCAGCAATCTGAAATTTTTTAAGTAAAATCACAGAATTAGCAATACTAAAAAGAGCTTCTTCTTTTTCTAATACTTTGAATTTAGAAAATATTTTGTATAACATAGCAAATTGGATTGCTGTTATTGAGAATAATTCTGATAATTCTGAAGGCAATGTTGGTTCTTTTAACGTAATTTCATCAGAGGAATAATAATCTGCTAGAATTAGTCCTTCATTATTTAATAAAAGTGCTAGATTAATTCCAGTGCGATTAGCAAAATTTTTTAAATTAAAATTTATTAACTCCCTATTTGGACTTAATTTAGAGATTCCCGTAGAAAAAGCACGCAAAATGCTATAAACTGAGAAGATACTTGTAACATATATTTCAGGTTCCTTGGTTGGGGTTATCTCATTTAATTTTGAGGTTAAGAATTCTATATTATTTTGAATTTCATCACTTTCTAGGATATCTGAATCACCTTTAGAAAAAATAAAGATTATGGGAGGATCTTGTTTAAACTGGTTTAAATTTAATTTGAGTGTTTGAAAGTATTCAATACTCTCTTCAAATCTCTCAGGATTTTTGATATCAATAAAGAAAAAAAGCAAATCCGTTTCAAATAGGTAGATATGCGCTTTATTAATATATTTTTCTCGAGAGCTTTGTTGACCACCCAAGTCCCACAGAAATATCGAGGAACCGAACGCTTCTATTGAAGACACATCAGCCCCTAAAGTTGGTTTTAGACCAATTAATTTGGAATATTTTCTATCAACCGATAAAAGGAAACTGCTTTTTCCGGCATCATCTAGCCCACACATCAAAATTTTCATTTTTCTTTTCGAGGTTATCGTAGCATAAGGCTTTTTTTCAATTTCAAGTAACTTTTGAAATAATTTATTGAAAACAGGAGCTAACTCTTCTCGATCTTTAGAGTCACTTGAAATAATGCCTTCAAATTCATTGAAGAAACTCAAAATTATAGGTTTGAATCGATCTATATGATTATATAAAAAGTTCCTTCTGTTTTCATCAACTAAAATAGAAAGAGTTGAGGGTTCAGGCTCATCTTTTAATTGGGAGTATTTAAAAAAAGTAAGAGATGTTAGTTTAAAATCGGGAAAAGGTATAATCCCAAAATGATGAATATCTAGAAATTTCTCTTTATAATCTGTAAAATTTAGATCACTAAGAAATAAGCTTAAATTCTTAATAGATATATGCATATAGTCTCGTAAAGTTAATTTTTGAATATTTTGTTTCTTAAATTCTTCGCATTCTTGAATTGAAACTTCTTTAGGAAACATATATTTAGCTTGAGGGCCATATTTCCCGTAAGAACTAAATAATAGTCCTTTCACTACAGATGATTCAGAAAAATTAATCAAGTCCATTATACAAAATAAATATTAAATCTATTATATTATTTTATCGTAAAGATGTTAAAAAAAATTGCTCAATCTATTAGAGATAATGAGAATATTATCGAGAAAAAAGAGTTAAGCCCTATAGTAGAATATATAACATCCAATTCGTTCAAAAATGAAACTAAAATTTTTTCAGATATAGGAGAAGATTCGGCTGCTATAAAAAATAATGATAAATATACTTTGATTACTACTGACAGAATTAAAACATCCTTTGTAGAAAATTTTCCTTTTGGAGCTGGGTTTAGTTCTATATTAGTAGGAGTTGATGATATTTATTGTTGTGGGGGCATACCATTAGCAGCAAGCATTATACTCTCTTTTTCTGATAGAAATATAGGACAAAAAATTATTGAGGGGATTTGTGAAGGATCTAATAAATTTAATATACCAATTATTCGAGGACATACCAATACTACCTCAAAATGCTATGAACTCAGCTCAACTGTGATAGGGGAAATTAATAAAGAGGATTATATGTCCGCGAAAACTGCCCAAATTGACGATAATATTATATTAGTTGTAGATTTTAATGGTAGAGTGGGAAAAGCAAGTAAGTTTTATTATGACACTACAACTTATAAGGATTCTGAAGAGGTTTTGAGAGCTAGAAGGTCTATGAATGCTATAGCTAAGAAACATATAGTAAACGCATCTAAAGATGTTTCTAATGGAGGTATTTTTGGTACTTTATTGCAGTTAATAAATTACTCTAACGTAGGAGCAAATGTAAATATTAAAGACATTACAATCCCACCTGTTTTGAAAAATCTAAAATATACGTTGGAAATCTATATTCAAATGTATTTGACAACTTCTTATATTCTGACAGCCCCCGATGAAAATTGCGATCAATTGATTAAAATTTTTAAAGAATATGGACTAAACGCAAATGTTATCGGAAAAATTATTAAAGAACAACATCTATTGATTTCAGATGATAAAGAAGAAATAAAGATATAAAGAAGAAATAACAATAAAGAACAACATTAGATTCAAATTTGGGGAGACTATCAAATAAATTTTTTACATCATTTATTTTCAATACTTTACCTATTAGTCGGTAAAGAAACATTTGACACTAATTTAAAATGATGGTAACGAATCATTATTTTACCTATTAGTCGGTAAAGAAACATTTGACATCAATTCAACTACTTTTTGAGCATTTATTTGGGATGCATTTTGGTGTCGATTGGTTATTTTATTGTATTTAGTGCATTCAGAGTTAGAACATCTGGAAGTTAATTTATCAATTTTCTTTATTGATTTTTTCTTACAGTAACCGCAAATACTACTAGTATAAGGCGATGGCTCAAAAATTCTAAAGTTTTTTTTCCCATAAATATCCTCCAACCATTCGTTAAACAACCCTTTTAAACCATCTGCTCTGGGTAAATAAGTAACAATTTGAGCTAATTTCCCACGCAAATCTTTGGTTGTTATTTTTGAAATATCGTCCCATCCAAAATTTCTAGCACCGATCTTTCTCCCGACATACGCAAAAAGCATTACAAATTTAATTCCAAAATCTTTATATATTCTGTGTGCCTTTTTTTGAAGAAGCTGAATTTTAAGGATATTTCTAACAATTACAACGGAAGGGGGGGTTTTCTCTTTTTTATAGTCTTTACTCTTTGATATGAAGTTGGCAATTTTAACTCGTTCAAACAAATTCTCGGTGTAAATAATTTTCATCCTTATATTATTCTCATTGCATTCTTTCTTCTCTGCTTTTAACAGTCTTTCTGCTTTATCCTTAACTGCTGATGATATTTTTAAAATGTTATAATTTTTTAAAATATCCTTCTGGTACTTAGCTATTCTCCTTCTGTATTTTTCAAGTTTTTCTTTAACACTTAAAAATCCAAGCTGTCTTGCAAGAGAAGTTATATCTAACTGCTGTGTTGGTGTACCAACTGATAACGCATATTCCCCTAATTCGTTAAAATCAGAGCCTAATGTTCTCGATTTTATATTGGTTAATGGATTTCTTCTCGATTTGTCAAGGTGTTTAAAATATTTGGTGGGGTGACTAAAAGAATCTCTGGATTTAGATGCAAGTACCACATAAAGAGGAACTTTATAAAAGGGGAGAGTGGGGACTCCAATTCTCATTGATACGATATCTGCACCATTATTCAAACACTTAATTATTTTTTTAGTCGGATCAAAAATCATTCTGCTTAAAGTTCTTGTACGATTTTCCGATGTAATCAAACCACTCTTACTAATAAACTCTTTTTTATACAATGGAAAATCTAAATAAATATCTCTTTCCCCTGCTCTTATTTTGTCAGAAACGACTTCAAAATTCTTAATAGTGTTTTGACTACCGTTCTGTTTAATTCTAATAGGTTTGCTAATTAGATTTACAAACGAGATTTTATTGTTTGCACGTGTAGGAGAATGAAACGGAAAGGTCACGCATTTACTCGGATCAAACCCATTCAAGTTTTTAACAATGCCAGAACTCCCAAAATAGTTATATTTTCTGGCGTATGCGAATGCGATTATACCTCGCAATGCTGTGAACAATCTACTATATTTACTCGAATTACTCTCTAAATTTTTCGCAAAAGCTTGTGTAAATTTAGCTCCCGCGAAATAATGCTCAAAAATATGTGTATATTTTTTTCTAATCTGTTTTTCTTCTGTTAATTCCCTCCTTAAATATTCTATTTTTTTTCTAAAAGATTTTATATTTTTATATGAAGCAGTATTTTTACGGTTATCATCTTCTACTCGCTTTAAATTCTCATTAACATGATCTAAAAAAGTAGAAATACCGTATTCTAAATCGTTAAATGAAATTTTGGTTGAATATTGAAATAATTTCTTTTTATTAAACTTAGAAAGATATTCTTGGAATCTTCTTGTTTTAGTAATATCCAATCCTTTCTTCGCTTCAAGGCTATTTAAAATAGAGTCAAAATCATACTCTGTGTTATTTAATAAATGAAGCATTTTAAAGCGTTCTAGAGTTGAGATAACTCTATAAAAATTAGTATCTGGTTTGAATCTTCTTAAATAATCTCCTAAAGTGTTAAAAGCTCTAGTAATACTATCAAGCTGTAAATTTTTAGGAAAAGATTTTTCTAATTTGCGTCTCCAACCAACCAATGTATCTCTAATCCAAACTGTACTTAGCCCTCTCCAACGATTTGAAATAACAGTCCTTAAAAAACCACTTACTTGTCCGAATGTCAAAAAAGTGGCAATAGTCTCTCTAAGTTCGAAATCATCTAAATAGTTAAAAAAAGTCTTAACTTTCCATATCGTATCACGATAAGCTAATAGTAAGGGTTTGATGTGTTTAACAAATGTTAAGCTTAAAAATTTTCCTTTCTCTTTATTGTTATTATATGACCTATAAGCATTTATAAACCCTCTCACATATTTTCCACCTTCATCGTTAAAAAACCAATATTTTCCCTTTTTTCTTCCATCTTTTTCCTTTCCTTTACTATTTAAATATTGGGTTAAAATTAATCCAATACCAGACTTACTTCCGTAAATCTTTTTAATAAACTTAAAAATATCAACAGCTTGGCGATTAAAATGGGTATTTAAAGTTAAAACAGAATTTTTAAGTTCCATCCGCCTTGTGTGTATGTGTTTTTTACAGATGTCTATACAACCATTAATTTTCCTTTTTTCAATAATTAAAGAGTCATTACTTAATGCTTTATAAGAGTTAAAGATTCTATAGAAGTTTTTTATTAGTGTGATATCTGCTTTTGTAATATTGATATGCTTGGCAAAATTTTTGAAGGTGGGAGAAGTTCTTTTCAACAGATAAACGATAACTTGATGGTGATATACATAATCGGTTAATTCATCAGTAAACTCGGATTTAAGGGAAGCTTCATAAGTTCTAAGAACTTTTATGTCTTTTCTTGCTAAGAAAATATCTTTCTTAACTTCTTTTTTATGAAGGTCAATTCGAAAAATTGATTTACTAGTATTATTATCAATAGCACAATGAATGCTTCTATTGTCATCAATAGCACAATGTTTAGGTGTTCTGTTATCGTTCATTTCCATATATTAAATATTACTAAAACTATATAAACATTTAATTTTTTGACAATGAATAGTTATATGAATTGTTTTTCCATCGATCCATCTTTATACCGAGTATACGCTTCTTCAGGAAATTTTATCTCATCCATTATAGGGCACTACATTGTGTACGGATATTGTACTATCAGAACCCTATGCTAAAAAACAGCTTAAAAAGATAGCTCATACTATTAAAAACTAATTTTTTCTTTTTGTAGTTTTTCCTTGAACCATTCTAAAAATAAAAAGATTGAATAAATTTGAGAATTTTTTTGTCTTAAGTTTCTATAAAATTATTTTTCTTTTTTCTAATTTTATTTAAATTAACCTAATTAAAAGCATTAATTAAGATTATTAATAAAATAATCGAAATTAGAGCAGTCAATATATAATAATTTCCAAAAGGAATGGTATAATTAAAAATGGTTTAATATTCTAAATTTAATAGTTATTTAACATGATAAATCATTAGATGTTATTAAAATTTAAATAATTAATAAGAGAATGAAGTGATATAATGATTACTTTGGAATGTCTAATCCCTGATTATCCCGGAAGTCTGGTTGAATTAATTAAACCTATCTCAGATAACCAAGGAAACATATTTGGTATTTTACATTATCATGATAAAAAGCGAAACAATAGGATTCCTGTTTCAGTTTCCTTTGAGATACCTCAAGAACTAATGCAAACGAGTTTAGATAAAATTCAAAAAGAATTAAAAGAAAAAAACTTTGAAATTGAAAAAATAACTGTAGGTGTTGAAAAGCGACATCTTGTAGTATTACTTACAGGGCATGTATTTGATACTGATGTTGTTGACACAATTAAGCGATTAGCTTCTAAAAATATTAAAGTACCTGAGTTGCAAGCTAAATTCACTGATATTTCAGAAGTTAGCAACGTCAAACTCAAATTAGATTATCCTGAATCTATGACTGAAAAGGAATTAATTCAGGAACTGCAAAAAATTTGTCAAGAGAAAAATCTATTTTTGATCAGATCTTAAGTCTACTTTAAGTTGAATAAATATGACAAAGGAAAAAAATAAAAAATCTAAAAAGAGTCTAGCTGGCAAAATAAAATGTCCAGATTGTAAAGAAATAATTGATGAAGGAATAGTCTTTTGTCCTGAGTGCGGGAATCGTATTCCAGAGTTTTTACGCTATAATCCTGATTCATCACTTAGTGTGTAAAGAATACTAGCTTTTATTTTTCTTTGTCATTCTATATTCTAATTATGTTGAAACTTAAATTTTTCTGTAGTTTTTCTTCATGAAATTTGAATTTTAAGAGATACTATTAAAAAAATTGATAATTAAAAAGGTAATTTTTATTAGAATCAAAATATTAACATACATGTCTCTAGGGTGCCACTCTAGAGACAAAAAAACAAAAAAAAAAAACAACAACAAAGGGGAGTGAAGTTTTTAAATGGGTACTGGAATTGTTAAGTGGTTTAATTCGCGAAAAGGATACGGATTTATAACAACTGACGAAGAACAAGATATTTTTGTTCATTACTCGGCAATTAACGTCGAAAGTGATAGTGAATTTCGAACCCTCTATGAAGGGGATAAAGTGGAATTCGAGGTTACTGAAGGCGAAAAAGGGCCGCAAGCTAGTGATGTAAAAGTAACTGAACGAGCACCACAAGGTTTTAGACGAGAGTAGTGCAATTTACCATTTGGGTGAATAAATAAGTACAATCAAATCTTAAGAATGAAAATTTTTAAGATACTTTTTTTATTTTATTATTATTATTGTCATATTTTCAATACGGAATCAAAGTTTTATAGTAGTATAAATTTTTAAGTAGTAATTAAACAGAAATTAATTAGTCAATATTGGCATTTAGCTGTGAATAATTATGGACATTAAAATTGGTTTAATAGGAAAGGGAAATGTTGGCACCAGATTCCTTGAGATCTTGCAAGAAAAAAAAAAAGCTCTAAAAGATAATTTTAACCTTTCGTTTAAAATAATCGGAATTTTTGAAATCGATGGAGCTTTGATAAATGAAAAAGGTATAGATACAGAAGAACTAATAGATCTGGGAGTGGACTTTAGACAATCTCCATATTGGAAAAAAGGGATAAAAGCTAAGGAATTGATTAAAAGTTTAAACATTGATGTTATAATTGAAACAACCTGGACTAATCCTGATACCGGAGAACCTGCATTATCTCACATTATTGAGGCCTTAAACAATGGAATAGATGTAATCTCATCGAATAAAGGTCCCTTTTATTTAGAATACAACAAGATTAAAAAATTGGCAGAAGAGAAAAACTGTGTTGTGAAATATGAGGCAACGGTAGCTAGTTGTGTACCTATCCTTGCCATTAGGGATTGGCTAAAAAACGAGATAACTGGTATTAAAGCAATTTTAAATGGAACAAGTAATTATATCCTAAGCAGAATGTCAACTGAAGGAATATCGTTTGATATTGCTCTTAAAGAAGCTCAAGAATTAGGTATCGCAGAGGCAGATCCTACACTAGACATTGAAGGGTTTGATACAGCGGGAAAAATTGTTATCTTAGCAAACGAAATGTTAGGATGGTCGAAAACCATTAAGGATGTAAAGATAAAAGGGATTTCCAAAATCACGCCTCAATCAATAGAATTAATTAAATCTGATGGATTGGTAATTAAACATCTAGCAATTGCTGAAGATAACGAAATAATAGTGGAACCAAGGTTAATTGAAAGCTCTAGTCCACTAAATGTGAGTGGAACATTAAATGTAATAGAGCTTAATACTAAGTACGCGGGACCAATCATACTTTTAGGTAGAGGAGCAGGAGGCTATGAAGCAGCCTCAGCTATCTTGAATGATTTGATTAGTATTGCACAGAATAGAAAATACAAAGAATAAACAGCTTTAATTATTAATCAACTATATATTATTAAATTATTTAACATAAGGAGTTTTAATTTTGAATTTTGATTTTCAAAAGGAATGTAAAGGAACTGTTTCGATTATTGGTGCGAGCGAAATTGATAAAGAAACTGAAATTAAAGCAATCGAGATTGGCAGACTTCTAGCAAAAAATAACTATGCGGTTGCATGTGGTGGATTATTTGGTGTAATGGAAGCTGTTTGTAAAGGAGCCAAACAAGAAGGAGGTTTGACTATTGGAATAATTCCATACAAAGAAAAAAGCCCCGCAAATAAATATGTTGATATAGTAATTCCTGTACCGTTCTCTCAAGCAAGAAATATTGTTGTAGTTCTTAGTGGTGATGCATGTATAGCTATTGCGGGTAAAGCAGGCACCTTATCCGAAATAAGCTTTGCGTGGATTTACGGCAAACCTATAGTAGCTTTAACAAGTGTAAACGGATGGTCTTCTAAAATCGCAGGACAAAAATTAGATGATAGACGATCTGATCTGATTTATGGTGTAGAAACACCCCAAGAAGCTGTTACTAAGGTAATTGAACTAATAAAAGGTAAAAAGCCAAAAGGTTTCAATTTCCCTGATATGTAGCTAAATTTAAAATTTAATATGATAGAAATGACAAACGAAGTTGGAACCGCAATTCTCTTAATAATCAAGCTTACTTTAGTGGACCAAGTGCAATCATTCCTAGTCAAAAACGTGTATGAAAATGGTTAAAATAAGTGGAGGAGATGGTTCCTCTTTTGAAAACACGATCATCATATCTGAATGTGACCATATGGAGGGAATTGAACAAGAATATATAGAACTTAGAAAAAGATTTGGGAATTATAGCTTAATTCGTCAGAATTTACTGGATTATAACAATAGAAAGATTGACAAATTAGAGTTAAAGCTTGAAGATGGTCAACAAATTGAGGTACATATTGACATTACTGAATTTTTTGGTAAAGGTTTTGAATTTTGATTACTTAAATAATTTGATAAAAAAATAAGAAAAGATCTCATGAGTAACCAAGGAATAGGATTTCATTCTACAAATTATAGTACGGAAGAAGTCGACTTCAAAACAGCTTTATTAAGAGGGCAAGCCTTAGATAAAGGACTTTATATGCTCAATCATATTCCTACATTCTCTGAAGACCTAATATACGGATTTAAGGACTCTTCACTCGATGAAATAGGCTTCAATGTTATATCAAAAATAATTGGGGATGTTATCCCCGAGGAAGATCTTAAAAAATTATTAAAAGATGCGTTAAACTTCGCTGTCCCCATTGAGAAAATCGGAGATAATAATTATCAATGTTATTTAGATCAAGGACCAACCGCTAGTTTCAAAGATTTCGGAGCTCGAACTTTAGCTAGAGTTATGGAATATTTCCTTGAATTTGAAAATAAAAAGAGCGTAATCCTTACAGCAACTTCAGGTGATACTGGAGGTGCTGTGGCTCAAGCATTCTATGAGATGAAAAGAATAAAAGTCGTCGTTCTATTTCCTAAAGATGAAATAAGCGACTTACAGAGAAAACAAATGACAACCCTTGGAAAGAATGTAACAGCAATAGGAATTAATGGAAAATTTGACGATTGTCAACGATTAGTGAAAACAGCATTCGCTGATTTAGATTTAAAGCATATTGGCCTCTCTTCAGCTAATTCCATAAATTTTGGAAGATTATTGCCACAAACTCTTTATTATTTCTATAGTTATTCTCGAGTGATTGAAAATAAAAATGAACAAGTTATTTTCTCTGTTCCCTCTGGCAATTTTGGAAACCTAACCGGTGGATTATTATCCTTTCGAATGGGCTTACCGGTCAAGAATTTTATCTCTGCAGTTAATGAAAACGATGAATTCCCACGATTCTTAAAGACTGGGATTTACAAGAAAGTGGAACCTTCCAAAAAATGCATTTCCAACGCGATGAATGTAGGACACCCTTCAAATCTCGCCAGATTAATAGATTTATATGGTGGTCAAATAGATGAGGATGGAGTTATGCATAAAGTTCCTGATTTAAAAAAAATTAGAGAAGATATAGTATCTTATTCAATAACTGATGAATTAACAAAAGAAACAATTGTAAAATATTATAATAAATATCAAAAAATACTTGAACCACATGGAGCAGTGGGTTGGGCTTGTCTTGAGATATACCGAAAAAATTATCCGCAACATAATCAATTCAAAGTAATTAACTTAGAAACAGCTGATCCTGCGAAATTTCCAGAAGAAATTATCGATTTGATAAAAGTTAATCCTAAGATGCCCAAATCATTAGAAATTATCCAAAATAATGAAGAATTTCCAAATCCTGTCGAAATTAATAAATATGAAGATTTTAAAATCTTCTTGAATAAAAATTTTTGAAATTAATATTTCTTGAGCTAAGTTTCAAGTTATTCTTTTTTGACTTATTTTGGCAAAATTTTATCTTTATGAAAAAACATTAAATTTATAGTAATAAATCTAAAGGGATTGAGATTATTTTGGAATATTTACACGAAGAAAAACCGGATGCTCAAAAAATTTTATTCACAGGACTTGATGATGCCGGCAAAACATCCATTATTCTAGCACTTCAACGGGAATTTTCAAAAATCGCAGTTATTAAACCTAGTCGAGGTGCACAAAGACGTATTTTTGAATTCTTAGGAAAGGAAATCAGCGAATGGGACCTAGGGGGGCAAAGTTCATATCGAATATCGTATTTAAAAAACCCTGATAAATATTTTGACAATACTGAAATTGCAATTTATGTAATTGACATCCAAAACAAAACTAGAATTCAAGAGTCAATAAGTTATTTGAATGATGTTATTAGACAATTCAAGATTTTGGAAATTGAGCCACCAATATTTATCTTTTTTCATAAATTTGATCCTGTACTCACTAAATCAGCTCACGATCAAGTAAATAATCTCTACTTAAATTTAAAGGATAGGATTTCAAAAATATCAAACTACAATTTTTTCTATTATAAGACAACGATTTTTGATTTATCTACAATTATGAAAGCAATGTCAGAAATACTATTAGCGGTATATCCTAAAACAGATTTAATTCAAAAAGCAGCATCTGAATTTGCAAACAAATTTGATGCAGAAGGTTTGGAGATTATAGATAGTAATTCGTTGATTGTAGGATCTTATTATATGAACGACGATATCAAAACTATGCTAACGAGTTCCACCCCATATTTTTTAAGTCTAAATAATAGCTTTCATAACTCGACTAAATCTGAAGAGAGAGAGCCGGAAAACATGGTAATTCAGAGATACGGAAAATATTTTCTTTTTAGACAATTTATGTTGAGAGAAGGGTCACCCCCTTATTATTTACTCCTAATGAAAGCAAATGAATCATTTAATATCGATGATTTTAATGCATTTGTAAATCTTTTAAAAGAGATTTTGTATAAGTAATACGCGAAAATTATAAGATTGAATTTTTATTATCTAAATAAAAATAATTTCTAATTTTAAGTTCAAAATAATAATCGAGGAAATAAATTCAGTGAGAATATGTGCAAATTGTGGGGCCACAAACAAGGATGACAAAGATAGATTTTGCAGAACATGTGGTGCTCTACTTCCAGTTAAAAGACCTCCTAGAATTAGGATGGGATCTAACGATTTAAACAGAAATGAACCTAAAGTTAAAACTCCTGCTATTATTGATAATAAAAATAAACCAGCTACAAATAATACTAATAGAACTCCTCCTCCTCGAAATATTGAAGCACAATTCTTTTATTCAAAAAAGACCAAAGGTCAAGAGTTAGATCAATTAAATTTGCAGGAGATTCCTAAAGAAATCCCTCAAAAAGTTCCTCAAAAAAAGCCTTCTGTTAAATCTAAGCCGAAAGTTAAGGAACTAAAAAAAATAAATATTACTGAGATTTCTGATAGTAAGGATGATGATAAAGTTCTTAGAGAAATTAAACCCAAACCATTTAGTGGTTCAATAATTGCTTCAAGAGAAGTGTATGGGGGCCCAAAATCTGATACTATTGAACAAGAGAATCAAGAAGATCAATTATTTAATGCTACAGCAACATCAGAAGCTCCTGATACTGAAGATGCTCTTTATAAAAGAAAGCGATTAGAAGAAGATATGACTAATGTTTTAGGATTTCTTTCAGAAAAGCTAAAAAGTGGAAAATTAGAAAATACACAGAAATCAAAACCAAAACAAACTAAAGAAAGAATAACGGAAAAAATTAACCCAACTAATTTAAATGAAATCTTAATAAGCTTATTAAAATTGGATCTCCATATTGAGGCATCCGCATTAATTGAAAAGGATGGTACAATATTATCCTCAGCTATTTCTAATCGAATCTCAGACTCTTTATTTGCTACGATAGGACAGAATCTAACGATGATTGGTAAGGATATTATTGATGGGTTAAGCGCGGGAAAATTAAAATCTATATCAGTGCGAGGAACTGATGGTGTCCTAGATTTAGCTCCGATAGATAAAACTGATCCAAATATGAAAAGCATGATATTAATAATCTTTTCACATCCTAAAATAAAAAGCGGAATAATTTCTATGGCTGTTAGCATCGTAAAAAAACAAATAATGGATTTCTTAACTACTAATAAATAAATTTTCTTATTTTATGTTAGAATAATTTTGACTGAACATTTACTTTACTAATTTTAATAATTTTAACATAATCTAGATTGCTTTGAAATTCTTGTAAAAAAGAATTAAATTCCAATATCGATATAAGAGGTACTTGGTTATCATTCATCTTAATTCCATTATTTTCTAATGTTACCATAATTGGTATTAAATTGAATGGTAAAAATTTTTTAATATTTGGACTCGAACCTAAAAGTTGAAAAATTAAGTGTGAGAATTTCTCAGGGTTTTTTTCTAAGGCTAAAACACGTTGATATTGAAGATTTGCTGCCTTGTTCATAGAGCTGAATACATCTCTATGCTTCCATTGCTTCCCATCTATTAATAAAATTATCCCTCCCTTAATTCCAATGACATCCACTTCATATCTTTTTTGCTTTGTTTTAGATTTAAAGTTTGATTTGTCAGTAAATCTAAAATTCTTAATAACAGTATAGTTATTTTTAATTAAAATTTCAGAAATCAAGGCTTCAAAACCGCTATAATTCAGTAATTCTGAAAGAGACTTTAAATCAAAATCAAGATGTGTTATACATTGTAATATAAATTTAATTTTGTTAATTGCAATATATTCCTTATTATAATTCCCTTTCTCCCGTGTCAGAAATTCAAAATTGTTTAAAAAATCTGTAAGCTCATAATTATCGAGTGGCTCTAAAACAGCAAAATCTGAAACCTCACTCCATACATCCACTACATCTTTATCTGTTTCTTTAAGAAACTTATATACATCAAAATAGAAATGTTTAATAGCCGAAGGATTGTATAAATTGTGCATTAATTGAGGAAAAATATACGAATTAATTAATAAAAAGAGACTCAAAATTTAATGTGAACAATAACACAACAGTATTTATGATAAAATATAAAGAAACTGCTAGAGAGTAATTCTATATTAATAATACTTTTTTTAAGCGTATTGAATATTATATCTTTATATTTGAAAAATAAAAATTTACTTTTTTAAAACTCATTATGGATTATATGAAAAAAAAAGGAGGTGCAGTCATACCAGAAATGCCTCCTCCAGGAGCTGCAGTCAATAGGTTATTGCCAAAAGTGTCTAGGACTGAGGGCGACGTAGTAGGATTTGATCCTTCTAAGATTTTTGATAGTCTCCGTAAAGAAACAGAGATGAGCGAGGTAAATGCCCAAAAAGTTACTGAACTTACGGTCAGAAGAATTATAAGTTCGGGTATGGAATTTCTTTCAGGACCTCATATTCGGGAGATAGTGTGTTCAGTTCTGTCGGAGCAACGTTTTGAGCAGGAAAGAAAAATCTATACAAGAATTGGGATGCCCTTAATGGATTACGAAGAAATTCTTGATCACGGTCCAAAAAATAAAACTGGAGAATTGATTAATCCTGAAAAAATCCATCATTGGGCTGCCGATCAATTAGCTGAAGAATATGCTCTCCTTAGGATTCTGAATGATGAAGAATCTAAGGCTCACCTTTATGGAGATATCCATCTTCATAAATTAAAATATTTTGATTTAAGACCTTTAAGTCAGACATGGGATCCACGGATGATCCTTAAATACGGAGTACCTCCCATAAGTGATTGGTCCCATTGCTGTAGGTCTGGGCCCGCAGAAGATCTAAGAACTGCAGTTCATCATTTAGTGGAATGGTTAGGAATGGTCCAAGGTGAGTTTAGCGGAGATCAAGGATTTAATTTCATCTCGACATTTTTAGCCCCCTATGCCAGAGACTTAACAGATGATGAGATTAAACACGCCATGAAACGTTTTATTTTAGAAATTAATCAATTAGCGTCTATAATAGGTCGAAATATTCCAGTAACCTCAATATCATACAGCCCAGCTATTCTAAATGTCCTATCTAAAATAAAGGCTATAGGTCCAGATGGGAAGGATGTGGGTAAGTATGGAGAATTTGCAGAAGAAAATATGAGGCTCTTTAAAATTTTAACTGATTCTTTCATTGAGGGTGACTATTATGGGAACTCTTTCAATTATCCAAAACAGATCGTTTATATCAAAAAAGAATGGTTAACTAATTTTGATGATGCATATTCTAAAATTTGGGAAGAAGTAAAGTTAAGAAAAGGACTTTATATTATAAATTTATGTTCTAATTGGCTTAATAATGAAGTACAATCACAGTATACTGATGAAACAATTCATAATTTTGGCACACTTCAAAATATTAGTTTAAATTTACCTAGATATTCCTATTTAAGCAAAGATGAGGATAATTTTGCTGAAATTTTACAAGAAAAAATGAATCTTTGCTCTAATATTTTCGAAAAAAAACATCAAATAATAAAAAAGCGTTTAAAATCTAAACATTTACCCCTATGTAGTAGTTTCATAAACACAGATAAGGCATTATTCAACTTAGAAAATCAAAACTATGCATTCAACATCGTAGGATTAAATGAAGCAATCAAATACTTAACAAACCACGAGCTTCATGAAAATCCTGATGCATTTAATTTAGGAAAAAAGATTATTGAAAGAATAAAGAATTATTGCGAAGAATTAGCTAAGGAAAACAACAAGAAATTTGTCCTACAGGAAAATTTTTCAACAAAAGTTCCTTATCGGTTCGCTACGTTGGATTTGAAACACTTTCCTAAACTTGCTATTCCACAATCAAACAATAACGGAAAATCTTTTTATACAAACTCAGCTCATTTTAGTAAAGAGGCTGATCTCCCATTGCTTGATCAAATTAATAAGCAAGGTGTTTTTCACGCAATAAGTCAGAATGGAAGACATACCATGCAGATCTCATTACAACAATTAGTAAATCAAAATTTACCTGAACTGATCAAAATTGTGTGTGAAGATTCTGATATAGCCT
>SDBS01002897.1_pt1 | contig 16955 bp, 10 predicted proteins | sample 2277091 | NCBI WGS metagenome assembly SDBS01 (sample SAMN10404972, study PRJNA504765) | marine sediment metagenome | isolation source: marine sediment core GS10_PC15, 163 cmbsf | place: Arctic Ocean: Southern Knipovich Ridge | collected 2010 | reverse complement strand
GGTGAGCTGATGCCGCCGACGTCCCTCGCAAGTAAGGCAGTAGGCTACTCCGTCGCACGGGCGGCCTGCCCGACCGGCCGGCCCGAGGCGCTGTTGGAAGGGGCGAACTTCAGCCAAACTCAACCGCGGACAAACTGCTCTCAAGCAGATCGAAATAATGGACCGTATTCGCCTTCAAGGCCTTTCCCAGGATCACCTTCATCCCCAGCGAAACCATGAAACTGGCCACCAGCGCCGCGGTAAACGCCGGTGTTCCAAGCTCCTTTTCCATTGTATGGACGGCATCGAGTCCATCGGGATAGATTCGGTGTAGGAGGCCGCTGTGAGGTCTGACCACCGCAGCCTGCCCATACCATCCCGCAATGGCGCCGTGGATGAGGAGTTTGCCTTCCTGACTGCAAAGGTCGGCAACATGGAGGCGGTCGGGAACATTGTCGAGACAATCAAAGACAATATCCGTCTGGGCCCAAAGCGATTCGTGAATATCATCGTGGGTCATTCGGAAACCGCGAAAGGACAGGGCCGGGTTAATGTGCCGGACTCTCTCCTGGGCCACCTGCACTTTCGGGGCACCCAGGTTACCGCGATGGGACAGGGTCTGGCGGTTCAGGTTGCTCTCTTCAAAGACATCGGGATCAACCCCCGTGATATCCCCCACGCCCATGCGCGCGAGCTGTTCGATCACGTGCCCGCCGAGGCCGCCAAGGCCAAGAACCAGCGCCTTGGTCTCAAGGAGCTTGATCTGGCCGGCAACCTCGGCCACCCCGATGTTCCGCTGGAACCAACCCGGCACGCGCCCAGCGGCGAGGGCCAGCAAGTCCTCTGATGCCTTGGGGGGATGTTCCATGCGGACCTGTTCTCTGACGGAAGATCAGCCTCCGCCGATGGCGGGGGGGAAGATGTAGACTTCGTCATTGTCCGAGAGTGCGGTCTCGAGGTCGGCTTGCTTGCCGTTGACAGTCATGATCCGGACGCGCTTGATCGGCAGTTCCAGGTATTCGGCCAGATCCCGGATCGTTGCCGGCTCCTCGAAGCGGGTCAGCCCGTCTTCGTCCTCTTTCGCGTACTTCGCGAAAAGGGAAATCAGTTTCACCTTTAGCTTCATATCACCATCCATACGACCATGCCCATCGTTCGTCCCAGACCGCGGGCGTAATGGATCATGTCGGTTCCAGCGCCAGCCGTTCGAGCGTGGCCGTCGTCGGGATTCCGTTGTCGTCCCATCCGCGGATCTGGTAGTAGTCCTTCATCAGCGCCTCAAAGGGAATGTGCTTGCCGGCGCGGAACCCTTCCTTGGCGGACTGGTACATTGCCTTCGGCAGCACATCGGTGGCCCCGTCGAATCCGTCGCGGATATTGAGCAATCGCTGGACAGTAAAGCCGCGCTCGCCCGCTTCGAACAGTTGCTCGACGGTGAGGTCCCAGCCGGTGATGGCGTTGTAGAGTTCGGCGACTTCGGTCATGGTCAGGTCGCCGCCGTCGATCATGAACAGGCAGATGACGATGGAATTGGCAAGCACGCCCAGATCCTGGCAGCGCACGGCCACGAGGCTTTGGTTGTCCGGCTCGAAGAACTTGACGGTGCCCTCGGTCACGCCCATTTCGGGAATAAAGAACCCGCCCATTTCGACGTCTTCGCATGGCCCCCGGAAGTGGCATGCGCCGCGGGTTCCCGTGGCATAAGTCGGTGCGAGCGAGATGCACGAACGCGGGTCGTGCGACGGGTAATCCAGCCCTTTGCTATGGACCACGGTTTCCACGGAATCCGGATGGATTCTCTCCGCGGCCTTGAGCGTGCCGTCGGCGAAGATCGCGCCGAAACCTGTCTTGGTCCCGATTTCCTCGGTCAGCTTGACAAGCGTCATGCCGTCGCCCCATTCCAGATTGTACTGGGACGGCATGACGTCGTCGCTGATCCAGCCTTTCTCCTTGCACCGCATGGCGAACGCTACCATCGCTCCCACGGAGATGGTGTCCACGCCGCAACGGTTGGCGACGTCGTTCGCCTTGGCAACGGCTTTGGGGTCGCCGATCAGGCAGCACGTGCCCATCAGACCGAGCGTTTCGTATTCCGGCCCGGCGCCCTTGGTGGCGTATTGGGCCGGTTCGGTGACTTCGATACCGCGATGGCAGCCGATGGGACAGTACTTGCAGGGGATTGGTTTAGCTTTCAGGACCTCCGTGTAGTTCGGCGCGCCCAGCGATTTGGCACCGGCCGGGAAGACGTCACCGTCCCAGTACTTGATTGGCATATCGCCCAGACCCTCAGCCGTTTCGCACAGGCCGGGGGTGCCATGTCGGCGGAACTCATTCTCGATCGTGTTGTCGTAGATCTTCTTGAAGAACTTCCTGCACAGTTCCTTCGTCTTCTGCGGATCGGCAACCGCCGCGGTCTTGCTGCCCGTGACCGCCACAGCCTTGAGGTTCTTCGTCCCCATCACAGCGCCCAGCCCGCACCGCCCGCCAAAGCTGTGCTTGTCGACCACGACACAGGCGATGGCCACTTCCTTTTCCCCGGCCGGTCCGATGCAGGCCACGGCCAGCTTGGGGTCGTTGTTCTCCTCGCGGATGGCGTCGACCGCATCGTAGCTGGACTTGCCCCAGTGCGGCGCAGCGTCCTTCAACTCGACGACGTCATCATTGATGTAGAGGTAGACCGGCCTCTGGGATTTGCCCTGGATGACAATCACATCATATCCGGCGTCCTTCAGCGCGGGCCCCCAGGTGGCGCCGGCGGCGGTGTCCGCATAGGTTCCCGTCAGGAGCGAGATCCCCATGATGCTGAACTTCGCGCCGCCGGGAACAGCAGGCCCCTGGAACGGGCCGGTGGCGAAGATCAGGCGGTTTTCGCTATCGCGAGGATCTATGGGTCCGGGCAGCTCGCGCCGCAGGATTTCGGCACCGAGACCGGCCCCGCCCAGAAACCGCTTCAGGTCGTCTTCAGCAATGTCCTCCACGGAAATCCGCCTGGAAGAGAGATCCACTCTCAGCAGTTTCTGCCAATAGCCGTTACCCATCGTGTTCTCCTGATTCAATTGCCTCAAACGGCGCTATGCGTTCCACGAGATCCGGGGTCATGTCCGCGCCGATGCGGATCGGACAGAGGCCCGAGCGGGACCTTGATCAAACGGATCACGCGGGCATGATCTCTGCAAGCTTGGCTACGTCGTCCTTGGACGCCGGCGCCAGGGGCAGTCGCGGGGGACCCACCGGGTGGCCGGCCAGTTCGCACCCGGCCTTTACCAACTGAGTGTACTTCCCCGAGTGCTCCATCATCGCCAGGATCGGCAGCAGGCGATAGTAAAGCTCTCTCGCCGCGAGCGGGTCGCTATTGGTCACGGCCAGCTCGTACAGCTCCGCGTGCTCCTTCGGAAGCACATTGATAACGCCGCCGACCCATCCGGCTGCGCCCAGAACGAAACTCTCCAGCGCTGCCGTGTCACAGCCGCAGAACACCGTGATCCTGTCGCCGCAACGGCGGATGATTTCGCTCACGCGCGAGATGTCGCCGGTGCTCTCCTTGACGTACCGAACGTTCTCGAGCTCGGCCAGCCGCACGATGAAGTCCGGCGTCATGTCCACGCCTGTCCGCCCGGGGTAGTTGTAGAGCATGATCGGGATATCGATCTCACTGTCGATCACCCGGAAGTGCTCCCAAAGCCCCTCGTACGTTGGCAGGGAGTAATAGGGCGCAGCCAGCAGCAGCCCCGCCGCCCCCTGTTCTTGTGCCTGCTGGGAGTAGCGGACGACCTCCCGGGTGCTGCCGGCGTTGGTCCCGACGAGCACGGGCACTCGGCCGGACACGGCATCGAGCGTGGTCTGGACCACCAGCTTGCGTTCCTCGGCGTCGAGCGCATAGTACTCGCCCGTGCTGCCCAGAGGGATCACCCCGTGCACACCGCCGGTCTCGACCAGGTACTTCACGAAGCTCGACAGCGTTTCGTAGTCGACATCCTGCTCCGCGGTCATGGGTGTCACCACTGCCGGGAGTACCCCTTCCAGTTTGTCCTTCACGAGATGCTCCTTTTGACCCGGATACGCAAGACCATCAACCCGTGATTTCCCATTTGACTCTGGCTGACCCCGCTGGCCAGCACTTGCGAGACAGTATTGTAGTCGCCCCCCCCGAATGCAAGAGGAAACTGCCGAACGGAGCCGGTAAGGAGCGATAGGAGTTCCGGCAGAGGCCGGAAACACCCTTGTGCCTACCGGAAACTCCATCCTTCTTATTCCGACGGGAGTTATGTCGCTTGCCAACAACCGGCCTTGGCCCTTGTCCTTGCCAAAGACCGCATCCACCGGCTGAGGCGGGTGGAGGCAACGGCAGTGGAATTAGCGGAACTGGCTAACGAGTCGCCAGGGGAACATCGAGAGTAATTACTCTTTCGGCGCGCGTACACGCCGGCTCGGGGCGCGTAATTACGCCCCATGAACAATCCGGCGTGCAATCCAGTGAAAGGGGGTGAAAAGTCTTTTGGAATTCCCTTGCGTTCACTCCGCTTTCTTACCCTTTTTTGCTACGCACGCGCGTCGCCAGATGGAGTTCGCTGGACTTCATCCTAGCTAGCACTTCCAGCAGGACAGGCGGACAAACATCCCGGCTAGGTCACAACCATCACGCACGTGTTTAAGGTCGAACCCCACGACGCTTATCACCGTCCCTACCTTGGCCGTGTAATTCACGATAGCTGTCGGCAAATTTCCGCAAGGCCACCTCGTGCTGCGGGTATCCCAGGCCCAGCGACATCCAGTCACATCCCTTGGGGGGCTTGACTGGCCGGTCGTCGTTTTCCGGACCGACCACTTGCCACATCAGCCAGCCGAGGCCTTCGGCTTCGATCACTTTGACCCATTTGACGTACATCTCGCCGCGACGTTTCGCATTAATCTCAGTAGCCTGGCCTGGTTTGGCAGGTTTCCCTGCCGCAGCCTTGCCCCCTCGCTTGGCCGGAGTTTCTTCTGCCAAGACCTTGAAGGTCGGGTAGAACTTGGCGAAGTCCTTGTCGGCCTGGACTTTGGCGCCCCCATGCCCTTTGCGATAACCCTTAAGGGCCTCGTAGGCCTCGATCTGCCGCCGTTCCTTTTCTTCCTTCGTTTCCCACGGCCGAGGTGAGAAATCAGCCAGGCCCCACTCCTCGAACAGGACAGGCTTCTCCAGGTTCCTGGCCTCCTGGGCGTGCTCGCGAATCCACCGTTCACACTGCTTAGTGTTCCACCCCCAATGCTCCGGGTACATGTGGCAGACTCCGAAGTCAACCCACTTGATCTTCAGGTTCTTCTGCCAGTCGATACCGTATGTGCCGTCGTGGAACCGATCTGCGGCGTCCTGTTGAAACAGGTACCCTTCATCACCAATGGCGACCATCTGCTTTACCTTGCATTCGTTCTTGATGAACCCACTCATCTCTGTCGCCCATCCGTGGAATTCATCCGCGCGCCGCCGGGCGAGCTCTAGCGAACGCTTCTTGGCTTGCCCGTTGGCCTCTTGGTCCGGGAGAGGCGGGGTGTTTCGGGGCTCGTTGATTAGCTCCCACGCAAAGATCCCCGGGGCGTCCCCGTACCTCCTTCCCGTGTAGAGGTTTACGCGGCCGGTTATGTAGCGCAGGTAGCTCTTGAACAACTTCCTGCATTCCTTGTCGGTGAAGAAAAGGTGGCGATTGGCCAGTCTGCCTTTCTTGTCGTATTCCGGCTTGATCCCGGCCCACCGCATATACATGCCAATCCCGCCGTAGTTGTTCTTGAAGCGCCCCTTCTCCTGATTGTCCGACCAGTAGTTGACAAGGGGAAGCACCACGCGCAAGCCGTGCTTCTCCGCCAACGCAAGAAAGTAGTCCAGCTGCCGAAACGAGGGCTCATCGTATGTACCTGACTTGGGCTGGAGCGTATAACCTTCGTTGCCGTAGCCGTTTTCACCAAGCCCATCTCCAAATCCCCAGGCTCTGACGACGGTCATCCCCATTCTCGCGGTTTCCGCAAGTGTGCGTTCCATCACATATGGAGACTTCTGAGGCAAGAAACTAACATTGGCGCCTCGAACGATGAATGGGTGGTGATCGCCAACGAAAAACCCTTCGGGTGTCGCTCTAACGAAGCCGCTCACCTTGGAGAGGATACGTTTGGTCTTGCCTCCAATTCGCACGTTATCAACGTACAGGGTACCCTTCCAGGGAGCGTTCGCGTAGACACTCAGGCCAACGTAGAGAACTGCTTGGTCCGCGCGTGTAGTCCACGGACCGTATTTCAAATTCCCCTTTTTCACAGGGAGCTTCGAACCCTTCTTGTTCCCTCTTTTCACAGGGGGATTCGAACCCTCCTTAGCCTGTTTCTCTAACTGGGTATAGCCGATCCGAGGAATGAGTTCCAAGCGGGTCCTCCCCACACCGCCGACGTGGGTAAGATTGGAGGACTGCCAGGCCTTTTCGTCTTTCAGGCCGCTTGACCGAGAGAAGATACACAGCTTTGCCGCGAGGTCAAAAGGGCCGGGGTGACGCTTCTCTTTGGCCTTCGGGTCCGGCTCGCACCAGACATCCATGGCAATCCTATTGTCATCAAGAGCCTGAAGATCGAGGTTCAGATTCGGCTCGAACATCATTGCAGCATAGCCTTTTTGCAGGTTGTCCGCGTCACTTCCGGCGGGTTTAGCCTGGAAATTGGCTTTGATCGCCAGGCACTTACGTCCCTTGCGCGAAACGATGGATATGTCCTTGTCGCTCCAGGCGTCGGATTTCCAATCCGGATCAGTGAAGAAGTAGGGCCTGTTCTGCCCCAAAGGCCCGCGCTGGGGCTTGGGAGTATCGCCGTCAGCCTTCTTTGCACCGCCTCCATCTCGACTGACACTCTTTGGGGGGCGCCACCCCCGCAGTTCCTTCTCCTGAGCGGCGAAATCCACATATCGCCCGCGTGGTCTCTCGATTTGGCGTTTGAGGACCACCACGTTCCGGATGGCAAACGTGTCTTTTAGCTTCGCCTTCGGGTCGCATTTATCCGAGAGAGCGATCTTGACCCCAACGATCATGGCCCTTGTCGGATCGAAACCAGCGGTAATCCTTTTGTCTGGGGAATCCTTCGCTCCCCCCTTTTGCGGCTGGAACTTGATCGTGTTCCACTCGCCGGCACGGAGGGGGTAGCATTGTATCTTCCCCCTCCCCATGTTGAGCCACGGCGAGTACGCGCTGCGCTTTTCCTCGGAATCATCCCGCACGAATATCTGGCACCCCGGTGGCGCCTCCCGATCGTACGCGAGGTCTGGGACAAAGATCTCCAAGCGGAGCAGGGATATGTTGCCGTGGAGCAAAGTCATCGCCTCCCCCGCTCGACGTTTGTCCACGGCAGCGTCGAGATCCACGTCCAGTTCCAGGCACGGCTTGCCATCGCGGATACCCGGTCTGACGGCCCGAACCCCCTGGTTCGAGCTCTCTTCGCGCACATCCGCCACCCACCCCTGGGTGGACCGACTGAAATCGAAATGGGAATCGTCCGACGGAGCAGTCGTCGGCAGGCCCTGGCCAAAGCAGAGCACTATCCGGATCGTGCACAGGGCGATGCCGCAGAGGACCAACAGAATCCAGTGTTTCTCGAACATGTTCGGTCTCCATGAACTCGGGTATCATCCGACCTCTAGCTCAGATCTCGCCGACGGGTGCAGACTGTTCCGGTGGGAAGTCCTCATCCCAGACGACGGAGATTGTCGCAGGCAAGTATTGTATGAACTTGCTCTTCTTGCGCTCGGCCTCCAGGCTCTTCTTGAAGTCGTCAGTAAGGTGCTTGAGCTTGAAGGGCGGTTCGGTCTTGCTCCAGATGGTCACCATGAAGTCGCGGGTCTCATACTCACGCGCCTTCTTGAAAGCAGCCAGAGCGTCCTTCTCTTGGTCACGGTAGGCGTAGATCATCGAAAGCGTGAACCATAGGTGCGTGGAGTTCTCAAACCGGGGTGACGCCAGCTTTCTCCTGGCCACTGCTTCGCCATCTTCCAGCGCCCGCTTCGCCGCCGCCTCCTTCCGGGCCCTGTTCTTTGGGTCTTGTTCGGCTTGGACTTGAAGAGACAACGTCAAATATAGATTAACTAATGCTCTGGCGTAAGTTCCGTTTGTGAGTCGAATTGGTTCCCTAACACGGTTTTCACAGCGGTTGAGTAAATCGAACCGCTGCGGATCCCTGGGGTCTTTTATCTCCTTTGCCCGCTCCTTTCCCTGAGCGTACAGGACCCACCCGAGGAAATTGGCGCCGCGCGCACGATCAAACTTGTTCAGGAATGGCACATCGCACATCGCTTCCAAGGTCTTCTGTGCAGCCGACCAGTCTTCTCGTGCCTTGTAACAGCACGCGAGGCCCATATAGAGCTCAGACCGACCGGACCCATCACATTCACCGCCGACATGCATCGGGGGCACTATCCTTCTGCCAGGGTGATACATGAGACGTTCGTCCCGGGATACCGCCACGACTGAAGGCCATCACATCACCACGCCCCGCCTCGCATGATACTCACAACCCGCTCGAGGTAGTGCCTGCGTATCTCAGCTTCAACATCCAGTTGTTTCCGGGTGTTGGCCATGATGTCGTCCAGCCGAGCGTCATCGGGATCGTACCGATCCCTCAGGGAGCGCGTCCAAAACGTTTCCAGCGCCTTTGTGCTTCGTATTAGACTCTTCTGGTACGCGGTGAAGTACTCGTGCAGCGTGCTCAAGTTACGTTCCGAGTACTCCAGATCTCGGGCTTCTTGGCATAGACCCCAGTACCAGTGCCAAGCATGATTATCAAAGTGCGCGTAGCGGTCCTTCACGTCCACGCTCGCATCAGCCTGTCTCTGGCGAATCTCCTCGGCAGTCAACACGCGGGCTCCGTCGCCAAGTCGCCTCCTGTTACCCTTATGGAAGAGTTCCAGCCTTGTCTGAACGCCCGAAATGGAAGCCTCAACTTCGGCATGCTGCACTTCCGTCTTTGCGACAAGGGTCTGCCGATGTTCCCTTAGCGCCTTCCTGTACGTCAACCGTTGGTTGGTATATGACGCAACAATTGAAACCACCAAACCGCCGAGGACGAGGGCGACGAGGGGGTGCTTGAGTATTTCGAGTATTGACTCCCAATGTTTGAGCGGGGCGGCTCCTGGACTGATACGGACGCTTGTCTTCAAGGACTCCGCACCAACGTAAAGAAAACCAAAGCTGAACATGGCAAGAAAGGGGGTGGTGAAGGCGGTCCCGATGCCTGCCATGCTGTGAACCGTGCACCCGAGCAAGTAGAGCCCTATCGCTAGTTCCGTGTAGGCCAACAGTCTAGACTTTGCCGCTGCTCCCCCATTGTCCCCGGCAGCTGATCCCTTCTGGCCCCCTTGTTTGGGGGTGCGCACGAACGGGCTTTCCCTCCGGCAGATCCCTTCAAGCACGGCTTTGACGTTGGAAACGCAGATGCCAATCCCTACGCCCATCAACCATGGAAGCATGAATATGGTCTCCCATCGGCGTCCGGGGCGCGTCCTCGCCTGGCTTGCCATGTAGAATGCGCAGACAGGCATCGTCCCCAGCAATACAAGGGTCGTATTAATGAGGAGCCAGAGTCCCCCGTTTCCGATACCGCCCGGTCGGGCAGCGAGGTGCATGCGAACCACGGGGTAAATCAGCAGCGCCACGAGAAGCATGCAGACGTACACCACGAAGCTCATGAGGTGAAAGACAGCCTCAATCTTCACTCTTCGCGCCAACCCAGAACGGAGTACTTCGGGGAGCATCTGAAGAGCCGTCTGTACCCCTCCCTTCGTCCAACGGAACTGCTGAGCTTTGAATGCTTGCATGTCCGTAGGCAACTCCCCACAGCTTGCAGGCTCGGAAAGGAAGACGAACTTTGCTCCCCGGAGCTGCGCTCTGAATGAGAGATCCAGGTCCTCAGCGAGGCAGCCGGACCGCCAGTTCCCCACTTTCTCGATCACTGCGCGCCGCCATACCCCGGCACTTCCGTTGAACGCAATGAGGCGCCCGCTCCGGCTCCGTGCGACCTGTTCAATCACGAAGTGACCATCAAGGAGGATAGCTTGGATCCGCGTAAGCAAGTTCTCGGAACGATTGGCATGGTCCCAGCGCGTTTGCACCATGGCGACGCTGGGGTCGGTAAAGTAGTGGATGGACTCATCGAGGATTCTTTCATGCGGGACAAAGTCGGCGTCGAGGATCAGTACGAATTCGCCCTTGACGGTTCTCATGCCGTGTGCAAGAGCGCCCGCCTTGAAGCCCGCCCGTTCTGTGCGGTGAATGACCTTGATGTCGAGGCCCTGTGCGCGCATCTTCTTCGCCGTTCGTCGCGCGATCGATGTGGTGTTGTCCGTGCTGTCGTCGAGGATTTGAATCTGAAGCTTGTCGTGTGGGTAGTTGATGGCGCAGGCACTCTCTATCGCACGCCCTACGACGTTTGGCTCGTTGTATGTCGGGACTTGGACTGTGACGTATGGCAACTCCTGAAAGCGCGCGCGCGGCCTGGGTGCGTTCCTCCGGTGCCGGTAGTACAAGTACAGTTGCACGTATCGATGGAGCGCAAACATCAACGCTACTGCAAGCGCCGTGATGTAAATCCCCGTGAGTACTGCTCCCACGAAACCAGCCATAATCAGTTGATGCACCTCAAATGGTTGTGGGACAGGCCCACCCCGTCCCGCTACCGATATTGTACGAGATAGCAAGCCCTCCCGCAAATGCCTTGCATGGTAAACCTACGTTTATGCTGCCTCCGACCGGTTGAGTTTCGGGTCGATTCAAGCTCCGTGGCGGTAACCGCACGGAGGCGGACAGCAGAAAGGGCGGCTGCTGCGCAAGGTGGCGCCCCCGCGGCGATGACGAAAATCCAGCAGGCCCTTCGAGGGCGCTCAGGACAGGCGAGCCCTGTCCCGATGCTGCTCCAGCATCGGGACTCCGGCGGCACCGATACCGCAGCCGTCTGTCAGACGATCGGCAACGGCCAGACGTGATGATGTGGAGGCCGCTAACGCGGGGGGCCAAGACCTACTCTTGCAGCAAATCGGTCATTCTACCGGCTTTTTCTTCTTCGCCCTCTCGGCCCGGGCCTTCCTGGCAGCCTCGATCACCTTCTTGGGCCATTTGAAGACAGGCGCCTTGGCCGGATCGTAGCCTTTCAGGTGCGGCTCATTGAGTCTCTCGAGGGCCGGCACATAAGTCCACTTGTTGCCCCTGTGTCTACTAAGAACTCCGTCCTTCCTATTCCAGCAGGAGTTGCATCACCCGCCCACAACCGGCCCTGGCCCTTGTCCTTGCCGAAGACTGTATCCGCCGGCTAAGGCGGGCGGAGGTAATGGAAGCAAAACTGGTGCAACTGGCCAACAAGTCGCCAGGGGAGCATCGAGAGCAGTTACTCTTTCGGCGCGCGTACACGCCGGCTCGGCGCGCGTAATTACGCCCCATGAACAATCCGGCGTGCACATCAACGCGGTGGGCTCGTATCAGCCGGACGTGCAGGAGACCCCGCCCGAAACGGTCGCCTGCGCTCGGCCGACGAGGTCACGCTGTTCAAGAGCGTGGGCGTGGCGGTGCAGGACGCGGTCGCGGCCCGCGCGGCGCTTGAACGGGCGCGGGAGGCCGGCCTGGGCCAGGATGTGGCATGGTAGGCGGCCCAGCGACTGAAGTAGCCGGGTTTCCGGCTTCGTCCTTCGGACTTCCGGCTTCGCTAACCCGCTTCGCCGAGACGAGTCGCCGAGACAAGACGGCGTGGGGGGCAACATTCGGCAACCTTTGGGTGAAACGATTCGCTGCCGATGTGGGGGGCGGGGAAAGGCTATAGGGCTATAAATCCTTTGTTTATAAGGTTTTATGTGCGTTTATTGTCGCCGGGAACGGCCGGAGGGGTGTTGCGTATCGTTGCGATAGTGTTGCCACCTGATTCGCGGCTGCTTCCGTCTTCGCCAACCCGCTTCGCCCATGGCTACGCAGGTCAAGAGGCTTCGCCGGGACAGGTCGCCGCGATGGAGGTGATAGTCCGGGTTCGCTATGCAGCTGCGCCGTGACAAGGCGGCCGGCCGCCAAGGGCCGAGCATCGCTCGCGGCGGCACTCACTTCCCGTGCAGGTGGCAGCAAACGGTTCGCCCGCCGCCCATATCGGTTACCGGCGGATATACTTCGCGGCAGATGTCCATGACGCGCGGGCAGCGAGGATGGAAGTGGCAGCCGGTCGGCGGATTGCTCGGCGATGGAACGTCACCCTCAAGGAGAATGCGTCCTTTTCGGCCGGACGCTCCGAGCCTGGGAATCGCGGAAAGCAGGGCCTGTGTATACGGATGCATCGAGCCGTCGAAAAGTGCTTCGGTGTCGCTTCTTTCCACGATCCGGCCCAGATACATGACTGCGACCTCATCGGCGAGGTACTCGACCAGTCCCAGATCGTGCGTTATGAACAAGTAGGTCAGACGGCGCTCGCCGTGGCCCTGGAGCTCTCGAAGCAGGTTCAGTATCTGGGCCTGAACCGACACGTCCAGAGCGCTTGTGGGCTCGTCGAGCACCACGAACCTGGGCTCGACGGCCAAAGCGCGGGCGATCCCGATTCGCTGGCGCTGGCCGCCCGAGAACTCGTGCGGGTAGCAGCCCATCGCCTGCTGGTCCAGGCCCACGTCGGCCATGAGCTGCTTGATTCGATCTCGGCGCTCCGAAGGGGTGCGTGCGATGCCGTGAACGCGCATGCCTTCCCCGACAATCTCCCGCACCATCATCCTCGGGTTGAGCGACGAATAAGGATCCTGGAACACAATCTGCGCGTTGCGGCGGAAGGTCCGCAGCGAACGCTCACCGAACGACATCACGTCCTCGCCCCCGAAACGCACCATCCCCGACGTGGGCGGCAGCAGCCGGATGAGCGTCTTGCCCAGCGTGGTCTTGCCGCAGCCGGACTCCCCGACCAGCGCCACCGTGCTGCCCCGCCGGATCGTCAGGTCCACGCCATCCACGGCTTTGACATGACCCACAACACGCTGGAGAATGCCCTTTCGGATGGGGAAGTACTTCACGACCGCCTGCGCATCCAGAAGAGAGCCCTCCTTTGCAGCGGCCGGCGCCTCGGCCTGCTCCAACACGGGCGACTCGACCGACAGGACCGGCTTGGCATGACTATCGTAGAGGTGGCAGGCCACGACGTGGCCCGGCGCGATCTCCTGGAGGCGCGGCTCGGTTCCCTGGCAAGGGGCAAAGACGTGCGGGCAGCGATCGCAGAATCGACAGCCCGGCGCGTAATCTTCCGGATCGGGAACGATTCCCTTGATGGTCTCCAGCCGCCGACCCCGCTGGACCCGAGTGGGCCGGCATCGCAGAAGTCGCTCGGTGTACGGATGCGCAGGCCGGTCGAACACTTCAGCCGTCACAGCCGTCTCCACGATCTTGCCGGCGTACATGACGGCCACGCGGTGGGCCATCTCCGAAATGACCGCGAGATCGTGCGTAATGAAGAGGATGGCCGTGCCCAGCTTCTCCTGGAGGCTGCGCAAGAGGTCCAGTATCTTGGCTTCGACTGTCACGTCGACGGCCGTGGTCGGCTCGTCGGCGATGAGCAGGTCCGGCCTGCACGAAAGCGCCATGGCGATCATCACTCGCTGGCGCATCCCGCCGGACAGTTGATGGGGATATTCGCGAAGCCGTTGAGCCGGATCGGGCATTTCGACCAGCCGCAGCGCCTCGATGGCCCGTTCGATCTGCTCTGCCCGCGAGAATCCCTTTCCGGACTCTCGCCCGCCGCGTCGAATCCCCTCCAGCATTTGGGTCCGCACCGACAGAACGGGGTTCAGACTGGTCATGGGCTCCTGGAAGATCATGGCGATGCGCCGCCCGCGCAGGGCGCGTCTCTGGCGGCCGTCCATCCGGACAACGTCCTTGCCCTTGAAGAGGATCTCGCCGCCGGCAACGTAGCCGGGGCGCGGGATCAGCTGCATGATCGAAAGCGCCGTCACCGTCTTGCCGCAGCCCGACTCCCCAACCAGGCCGAGCGTTTCGCCGCTGTCCACCGACAGCGACACGCCGTCAAGCACTTTTCGGGGACTGCCCGTAGTGCGGAAATAAGTCTGAAGGGCCTTTACTTCCAGAAGCGTCATGCTTGTTCTCCTCCCCCACGGACGCGAAGAGACGGATCGAGCGCATCACGAAGCGCATCTCCAAACAGGTTAGTCGGCAGCACAAGGGCGAACATGGCAACGAAGGCAGCCGCAAGATTCCACCACACAATGGGCTCGCGGCCCATTTCGCTGCGGGCCTGGTTGATCATGGATCCCCAACTGTACGTTTCGGGTCCGACGCCGACGCCGATGTAGCTGAGGACGGCCTCGGCCAGCACCAGCCCGCTGAATCGCAGCACGATGCTGATCAGAACCAGGTGCATCAGGTTTGGCACCACGTGCCTGGTGATCACGCGGAACTTGGAGACGCCCAGGGCAAGGGCGGCCTGGACGTACTCCTGCTCGCGCAGCTTGAGGGTTTCTCCGCGAAGGAGGCGGCACAGCCCGACCCATCCGGTCAGGCCCATCACCACGCAGAGCTGCACGATTCCCCGGCCGTAGACAAGCATGAAACAGACCACCAGCAGGACCCACGGAATGGATGCCAGGGTGATGTAGACGTACTGGACCGCGTCGTCGATCCAACCGCCGAAGAAGCCCGCAAGCACGCCGAAGAAGATGGCAAACGGCACGGCGATCAGTGTGGTCAGCCCTCCGATAATGAGGCCGGCCCGCGCACTCTTAAGCGTGATGTACAGCACGTCCTGACCGATCTTGTCCGTTCCGAGCAGATGGCGGCGCGGATATTCCAGCGCCGGGCGCTCGCGCTGCCACACGGTCCGCCCGCCGTCGGTCTTGGCCTCTACACTCTCCTTGGTCAGCAGCCGGCTCGCCAGCGGAGCGGAGTAAGTCTTCTCCGTGTTGCGGCGCAGCGACCCAAGGATGCGGTCCAGACCGGTCAGCGGCTGGGACCACACCACCTCGGCGCCGGGCTCGTCCCCAGCCGCACGCTCCACGTCCCGCCACGAGACGCTGTCCAGTATCCCGATCAGCACATAGACGGCGATAAGTATCAGCGAGATCATCGCAAGGCGGCTGCGCCGCACCTGGCGCCATGCCCGCCTCCAGAGATCGCTGCCCCTGGCGCGGTAGAGAAACGCGGCGAATCCCAGCAGGACGATCGCCAGGGCCACATTGGTAACGGCTGGCTTATCGAACGGCAGGTGTTCCAGTATCTTCATGGCCAAGTGGACGCCGGCCGCGACTACCGATAGCAGCAGCAGGCCCAGAAGCATCCCCGAAAAGCTGGTGCGCCGTTGGCCCGCGCCCAGTGTGATCCGAGGGTCCACCAGCGTGTAGCTGATGTCCGTCATCAACAGGCCGATGATGTACAGGCCCGCGCCGATGAAGGTCATGGAGCGGATAACAGCGAAGTCCTGGGCATGAATGGCGGTTATGGTCATGCTCCCCAGGCCGGGAATCGAGAAGAACTGCTCCATGATCAGGCTGCCCATGAACAGGAACGGGATGGCCATTACGGCCCTGGTGAGGATGGGGATCATGGCGTTCTTGAGAACGTGACGAAACATGACCACACTCTCGCCGAGGCCCTTTGCCCGTGCAGTCCGAACGTAGTCTCTTGCGACTTCCTCCAGCATCACGGTGCGGTAGAATCGCACGGATCCTCCGATGCCGCCCACCACGCCTATCACGACGGGCAGGAAGATGAACTTCGCCGTGCTGCCCCCCCAGTCGAAGCCTGAGATCGGGAAAAGCCTCAGCCACTTTGCGAAAAGGAACTGTCCGCCGATGATGTAGAACAGCGAGGAAATCGACATCATCAGTACGCACGTGATCGTGCCCCACCGGTCCAGATACGTCCCGCGGCAGAACGCGATGATCAGCGCCGTCGAGATATAGACGGCCATGCCCAGAAGGAACGTCGGCACGGCAAAGGCGAGACTCGGCGGCGCGCGCCGGCAAATCTCAGCCCAGACGTCGCGCCCGGTGGTGTCGGAGCGACCCAGCTTGAATATCAGAACGCGTGCGCATTTCCTGTAGAACAGCGTGGAGGTGAGCTTGTCGAGACCGTCGGCCTGTGCGTTATACCAGAGCGGGAGGTTGTATCCGCGGGCGTTGACCCACTCGTCGACAGCTTTGTTGGTGGCCTTGGGGCCCAGGGACATACGGGCCATGTCTTTAGGCGTGTTGGCGATGAAAAACAGCACGAACGTGAGAACCACCACGCCCAGGACAATCGGCACGGAGTACAGCAGGCGGCGGATGATGTAGGCGATCATGGCTTCTTACACCTCTCGAAGCCGCTTGGCTGCAACGCGGAAAGCGGGGATCGCGGAAACGCCCAGCAGGGCGAGGAAGGCGACAACCGGCCACGCTCTGGGGGTATTATGCTCTTTGATATAGGCGGCTCGCTGTGTGAGGTTGATGTAGTGGTACTTCGGCGCGTTCTGCGCCATCGCGTTGGCCCAGACACCGCGGTACCAGTCGTGGTACAGATCGTAGCCGACCGGGTGGGAGACGAAGATAGCCGGCGCATCGTTCCGCAGAATCTTAAGCATCTGCCGGATGATCACCAGCCGCTCGGGCGAGTTCTCCATGCCGGCCATCTTACGGAACAGCCCGTTGAACTCCTCGCTGTGATACTTGGGAATGGTCCGCCCGTCAATGTCGCTGGGGTCGGGGGCGTAGAACAGGAACAGGAAGTTCTCCGGGTCGGGGTAGTCGCCCTGCCAGCCCCAGCGAACGAACTGAAAACTGCCCGACCGAACACTCTCCTGGAAGCGATTGGCGTCTTTGGTGTCGACGATAAGGCGGATGTTCAGCTTCTCGAACTGCTTGCGGACGAACCGCACGCGGCTTCTTTCCTCGGCCGAGCCCCAACTGGTAACAAACTGGATGGTCAGCGGCTTGCCGTCTTTGCCGTAGCCGTTGGGGTACCCCGCTTCGGCGAGCAGTTTCTTTG
>SDBS01002896.1_pt1 | contig 16957 bp, 11 predicted proteins | sample 2277091 | NCBI WGS metagenome assembly SDBS01 (sample SAMN10404972, study PRJNA504765) | marine sediment metagenome | isolation source: marine sediment core GS10_PC15, 163 cmbsf | place: Arctic Ocean: Southern Knipovich Ridge | collected 2010 | reverse complement strand
CATGTTTGAGCTGGAACGCAAACAGCTTTTATCGATCTTCGAGAACATAGATGAACCTGTTTATATTATCGATCCGGGAACTTATGAGATTCTTTACGTCAATAAAGTCCTAAAGAAAACATTCGGGAATATCATCGGAAAAGAGTGTTATCATACTTTGCAAGGGTTGGAAGCACCTTGTTCTTTTTGTACTAATGACCGTATCTTCGGAAAAAACCTGGGAAAGACATACATCTGGGAATTCCAGAATAAAGTCAACAATCGCTGGTATCGCTGTATAGACAAAGCGATTCGTTGGCCGGATGGACGGTTGGTCCGCTATGAGATGGCTATCGATATTACCGATTCGAAGCAGGTAAATAAGAGCCTTAAGGAGTCTGAGGCTTTGTATCGTGCTTTGATCAAGACAGCACCTGACGCGGTTACTGTAACAGATCTGGAGGGGAAGATCACCGAAGCGTCAGAGCAGACTGCCAAGATCCATGGTTATAGGGATGTTTCTCAGCTGATTGGTTTAGACGCATTTAAACTGATTGCTCCGGAAGACCACGATTCAGCAAAAGAGAATCTTGAGAAAGCGTTCAAAGACGGCTCGGTTAGGGATGTTGAATACACATTCATAAAGAAAGACGGAAGTCGTTTTATCGGCGAACTGAATGCAACATTGGCGCTGGACGCTTTCGGTAAACCTCATGCTTTCGTGGGTAGTGTTAGAGACATAACAGAACGAAAACAAGCTGAAGAGAACCTAGAGAAAGCCATGAATAAACTAAGGGCGATGATGGAGGGAACCATCCAGGCTATGGCGCTGACCGTCGAGACAAGAGATCCTCACACAACTGGACATCAGAACAGGGTCGCTCAGCTAGCTATCGCCATTGCGGACGAGATGGACCTACCGGAGAATGAAAGACAGGGAATCTCTGTCGGTGCTACTATCCATGATATTGGAAAGATGCATATCCCAGCTGAAATACTAAGCAAACCATCGCAGTTATCGGAGACTGAGTTTAATATTGTAAAGACTCATACAGTAGCCGGTTATAACATATTAAAGGAGATCGAGTTTCCATGGCCGGTCGCTCAGATGGCTCTCCAACACCATGAACGCATGAATGGTTCCGGGTATCCAAATGGCATATCTGGTCGCGAGATCATTCAACCGGCCCGGATTCTGGCTGTTGCGGATGTAGTTGAAGCTATGTCATCCCATCGGCCGTACCGTTCAGCACTAAGACAAAAGAAAGTGCTCAATGAGATCTCTGATAAGAAGGGCAAGCTCTACGATCCCGATGTCTCAGATGCGTGCTTGAAGCTCTTTAGAAAAAATGGTTTCAAACTCCAGCCTCACTCGACAAATCTTAAAAACAACATTGCTCAACAGGTGAAGTCATAGTCAAATGAAGCCTCTACGGGCTTGAAGCTCGTGGTATCCTCCTTTTCTTATGCTAAATCCGCCGAAGCATATCCTCCTAAAGCACAAGGCTAAAAACGATTATCTGCTCGCATTCATCCATGGTTTTACAGCCGTGGTCTTTGAGCGAAGGTGGATAAAACAACCTGGATCATATACCCATTGTTTTTCCATTTGTTCGATAAGACGTTAAACCATTTTGAGTGATTACTCGATGATCTTAGTGGCTTCAGCAAGATTTATTTTTGCTATATGTCTTAAGGCAGGTATCTCAGAGATAAGCAATACTGAAAATATCAGGACTGATACGACTAAGTATGTTGATGGGTAGATGACTAGCTTCATATCAAATAGCTCGCTTTGGAATGCCTTCATCAGCTGTGCGCCGGTGAGATAACCGAGAATCAAACCGAAGGGTAAAGATGCCAGGCCGGCAGCCAGATTTTCAATTGTGATCATAAGGAACAAACGCGTTTTACTGGCTCCTATGGTCCTCATCGTGGCGAACTCTCGCTCTCGCTCAAGGACACTCGTGTTCAATGTATTGAATATGACTATAAAAGCCATGATCGAGGAGAAAAGGACGATGACTCCGATAAAGGCATACAATAAACCCATTAATTCTTCCCAGTCCTCGACTATCAGATCTTTTATCATCACCTGTGTTACACCGGGTAATATAAAAAGCTCTTTTTTGACTTTGATCTCTTGGCCCGGCAGAGTACTTACATAAAAATTATTGTAGACCGGTGAGCGTAGATCAGTTAGCTTCAAGCCTTCGTCATAGTCGATGAAAACAGGTATTCCGGTAGATTCCTCATTAATCGAACCGACTTCAAACTGTATACTTGAATGAGGTGTTTCGATACCAACAGGATCACCAATATCGACACCAAGTTTCTTGGCTGCAAAAGAAGTGATTATGATCTTCTTTTCGGCAATTGTTTTTTCAGCTTCTTCTCCCCGGACGACTGAGAACTTATGAAATGTTGCATCAGGTTTCATGCAGGTTAGGTAGGTATCAATATCTTCCTGCCCCTTTTTAAGTTTGATAGGTAGTAAAAGCGACGCTTCAACTTTTTCAACTCCGTCAATGTCTTCTATGGTATTGATAAGGTCAGGTTTCTCAAGAGTACTAAACGTGGCTGATAAATCGTATTTTTCTCTGGCGACTTGCGAGCTAAGTGCCCAGTCCATTGAATCAAGGAAAGACCATGAAGACAAAATCAGAATGAATGCGAAGACTACACCGATTATTATATAGAAACTCCGGCGCCGGACGCGAACGAGATTTCTGATCGGGATCTTAAGGGTCAAGGACACTTTACCGAAAAGGGTCAAGAATCTTTCCGCTAGTGGTACATAGGATTTCTGGATTCCTAGACTTGGATCTGTATGCATGGCTTCAGCCGGTTTCATCTTGGACGAGGATCTAGCCGGGATAAATCCGGCAGCTAAGCAGAACACCAGGCTCATAAAGATCGATGCTATAGCAAATTCCGGATAGAACTCTACTTTGACGAGGGGGATACCCAGCTCGGTCGCGTATGCTCTGGTGATCGTACCGCTAAGTAGCTGACCGATCAGTATACCGGCAACAGATCCGAGAAAAGCAATCACCAGAGAGTAAATTAGGTAATGCCAAACAATGGATGAGTTTGAGTATCCGAGTGCCTTGGCAAGACCGATTTCACGTCGTTGAGAACGGACAAGTCTTGAGAGTGAAATATAAATAGAAAAAGAAGCGACAATAAGGATCAAGGTCGGCAATAGATAAGCGATCTCGCGGTATCCTTCAAGATCCAATGACAAGGCGGCATTGCTTGGTTGATCCTCTTGGTCAAAGGACTCAATGATCCCGTAGGGTTTCAGGACATCTTTAACTTTCTTAGTAGTATTTGTTTTAGATGCTTCTTCCTCAATTAAGAATACAACTTCGTTTATCGTCTGGTTAACACCTAGATAGCTCTCTAATTGTTCTTCCGGAACGAAAAGAACGGCAAACCGGCGAGCTGATGGTAGAATATCTTGCCGGCTAGGTGACACGACCAGATACTCGGGACTAGCAATAATACCGATGATCTCGAGTGTCTTTTTCTGGTCAATCACTTGCGGAGCTATAAAGTCTCCGACCTTTTTTTGATAATAATCAGCAAAGTGTTTTTCAAGTAAGACAACATCTTTATCAGAGCTCTTGAAATACCGTCCCTCCTCGATTTTTACATCGTTTACAGTGGGACGGCGGTCTTTGGGTGTTCCGATCAAACGCGCCTGGGCAAAACTATCTTTTTCTATTTCAATACTGGCGTCGAAGACAAGACGTCCTTCCGCTGATTTTACTCCGTCAACGTCTTTTATCTTGTCGATGATATTGGCAGGTGCATGTTCAAGCTTGATTGTATGATCGGCAAATTTCAGTTCGTCATATGCAAATTTATAGGAGCTAAACAAGTTTTGATATGCACTGATCGAGCTGACGAAACTAAGAATTCCCAATGCGACAATGGCCAACAAGGCCAGGAATTGGGGTTTTCGGCCACGAATATCACGGATATTTTTTAGGTATATTTTTTTCAATTAACTCACCAGCGGATGTCTTCCGGGCTCAATACGTTTTGGTTTACTTCGATGTTGGCGATCTCACCATCATGGAGCGAGATGATCCGGTCAGCGATCTTGCCTAACACAGCATTATGGCTGACGATGATAAATGTTTTACCTTCGCTTTTGTTTAGGTCTCTCATCATCTTCAGGATTTTCTTTCCTGTTTTGAAGTCAAGATCGCCCGTTGGTTCATCGCAGAGTAAAAGCGGTGGATCCTTGGCTAGTGATCTGGCAACGGCTACTCTCTGTTGTTCTCCACCAGATAGCTGGTAGGGGAAGTGATCAGCCCTGTCAGTTAAATCGACAATGGATAGTAACTCGTCTGATGTTCTTGTGACTTTATTGTCTTTTTTAGTCAATTCGAGGGCGAACTCGATGTTTTCACGGGCACTAAGGGTCGGTATGAGATTGAAGAACTGGAAGATGAATCCTATATTATCTCTCCGGTATTGCGTTAACTGTTTGTCGTTGTATTTAGATATATCAGTACCGTTTACTAGAACGTTTCCATCAGTTGGTGAATCGATTCCACCTATGAGGTTTAGAAGAGTCGTCTTTCCGGAACCACTCGGACCAAGGACCACAAGGAATTCTCCGTGACTGATTTCGAGATTAGTGTTGGTTAATGCGGGAATCTCGACTTCTCCCATTTGATAGATCCTAGATACATTTATTAGGTTTACAACAGCATCGTTATTCATCATATTTACCACCTTTTAGTCCGTAATCCGCAATTAGTAACTAGTGCCATAGAACCTTAGTTCCATAGCACTATAGACCCACAGAACCGTAGTACCTTAGTCCCACATATGTCTTTAAGCTGATGATGCTAGAAACAAATCCGGTAGACTACAATCCACGATTCGTAAGAAAATGTCATTATATTACCAGTTCAGAATCACTTCTAGGCTCTTGAGTATGGGAGTAGATGTTGACCTGCAAAAACGCTCCTACTTTTTTGAAGAACTCCTTTACTCCGGAGTATGTAAGCTGCTATCTATAGGTCATACTTTAGTCATACTATATCACTATGGTTCTATAGCACGTTGGCTCTTCTACACCGGAAGACAACAGTCATTGGTTACCCGTCTGTCAAAGTTTGGTGGGCCTGTCTGCCTGTTAGAGTTTGGAGGGCTTATTCGCCTGTTAGAGTTTGGCGGGTTGAGGAATCCAGAGAACTTAGTATGAACCGGGTCTAGAATCAATATATGTGAAACTGAAATGCTAAAATTAAAGACTTGACCCCATTTGCTTGTTTTGCTTCACTTGGATTCTGTTATCCTAGTATATGCTTCTATTATGTTTCGGCGTGTGATCAAGCCCACTACCTTGCTCTTATCTTTTGGGTCAGTAACAATGATCCGGCCGACTTTATGTTTATCGAGAAGTGTCAATGCTTTTTTAACTCTGCTTTCCGGGGTAACTGACAAAACTTCTTTGGTCATGATATCGGCTACTGTTAGCGTGTCTCTCTTTTCCATTGGTATTTTGCGGGTATCATGCCAGCTGACAACGCCGACTAGCCTTTCATTTTTCAGAACTGGATACCCATGATGTTCGGTAATTCTGACCATAGAGATCAAATGATTTATGCTTATATCCGGACTGACCGAGACTATATCTTTATCCATTATTGTATTTACCTTGACGTGTCTTAGGAAATCTTGTTTTTCAGCACTGGCGTCAGCATGCTGACTTTCATAGATCGTTCGACCACTTGAGGCCAGGAAACTCACTATGTTGGCTGTAATCAGTGGGACTATCCATGAGAAGTTTCTAGTCGTCTCGCTTAACAGAATTGCTGTCGCTAAAGGTACTTTGGCTACTGACGAGTATAATGCACCCATTCCGGCGATCACGTATAGGGCTGGATGGACGGCGTTGTTTGGAAATAGTTGCATGGCCACACTGCCAAGGATGCCCCCGACAGCAGCTCCGATAAACAGTGACGGGATCATATCACCGCCGGCACCGCCGGAGCCGATAGAAAATGACGTGGCTATTATCTTAGCGAAGATTAATACAAAGAGTGTGCTGATAGCTAATTCGTAGTTGATAGCATTCTGGATCGTCTCATAACCCATGCCCCAGACTCTTGGTACAACCAGAACAAAAAGACCGGTCGCTAGTCCACCGATAGCAGGTTTCACGTAATCGGGGATCGCCAGTTTTCTAAATCCTTGAAAGACAGCTTGAAAGAACTTTATATAAATCACACCGACTAAGCTGGCCACAATACCGATGACAACCACTATTAATAGATCGAAGAAGTTGAAGGACCAGATAAACGGAGCACCGAATGGTGACTCAAAACCGTAAGCTAAAGAAAAGACAAGAAATGCTGTAATCGATGATATTAGTGAGGGTAGCAGTGTATCGATTTCCATACCGTAGATGTATAAAATACTTGAAGCAAACAACGCTCCGCCGATCGGAGCCCTGAATATGGCACCAAGTCCGGCAGCAGCTCCACATATGGCCAGAGTCCGTAGATCTGCCTTTGTGAATTCGAATCCGAGAAGTTTATCGAGTCGTAACAACTGTATTATTCTTGCAGCGATGGAACCGAAACCGGTACCAATAAGTATAGCCGGCCCCTCTCGCCCGACACTTCCACCTGATCCGATAGTTAGAGCCGATGTTGCTATGCTGACAAACGGAACACGGATTTTAGATTGTCCGTTGTTGTCATGGATGATATCGATCATTGTGTCGACACCGGAGCCGCTCTCGAAAGCCTCGGGGTATAGATAAAACCGGATAATACCGACTAATAGACCACCAATAGCTGGGATGACGGCGATCAGGCGTGGGTCAGGCAGAATAGTTATAAGTTTTTGAAATCCGGTGATCGACGTGCTCAGGAAGAAATTGAAGACAATAGCTCCCAATCCTCCCAGAAGCCCCGTCAGGCCGGCAGCAATCGACCACTTATAGAACTCGTCTAAATTCTTGATATAACGGGCTCTTGCCTTGATGACCTCGATAGTGCTTTTAAGGAACTGTTTTTGATATGATTCCGAATTTTCTTCTGGCATCCGTCTAAGGTTTCTTTTGTCTTGACATCTTGAATATATCTTAACATAACAAGCTAGATTTTCTTTAAAACATATAAGCGCAACATCTCAAAACAGCCAAAGAATATCTTTCTAGTCGGCTTCATCTTGATATTTATCTCAGAGCTTGGGGATAAAACGCAGATTGCTTCCGGATTACCGGCAACTTGCTATGGTCCATGGTTTGTTCTTGTCGGCACAATGATCGCTTTGACTATTGTTTCAGTTTTAGCTATCTTCTTCGGTCGGATAGTATTGAAGTATATAAATCGCGGGACTATTGATATTGTTGCTGGTGTATTGTTCATATTAATTGGTTTGGTGACTCTGTTTTACTAGGTTTTTCTTCGTAAATCCTCACTAACTCAACTCCCAGTCATAAATTTAGAATAAAAAGACTGATAAGTTGGTTAATACTTATAAAATTCTTGAATGTTTGCAGTATAGTCATTAGAATAAACGTGAGTTCTAAGTATGGCAAAAGAAAAGAGGATCTAATTGGATTCAGCAGTCATTCTTCTGGCAGCTGGCCAGGGTAAAAGAATGAAGTCAACCCTTCCAAAAGTGCTTCATCCCTTATGCGGTCGACCGATGGTATATTTTGTCAGCCAGGCCGTCCTGGATCTTGATCCCGACCGGTTTATAATCATTGCTAGTCCGGAGACAGCTGATGGGATCAGATCAACCGTAGGAAATAAGGCAGAGATCATACTGCAAAAGGAGCCCCAAGGGACAGGAGATGCTGTACGAAAGGCAGCTGACACCTTAGCTGATTTCAACGGAGATGTTTTTGTAGTATGCGGTGATACTCCATTGATAAGTTCGTTGACGCTTAAAGGATTGATCGACCGACATAGAAGTAAAAAGGCAGCAGTAAGCGTATTAACGGCGAAGGTTGAAAAACCGACCGGATATGGTAGGATCATTCGGGGAAATGGTGGTATCAAGAAGATCATCGAAGAAAGAGATGCTTCACCAACTGAAAGGTTGATTCGAGAGATCAACACGGGAACTTATTGTTTCCAAGCGCCAGAATTGTTTAGAACCCTCGAAGAGATAAAGCCTCAAAACACTCAAAAAGAGTACTATCTTACTGATGTAGTTGAAATATTAAATGAGCAGAGACTAAAGGTCGTTGCCTTTCAAGTAGAAGATGAAACAGAGATCCTGGGTGTGAATTCGAGGATAGAACTAGCAGATGCCGAGATGATATTAAGAGCCCGGATCAATAGGGAGCATATGAAGCGAGGAGTGACGTTGGTCCATCCTGCATTGACTTATATTGATGCTGACGTAAAAATCGGAAAAGAAACTGTGATTCATCCAATGTCATTTTTATACGGGCAGACTAGCATCGGGAAAAACTGTAGGATCGGTCCACTAACACAGATTACCGACTCAGAAGTTGGTACCGGCAGTCAAGTTTTAAACTCGGTCCTAAATGAAGTAGAGGTCGGCAATCATGTCCGAGTCGGTCCTTTTGCCAGTTTGCGGCCTGGCACGGCAATTGAAAACGGTGGCAAGATCGGTTCATTTGTTGAGATCAAGAAAAGCAAGGTGGGCAAGGGAAGCAGGGTGCCTCATCTTTCGTATATAGGCGACACTGATATTGGTAAGGATGTGAACATCGGAGCAGGGACCATCACATGTAATTTCGATGGTTATAAAAAACACCGAACGGTAATCGGCGATGAAGCTTTTATTGGTAGTGATACGATTCTAGTAGCACCGGTCAAGGTGGGCAAGAAATCTTTTACAGGTGCCGGATCGACAATATCTAAAGATGTACCCGATGAGACTCTAGCGCTGGAGAGATCGGAGCAAAAAGTTATAAAGAGCAAAAAGCAAAAAAAGAAGAAAAAAAGTAAGTAAATTACAGGTGGACTTAGATTTCTTAAGGGAGGGGACTAGAAATTGCCTGAGGATGGACAAAGATTGATGATCTTTTCCGGAACAGCTAATAAGGATGTGGCCAGCGAGATCTCACTTAAGCTGGGCATAGAACTAGGTAAGGTTGAGGTATCACGTTTCTCAGACAGTGAGGTATATGTCAGATTTCTGGAAAGTGTCAGAGGAGCACATGTTTTTGTTATCCAATCTCTAAGTCAACCGGTGAACGATCACTTAATGGAGCTTCTGATCATGATCGATGCTCTAAAGCGGGCATCGGCGGCAAAGATATCGGCTGTTGTCCCCTATTATGGTTATTCAAGGCAGGATAAGAAGACGGTTGCCCGGGAACCTATTTCAGCCAAACTAGTAGCCGACCTTTTAACTGTTGCCGGCGCGGACCGTGTTCTAGCTATGGATCTACATGCTGGATCGATTCAGGGTTTCTTTGATCTCCCGGTTGATCATTTGACAGCCCTCTCTATAATTGCAGGCTATTTCAAAAGCAAGGAACTTTCGAATCTTGTTGTGGTCTCTCCTGACGTCGGTCGTGTAAGAACTGCCAAGAAGTTGGCTGACCGTTTGGGAGGAAGCTTTGCGGTTCTTGCCAAGCGGAGGTCGGCTGCAGATATCGTTGGCGACAAAGTAGTGACGAAGTCTGAGATTACTCACGTAATAGGTGATGTCAAGGGTAAGACAGCGATTATGATCGATGACATGATCGATACCGGGGGGACTATTTGCCGCGGTGCAGAAGCATTAAAGAAAGAGGGGGCATCACGTATATTTGCTGCTTGTACACATGGTGTTTTTTCCGGTGCTGCAATAGATAATATAAGGCTATGTGCTCTTGAGGAGATGGTCATAACCAATACTGTTCCGCTGCCGATTGAAAAATGTATTGATAAGATCAATGTCTTATCAATCGGTCCGGTATTTGCCGACGCTATTATCAGTGTTTTTGAGAACAAGTCGGTCAGCGAAATATTTGGCGGGACAGACCACGTATAGTTTAGAACTGAAGTGTGGAAGCTGACTAATTCAATATGGTCAAACTTAAAGTCTACGAACCAGCAACACTTTCTTACTTCACTTTGACTTAAAGGTATCCTAAGATGGTATAATTAATGCTTGTTTATTTAAACTGTGGAATGTGTATCGTTTAGGTATTGATCAGGAGTACTTCCCATTTCCGCACCAATGACTACAATGTATTTAATTAGGAGTTGATTTCTCAATGGAAGTAAGACTAAAGGCGGTAGTAAGAGATATTGGAACGAAGGGAGAGTTAAATGATCTTCGCTCTCAAGGAAACGTTCCTGCCGTCTATTATGGGAGAAAGATAGAGGCGGTCTCTATGTATGTCGATGAAAAAGAGTTCAGGAAAACTATGGGGACCGATGCTGGTAGTAACGTGATCATTGATCTTAAGATCGTACCCCCCAAAGGGAAAGATGGAAGTAAAATGCCGAAGCTGGAAGGCAAACAGACAGTAGTCGTAAAAGACATGCAGCGGGATCCGATCAAAGGAGATATTGTTCATATTGATTTCTTAAAGATCTCGATGGATGAAGAAATAGAAACAACGGTACCGGTAGTATTAGTAGGTGAGTCAGCCGGAGTAGTACTTGGAGGAGTAGTACAGCACTCTATTCGAGAACTAAATGTTAGTTGTCTTCCCAAGAATCTACCGGAGAACATAGAAGTAGATGTAACTGAGCTTGAGATCGGTGATAATATACATGTCTCAGACATATCTTCGATAGAAGGTGTGGAGATCCTCGATAGACCAAGAGAGATGATTGTCTCCGTTGTTCCTCCGACTAAGGTAGAAGAACCGGAAGTAGAAGTGGAAGAAGAAGAGGAAGAAATGGAAGAACCTGAGGTAATAGGCGAAGAGAAGGAAGAAGAAAAAGAGGAGGAAGAAGAGCCAAAGCAAAAAGAACGCGATTAGCTCTTCAAAGCCGAATATGCAGAAGTCGCCCGTTTTTCTCATAGTCGGACTCGGGAATCCAGGCGAGGAGTATAAGGGGACTCGCCACAATCTGGGATTTCAAGTGGTCGATGAAATCGGAAAAAGACTGGCAGTGAACTTCCGAGTAACCAGAAACGATGCTCTGGTCGCCGATGTTCAGGAAGAAAAGGGCCGTCTTCTATTAATGAAACCCCAGACTTTCATGAACAATAGTGGACAAAGCGTTCGGACTATTTGCGACTGGTTTGATATACCAGTGATGAAAATCCTCATTCTACATGATGATATAGATCTTCCTTTTGGAACAGTAAGACTTAAAGAGTCCGGAGGTTCTGCTGGTCATAAAGGTATTCAATCAGTTATTGATAAACTTGGCTCTGATAAGTTCAAGCGTTTACGAATAGGTTTAGGAAGGCCTCCGGGTAAAAAGGAACCGTCTGATTTTGTTCTTGAACCGTTTGTTAAGAATGAAATGGAAGAGCTTGAGTTTACAATCCACGAAGCAGCTGACATCGCTCAAAAAATTGCCGATAACAGTTTATGAACCTTTCCTATCTGGTCAACGATATAAGGAGAGATTTAGATCTATCTTTATTTCTGGATTCTCTTAAAGCAGGTTTTACAAAGAAAAGCTTAAAGGTTGCTCCTGCTTTAAAACCAATTATTTTATCGGCTATCTTCAAGTCACAGAATAAGTCAATCCTCGTCATAACGTCTCATGTCGAAGCCGCAGAAGCTCTGGCAGCAGATATATCAAACTTCATCGGAGACAAGGTTGCTTACTTACCTGACCGCGGAGTCTTGTCTGATGAAGATGTCAAACCTGATAAAAGAACAGTTGGTCGACGTCTTCGAGTCTTGAATAGTATTTGTTCATCACAACCAACGCTAGTAGTCGCCGCGCTTAAGACCACTTTCGAATCATTAGCTTCAAAAGATGACAAAGCATTCTTACCAGTCACTATGTCGGTCGGACAAAGTATAGATTTTGACGGAGTTCTTCAAGAACTAGTTGACTTTGGTTATAAGCGAGTCTATATGGTCGAGCAGACAGGGGAGTTTAGTATACGCGGTGGCATTATCGACATATTCCCGGTTACAGAAGATCAACCGGTTAGAATAGAGTTATCCGGTGACAAGGTCGAGTCGATCAGACGGTTTTCTTTGGTGACGCAACGGTCGATAAACAGTGTTAAGACTGTTGAAGTTTATCGTGCGGAAGAGCCAGACTATGCGAATAGCAGCAGTCATAATCTACTTGATTATCTGGATAAGGGCATTGTGGTTCTAGACCAATCCGAGCTCTGGCCGTCGGAATATGGGGAAAGAAAGACTGCCATAGACCTCCCGGTTCTGGATCTGTCGATATCGGAAGAGTCAGAGATGAAGCTAGATATCCAAAAACATCCGTTTTTTGCAAAAGCCGGAAAACTGGTAGATTTCGATCTGTTAAAAAAGCACCTGAAGAAGCTTATAGGTGACCAATATGAAGTCGCTATAGTTGTTGAGGGAAAGGGACAGGCCGAACGTTTCATCGAGATGATGAATGAATGGCAGATCACATCGTCTCAGATAAAAGTTATTTCCGGTAGGTTGCAAGAGGGGTTCGTTTATCCTGAGGCACGCATGGCGATCTTAACTGATAGTACGGTTTTTGGACATCATCGTGAGCACAGACCACTTAAACAGACCAAAACGCGGTCGTTTTTTGACCTGATGGATGTGAAGAAGGGTGATCATGTTGTCCATATATATCACGGGATCGGTATCTATGATGGTCTTGGTGAAAAAGAGGTCGACGGAGTAAAGCGGGAATACATGATAGTCAAGTATGCTGAAAAAGACAGGCTCTACGTTCCGGTTGACCAGATGAGTTTGATCCAGAAGTATGTCGGAGGCGAAGGCGTCAAGCCGTCTGTTTATAGATTGGGTGGTAGACGCTGGCAGAGAGTAAAGCGCAAGGTCCGTCAGTCAGCTGAGGAATTAGCTGATGAGCTTGTTAAGCTCTATGCTGAGCGGCAAAAGATAAAAGGACACGCTTTTGCGTCTGATACTCCGTGGCAGAAAGAACTAGAAGAGTCCTTTTCGTTTGTCGAGACACCGGATCAAACAACCGCCATCTTAAGCGTTAAAGAGGATATGGAACAAACAGTGCCGATGGACAGACTGATATGCGGTGATGTTGGTTACGGTAAGACTGAAGTAGCCATCCGGGCTGCGTTCAAAGCGATCATGGACGACAAACAAGTAGCTATACTAGTACCGACAACTATTCTTGCAGATCAACATGCCATGACTTTCAAAGAAAGATTTCAAGCATTTCCGATCCGGACAGAAGTCTTATCGAGACTTAAAACAGCCAAAGAACAAGAAGAAACCCTGGCGGATCTACGTTTGGGGACTGTCGATGTTGTCATCGGAACTCATCGTCTTCTTCAGAAAGACATCAATTTTAAAGACCTGGGCCTTGTGGTTGTTGACGAAGAACAGCGCTTTGGTGTCCGGCACAAAGAGCATCTGAAAGAGCTCCGGAGAAATGTGGATGTATTATCTTTGAGCGCAACCCCGATTCCTAGGACACTTAATATGTCACTTACAGGTGTTCGGGATATGAGTGTTATTGATACCCCTCCGGAAGACCGGTATCCGGTATCTACATATGTCGGGGAATATAGTGATTCGATTATTGAAAGTGCAGTTAAAAGGGAATTAGAGCGAGATGGCCAGGTTTTCTATGTCCACAATCGGATCGGTTCGATCGATATGGTAGCAAAGCATCTAAAACAGCTGATTCCTGAAGCGCGTATTGCTGTCGCTCATGGCCGGATGGGCGAGAAGGTGTTGAAGAATGTGATGCATGGCTTCTATGACCGCAACTACGATATTCTCGTATCGACAACGATCATCGAATCGGGCCTGGATGTTCCAAATGTGAATACGTTGATAGTAGATCGCTCCGACCGGCTGGGACTGTCCCAACTCTATCAATTGCGTGGCCGTGTTGGAAGGGCTGACCGGCGCTCCTTCGCCTATTTCTTTTTCCCGGTTGATACTTCGCTCAAAGATATGGCTCAAAGTCGCTTACGGACGATTGCCGAGTTTACAGAACTGGGAAGTGGATTTAGAATCGCCTTGCGTGATCTGCAGATCCGCGGCGCCGGCAATCTATTGGGATCCCAGCAACACGGTTTTATAAACGATGTCGGTTTTGAGCTATACGCCGAGTTATTAAGAGAGGCGGTAGCCAAGTTAAAAGGAAGGCCGGTAAAACGCCGGATCGAGACACGGATAAATCTACCGATTGAAGGATATATTCCGGAGGATTATATCAAAACAGAGTCTTTGAGGATCGACACATACCGGAAGATCGCTTTGGCGGCAAGACAACAACAATTGAATGATCTATCTGATGAACTTGTTGACCGTTTTGGACCGGTTCCGTCTACAGTACAAGGACTCCTGGCTATTGCTGGTACTAAGCTGTTGGCTGAACGTGCCGGCATTAGAAGAATCTCTATGGAGATGGGAAGGATCAGACTGTATCCTGTCGAACTGTCAAAGGATCAGCTTAGGCAGGTCAGGGAGGTTGAAAGTTCGATCAAGTACAAGCCCAATAATCATGTGCTATATATTCCGTTTCCAGGCAAGAAACAGGTCATAAGCTTGTTGAGGCAAATGCTGTATGCTATAATTGACTGATGTTTGCATAGCAAACAAATAATAATCGCTATATGAGGAGGAAGTATGAACGGAAAGAAGATACTCGTCTGGGCGCTGATCGTGGTGTTCAGTTTATCTACATTTGGTTGCAGTCTGTTTAAAAAGAAAGCTGCAATAGTGAACGGAGATCCAATTTATATGGAGGATGTTGATGAACAGCTGGGCAAGATCGAGCAGCAACACAAGACGGCGGAGCAGAAGAAGACATTCGTGCAGCAAAAGAAGGAGTTTGAAAAGAGTATCCTCGATCAGTTAATAAATGACAAACTGTATGAGCAAGAAGCCAAGAAAATGAAAATAAAAGTAACTGACAAGGAAGTTGAAGATGAGGTAAACAAGACCAAGAAGAGATTTCCCGATGAGAAGGCCTTTGAAAAAGCGCTGAAGGACGCCCAGTTTACAGAAGATGATCTAAATGACTTCATCCGTAAGAATCTTCTTGTAAAAAGAGTTAATGAGAAGGTCGTCGGAAAAATAGAGATCACAGATAAAGAGACTAAGGAATACTATGATCAGAATATGGATCAGTTTAAAGATCCGGAACAAGTACAAACCTCTCACATTCTGGTCGAGACCGAAGAGGAAGCTAACAATGTGAAAGCGGAGATCGATGGTGGTCTTGCTTTTGCTGATGCGGCCAAGGAGCATTCAACTGATCCGGCTAGCAAGGATAAGGGCGGAGATCTTGGACAGGTCCAAAAAGGCATGATGGCGCCGGAATTTGAAGAGGCGGCATTTGCGGGCAGTGCGGGTGAACTAGTTGGGCCGATCAAGACCCAGTTTGGATACCATCTGATCTTAGTCGGCGAAAAGACCGAAGAGAAACAGAAGACTTATGAAGAGTCTCTCGATAGCATCAAGCAGATGCTTAAAGCTCAGAAAGAAACCGACAAGATAAAGAAGTGGCTTGATGAGGTAAAGAAGAAGTCGACCATTAAGAAATATATCTAAGCAATAACTAATAACCCAGTGATCGAAGTATAACAAGAGGCGGATTTTTAATCCGTCTCTTTTTTTTCACCTACAGTTAAGAAACGCAACTCCAAAGTCGTGGATGAATGCCAGTTAGTAGTTTTTCCAAAAACTTCTAGGTAAGGGCGGATAAGCTGGGCGGCTTTACCGGGATAATAGAAGACATCATGGATATGATCCCTGTGGAAGCTTATATGTCTTTTAAAGATAATCATCTATATAATTAACTAATGGATTTAGTTTATTGAAGGGTCGTAAATGACAGATAAGAGCAAGTTCGACAAGCTTGTCAGTATAATGGCTCAACTGAGAGGCCCGGATGGGTGTCTTTGGGATCAGCAGCAAACACATGAGTCGATAAAACCCCATCTGATAGAAGAAGCATATGAAGTCGTTGAGACAATTGACGAGAATGATTTTACGAAACTCAAGGAAGAACTCGGTGATCTACTGCTCCAGGTCGTTTTTCATGCCCAAATGGCTGACGAAGAAGGTCTGTTTGGTATCGATGATGTCATAGACGCAATAGTCAATAAGCTAGAGAGACGCCATCCACATGTCTTTGGTGAAGTCGAAGTATCTTCATCCAAGGAGATAATTGCCAGGTGGGAGAAGATAAAGCGTGGCGAAGATGAAAAAAACGCTTCACGTATTGCCGGTATTCCGGATTCCCTGCCGGCGCTTTTTCATGCGTATAAACTTCAGAGCAAGATGGCTCATATAGGATTTGACTGGAAGACCGACGACGATCTAAACAAAGCATACCTGGCTGAGCTCCAAGAGTTTAATATGTCACTGAAGGGTCAAGGCGATCTGGAAGAAGAGCTGGCAGACATAATTTTTATGATCGTCAATATAGCAAGGCGCCGCGGAATTGAACCGGAGACTGCTCTTAAGAAAGCAATGCGAAAGTTTTCCAGCCGGTTTTGCTATATGGAAGAGATGGCGGAAAAGTCGGGCATTGCTTTGGAGGACATGTCATTAGAAGAGCAGGATCGATTGTGGAACGAAGCAAAAGCATTGGAGAATGACCAGAGACCAGTAACCCGTAACGAGTGACCAGTTCGTTTTCAGCTGATAGTTGAAAGTTATTATTAGAGAATGAGCATAAGAAAGAAAGAAAGAAAGCTCTATCAAGACTTCTACGAAAGAAGATCTTCGACTTAAAGACTACCGGTTACTGGCAACTGGTTATTGGTTACTATAGAAAGGGAGGATAAAATGGCAAAGATTGTCAGAGTATGGGCCCGGGAAATACTTGACTCAAGAAGCAATCCGACTATCGAGGTCGAGGTAACTCTAAATGATGGTTCTATCGGGCGGGCA
>SDBS01002895.1_pt1 | contig 16958 bp, 11 predicted proteins | sample 2277091 | NCBI WGS metagenome assembly SDBS01 (sample SAMN10404972, study PRJNA504765) | marine sediment metagenome | isolation source: marine sediment core GS10_PC15, 163 cmbsf | place: Arctic Ocean: Southern Knipovich Ridge | collected 2010 | reverse complement strand
CCCTTCAGGTATCACAGGATATGAACTGTCTGAATTATTCAGGAGGCAGATGACAAGATTTAATATTTCTGTTCACAAGATGGAAGTAACTGATCTCGATTACAATGAAAGGAATTATCTTATCAAGACCAACGAAGGTTCAATAGAAGCAGAGACCGTTATGGTTGCGTCTGGCACGGTGCCAGAAGAACTAAATGACTATGATGTGGATGTAAAAAGTAGAATACTTTACGATGTAGAATCATTGAAGTCAGTGAAAGGAAAAGACATCCTGATAGTAGGGGGGGGAGATGCAGCATTCGATTATGCATCAGGTCTATCATTAAACAACAATGTCACAATAATACATAGAGGAAACAAGCCCTCTTGTCTTTCAGTACTGTTTGAAAGGGCAAAAAAGATTAGGAGTATTCGATATTTAGAGAACTGTGCAGTAAAAGAGATTGTGAAGGATGGAGAAAAACTGGTTTTGCGGTATTTTTCTGATGAAGATTTTGAGATACATATTGATTATGTTATTGGTGCAATTGGCAGAAAACCGAATGTTGGATTTCTCTCAGAAAGACTCCTTAAAGCATACAAAGAAGAAAAAGAAGTTAAAAATCTCTACTTTATCGGTGATGTAATGAGAGGTTTGTATAGACAGGTAGGTATTGCAATTGGTGATGGGCTGTTAGCAGCTATGGAGGTCTATCATCTTTCAAAACAAGGTTGAAATTCGGATGAAAAAGATTGATCTGTGTGAATCAGCGTCAAGAAAGGTTTTAGAGAGAAGATAATGAAGATAATTAATTCGTTTGGGAAAGAGAACCTGGCTACTGTCTATCTTGCAAGGATGGATAATGGTGAGGCGGTTGAATTTGTGGAATCATTACAGCCACCTGTTCCAAGAGAAAAAAAATGGGTTCTAATTATTTCAACACTTTACGGATGCCCAGTAAAGTGCAAGATGTGTGATGCTTCAGGTGATTATAGTGGGAAACTCAGTGCTCAGGAAATCCTCGAGCAGATTGATTACCTGGTAACAAAGCGTTTCCCGAGCCGCAAAGTACCGATTCCGAAATTCAAGATTCAGTTCGCACGTATGGGTGAGCCATCTTTAAACCCTGAAGTTCTTGCAGTCTTAGAAAATTTACTCAGGATTTATGAAGCACCAGGTCTTCTCCCGTGTATTTCTACCATAGGTCCTGTTGGTACTGAATTGTTTTTCGAGAAACTGATTGATATCAAGAACAAACTTTATTCTTCTGGATTTTTTCAGTTGCAGTTTTCTATTCATACAACTGATGAAGATAAAAGGGACTATCTTATTCCCATAGGAAAGTTGGGTCTTAAGGAAATATCAGAGTACGGGGAGCGATTCTATGAGATGGGGGATAAAAAGATTGCATTGAATTTTGCAGCAGCTAAAGGTTTCCCTGTTGATGCAACTGTTGTCGCTAATTACTTTAATCCAGATATTTTTTGTATTAAAATCACACCGCTTAATCCAACATATAGTGTGGCGAAGAATAACTTAGAATCCCTTTTTGAAACAGATAATGAAGTAGCACAGAAACTGGTTAGTACTTTTGAAAGGTTAGGATTCAGTGTAATTTTAAGTATTGGTGAGTTAGAAGAGAACAGGATAGGCAGCAACTGTGGACAGTATGTCATGATGCAAACAATAAGAGATAATGAAAAAATGAAGAAGTCCGAAGCCAGGAAAAAGAGAACAGAGTCAATAGTTAATGGTTAATTGTCAATGGTCAAAGGAAAGGTTAAAACATGATTGTGGTTACTGGTGGTGGTGGATTTATTGGAAGCGTAATAATATGGAAACTCAATGAGCAAGGTTGCAGTGATATTATAGTAACAGATGTAGAGAGAGATACAGATAAGTACAAAAATCTATCAAGCTTGAAATTTGCTGAGTATCATGATAAAGATAATTTCATTGAGAAAATTGAAAAAGGAATTTTCGATGATAGAATTGATGGTATCATTCATATGGGAGCATGCACTGATACAACGGAAAGCAATAAAGAGTACCTTATGGAGAATAACTGTGAGTATACAAAAAGGCTTGCAGTTTGGGCAGTGAAAGAGAATAAACGATTTGTTTATGCATCAAGTGCAGCAACGTACGGTAATGGAAAGAACGGATTTTCTGATGACCATTCACAATTGGAAAAACTTCAACCTCTAAATCTATATGGACTATCAAAGCACCAGTTCGACCTGTGGGCAATGAAGAATAATTACCTGGGAAGTATTGCAGGACTTAAATACTTTAATGTTTTTGGTCCCAATGAATATCATAAAGGTGAAATGAGAAGTATGGTTCAAAAAGCATTTTCTCAGATTTCATCAACAGGGAAGATGAGATTGTTCAAGTCTAACTGTTCTGATTACAAGGATGGTGAGCAAATGCGGGATTTCATCTATGTAAAAGATATTGCCCGTATGACACTCTTTGTTTACGAACACCCTGAAGTAAATGGCATTATAAATATTGGAACAGGTAAAGCACGGAGTTTTAATGACCTTGCAGCAGCTGTTTTTGACTCAATGGATAGAGAAACTAATATTGAATATTTTGACATACCGGATGTTTTAAAGTCACAGTACCAGAATTTTACGCAAGCAGATGTAAATAAAGTTAGGAAATCAGGGTATCAAGAAGAAATATCTTCACTCGAAGAAGGGATTTCTGATTATATAAAGAACTATCTACTCAAACCAGACCCTTATCTTTAAGAGAAATTCCACTACAAATACTCTTTTATGAATATATGTTTAGAAGTTTAAGCATGTGTAGCATTGTTTTCGATAAGAACATAAAAAAGCATAAGAATCTACACAATTGACTAAAAGAATTGTCATTGCTTGTCCCTTTAGATAATCTTGAATCTAATGGGGTTTTTTCTCTGCGGTAAGAAAAGATTCGGTTGTGGGGATGGTTAATTAAAACCCTCTGTGTTCTCTATGCCTCTATGGTTAATAGCTAACCGTGAAGAAACCGCAGATGAATTTTCTTGACATGCAAGATTTTTTAAGTATAATCGTTTTGTGTTTGTTGTGAGGAAATAATCTGTGTAATCATATTATAGAATCTTTATAATCAGAGATTTCTGAGTTTTCTCAGAAATCTCAATAAAGGAGAGTTAAATGGGTGTGAAAGAGATTGTAAATAAGGCGAAGGAACTTGGAACTACAATCGCAAAAAGTAAGGAATGGAAAGATTTTATCAAGGCAAGTGATAAGTTTAAACAGGATGAAAAGGTTCAGAAACTTCTGAAGGACTTACAGGAAGGGGAGAAAACACAGGCGGAAAAACTAAAGAAAGGTTTACCAATTGAAATAGAAGAAAAACACGCAATAAAAAGGCTGGAGGAGGAACTTTCAAAGAACAAAATTTTTATGGATTTTGTAATAAGTGAAAATAAGTACCTTGCAGTTCTGGAAAAGATTGATAAAGCAATCAAGGAAGGCACAGAAGCAGCGAAGAAAGGAAAAAAACAGAGTAAGAAGTAGGAAGCAAGTAGAAGATAGAAGACAGAGGACAGAAGTTATTAGGCGAGGCATCTTACCTCGCATTTCTGGAGTGCAACAAGTCCTCTTGTTGCGATTTTTGTGGCCGCAGGCTTCAGCCTGCGTATGTAACTGATTACCCCGTTAAGTATCATTTTTTATCATTCGTCAATTTATTTAATGGGGAGAGTATCTCAATGGAGCCTGTCCTGAGCCCTTCGTCTCTCTCAAGGGTAAACTCCGCGAAGGAAAGCAATCTCGTATTTCGACCAATCGGACAAATAAGACCAAGCAGATTAATAAGACAGTTAGCTATTTCTATTTTTCAGTTTACCCCGTTAGAAATTTAATATTTCTAACGGGGTGTACCCCGCCTGCCTCGTATGATATTTGAATATCATACCGTGGTTAGAGATTCAGTCTTCTAATGGGGCCTGACCCCTGATTTGTGCATACTTACTGTCTATACCTTTTGCCAGTGAGTTTTTTATAAGCATCAAGTAGATGGTTAGACGGTGCACCGAATACCTTTCTCTCTTTTTCTATTGCTATCTTTAATGGCTCTATTGCTTTCATATCTCCAATTTTTGCGAGAGCTTCAGCTGCATCTCTCCAAACACTCTCTTCTGTGGCTTTCTGTAGAATCTTTATCAAGGGTTCAACTGCCCTTCTATCACCGATGTCTCCCAGAGCAATAATTGCAGCACTTCTTTCATATGTATACTCGTCATTCAGTATTGCAATTAAAGGATCAACTGCCCTTTCATCCCCAATTCTTCCGAGTGCTGAACAAACTTCCAATTTTATATCCCTATCCTCATCATTCATTAACTCTAACAATGGTTGCACTGCTTTTTCTCCTCCCAATCCAAGTGATGCTACAGCTTCTCCTCGCACCCAGATATCATCATCATTCTTTGCTAAATCCACAACTGCATCCACTGGAAACTCCACAACCTTTCGTCCAACCAATCCCCATATGCCATCTAGTCCTCCCCTTCTTATCGATGAATTGCTATGCTTCAAGGCTTCAAGGAAAATATCAAGCACTTCAGGTCCACCTATTGCACCGAGCCCATATAGAGCTTCGTCTCGAAGACGCGGAATTTCAGTCTCATCCCTTGATAACTCTATGAGTGGCTCTATTGCTCTTTCATCTCCTATCTTATACAGGATATCAATACAAGCACCCCGAAAGTCCTCGCTAAATTCTTTCGTCTTAATCGCTCGCACTAAGACAGGTGTGGCTAACTTCCCTAACTTAAACAATCGGCTTCTTGCTTTCGTCCCTTCTTCGTATTTCTTTTCAGTCTCTTCAAAAGATTTAGTCTCTTTACCTTCTTCCATTAGTTTCTGAAAATCTTCTAAAGCCTGCTCCGCCTCTTTCTCTCCTTTGTCCTCCGCAGTTAGATGGATACTCGGAGCAATCAAGCAAAATAGCATTATAAGAAGAAATAGATATCTCCTTACCTCAAAACATTTCATTAAACATTTCATCTTCCTGCCTCTTTTTATTAGATTACAGTATTAATAGAATACGTCTTACAATGATTTATAAGGATGATTAATGTGATAGAAAAACAGATTTTTCACCTTCCATTTCTCCTCATTCTCTTTGCTTTGCTTATATTATTTATAGTTCAAATCCCACTCATTGTCAATAAAAAAGGGGTTCCCATTCAGATGTCTGATTCATATCTTCCTGCTTCTGTAAAGTCTTTATTTTGTATTTTGAAGCCTGACACCAATTCTCCCAATTCTCTGATTAAATTTGTTTTAGATAAACGGAAATAGTAAAGATAGGAAAAAGGTTTTCTTTATCAATTTGAATACTTTGAGAAAATCGGAATAAAACTATTTTTTGTATATCTCTCTGCGGTGTCCAATCATATGAATTGTAATTTTTCTCGCTTTTTGATTCACAGTATAAATTATTCTCCAATCTCCGACCCTTAATTTATACATTCCTTTAAGATTAGCAGTAAGAATTTCAGGAATAATACTTTCAAAGTTGTCTGCCAGCCAGTGAATTTTGTCAATAATTCTTTGGCTTATTATTCTGTCTAATTTCTTTAAATCATTTATTGATAGGAGTAGAAATTCAACGCTATATTTCTTTACCATTTAAGCTTAAGTTCTTTTGCAACCTGTTTAGCAGAAGAAGTTTTACCTTTGTTTCTAAGAGATTTTTCTAATTTTCTTCTTACTTCTGAACGCAATTTCAAACCAGAATCAGGGTCACCTAATAACTCTAAAAGTTTGTGTTCAACAATTTCTTCTACAACTGGTTTAATTTTCTCAATATCATCTAACTTAGTTTTGACCATTGTTCCCCTCCAATAGATTTTTCTGATTTAAGTAAATTCTTCGAACATAGTATGAAGTTCTTTGGCTGTAAAACCCTAACTTCTTTTACAACTACTTAACTATACAGTAAAACCAATCGAAAGTCAAGTCCTTTGGGTGTGAAGTTAGTGTCAAATCTTTTAGGGTATTTTTTCTTATAGGTAGAAAAATTAAGATAATTCAGTGTAAGCAAGTCTACATTCATCCTGGTTGTATTTTTTTTCTTGAAATCTTTAAAAACAGAGACATCCTCCTTCGCAATAGCTTCGGTGGATAGACTCTCCTGCGTTAGAACTTCGGTGGACAGGCTACTATTTTCATTTTTCCCTGGCATTAAGTAATATAGGACTTTCAGCTTGTCATATCTCAATCGAGGAAATCTCTGACTTTGACCAATCGGGCAAATAAGACAGACCAATTAGTTAAATAGGGACAGCGCCCTATTTTTATTGACATAATCCACTGTTTCTGATACAGTAGTTCCATAATGCCAAGGATAGCAAGAGTTGTTGTACCAGAAATGCCTCATCATGTAACTCAGCGAGGTAATTATCAACAGAAAGTATTTATGGAGGACATTGACAGGAGACTCTATCTGAGATGGATTAAGGAGTACAGCGACAGGTATAGTCTTAAGATATGGGCATATTGTCTAATGGATAATCATGTGCATTATGTTGTAGTTCCTCAGAGGATGGATTCCATGGCGAGGACATTTAACCAGGCTCATATGCGTTATTCTCAATACATAAATAACAAGATGGGGAAGAGGGGTCATCTTTGGCAGGGACGCTTTTATTCATGTTTATTAGATGACGCACATCTCTATACAGCTGTTCGGTATGTAGAGAATAATCCCGTGCGAGCAGGGATAGTGAAACGACCGGAGGACTATCCATGGTCAAGTTGTCGAAGTCATGTATTAGGATTAGTCGATCCGGTCTTATCGAATAACGTTCCTATTCTAAATGATATATCTGATTGGAGGGAGTATCTTGGGATGGTTGAAGAAAAGGATATGATAAAGCATCTTCGTGATTGTACTTCTACTGGACGTCCAGCTGGGAATAAAGTTTTTGTTAGTGGAGTAGAAAGGTTACTGGGAAGAGAGCTATTTCCTCAGCCAATTGGCAGGCCAAGAAAGAGGAGGAGTTGAAAAAGAAAAAATAGGGCGCTGTCCCTATTTTTTCTTTTTCTGTAGATTGCATCCCCTTTCTCGAAATACTCCCTGGCATTAACATTAACAAAAACCAGTAATAGTAGCAATATTAGTGTTATCTTCTTCATTCAAACCTCCATCTTTAAGGTCTATACTCCTTTCCTGTGAGTTTCTTATAAGCATTAAGTAAATGGTTAGACGGTGCACCAAATACCTTTCTCTCTTTTTCTATTGCTATCTTTAATGGCTCTATTGCTTTCATATCTCCAATTTTTGCGAGAGCTTCAGCTGCATATCTCCAACCACTCTCTTCAGTGGCTTTCTGTAGAATCTTTATCAATGGTTCAACTGCTCTTCTATCACCAATATCTCCCAAAGCAAAAATTGCAGACATCCTTTCAGCACCTTCGCAATTATCTAATCTTGCAATTAAAGGTTCAACTGCTCTTCTGTCTCCTATAAGTCCAAGAGACTGGTAAGCCTTTAACCTTACTCTTTCATTCTCATCGTTCATTAACTCTAATAATGAAGATACTGCCTGTTCACCTCCCAGCCGAAGTGACGCTGTGGCGTAAGCCCGTATACTGACTTTAGGGTCATTCTTTGCTATATCCACAACTACATCCACAGGGAACTCTACAACCTCTCGACCAACCAATCCCCATATTCCTGATATTGCACCTTTTCTTAGTATTGCCTCTTTATGCTTAAGCCCTTCAAGGAGAACAGGGAGTACTTCGGGTCCTCCAATTTTCCCCAGCGCAAAGATTGCTTCTTTGCGGATTCCAAAAAGTTCAGATTCATCTCTATACACTTCTATGAGCGGTTTTACGCTTTTTTTATCCTGTATGAGCATTAACATATCTATGCAAGTGCCCCGAAACTGCTCGCCAAATTTCTTTGTTTTAATTGCTCGTATTAAAACCGGCGTTGCCAACTTTCCTAACCCTAACAATCGATTGCTTGCTCTTGCTCCCTCTTCATAACCACCCTCCCTTAATTCCTCTAGAGCCTGCTCCGCCTCTTTCTCTCCTTTATCCTCCGCAGTTAGATGGATACTCGGAGCAATCAAGCAAAATAGCATTATAAGAAGAAATAAATATCTCCTTACCTCAGAACATCTCATTAAACACTTCATCTTCCTACCTCCTTTTATTACATTACACTATTAATAGATTACGACTTACAATGATTTATCAGGATGATTAATGTGATGGAAAACAGATTGTTCACCTTCCATTTCTCCTCATTCTCTTTGTTTTGCTTATATTATTTATAGTTCAATTCCCATTTCTTGTCAATGAAAAAGGGGACCCCATTAGAATATTCCATATCTAACAGGGGAGGCAGGCAGGCCCACCTGCGTTAAAACTTCGGTGGACAGGCTACTTTTTTCATTTTCTCCTGCCATCAGGTGGTAAGGGAACGCCTGCAAGTTCTATTCTCAATAATCTTTGTATGATTATACAAACAACGACGCAATGCCGAAAAACAGGATGTGTCCCTATTTTTCACTATTTTTCAGAACAATGGAACAGCATGGGTATAAGATTGTAAGTATATATAAGATATAAATCAGAAATGCAATAGAAAGAAATATAATACTTAAATTCTATTACTAATTTTTGAACAAATTAATGTTCCATGGATTGGTAAGATAGTTCTTTGGAGTCACTGATACAGTAGAAACAATCTGATTATTGCTGCCCAAAAGAGCAATATCAGTGTGTGTTATCATAAATACATCCAAAATAATTGTCTCAATTCCTGCAATAAATGTATCGTAATATGACGGACTGAAATATGCATTTTCGCAAAATGCTGCGATTAGAATACTTATATCGTACTTCAAATTGCATCTCTCTTGAATTTGGTTTGTCAGTTTTCCGTATAAATGCTCATCCTCTTTAAAATAGCTCACTAAAATGTTTGTTTTATTTTCTTCTGTTGGAAATACTGTTAGAAAAATGAATTCCATTCTATCCTTAGAATGCGGAATTTCAGTGCCGCGGAAATCATATTCCAAGTAAAAACAACCAGAATAAGCAACGGGATAAAAAGATGGTAATTCAAAACGGTGAGTTACTATTTTGTTGTAATCCTCTCTTAATATTGAGTGGTCGAATTTTTGCTTATTTTTTTGCATATCAATTTCTGATTGACTCCCATAATTCATTACTGAGCAGGTTTCCATTTTTATATGCGCAGAAACTACAAATGCTCTATACGCAAACAAAAAATTCTGAATTTCTCTACCTTCAAAACGTTCTGAATCAATTGGATTGAAGATTGCATCATGCTTATTGCAAAATCCCCAGAAAATTGAAGCTCGCCTCTTGCCTATAGATTTTGATCTGGTTACCAATCCCTCCTTATGGTCAAACGTCACTACATGCCCATTTTCTGCTATCTTGTTCAGCACACCATTGTTTTGTATGGAATGCGCTGATGAAATGATAATTCCACCACTATCGTCAACCTCACAGGTTTTAGGTCCCGCATTTGGATGCCAGCATCTTTTGCATTCGCTTACACTCCTTCTCTTTAATTCACGAAAAACAGCTATATAATCTTCCCAACTTATATCAGATAGGTCGAATTTTTGGAATACACCAACCTCGCACTCATTTCTTTCGAATTTTCTAACAGTATTGATAAATTCATCACAAATATCTGGATTTAATCCTCCCTTCCTAAAATCACAAAGAACCCTTAGAAAAAGTTCATGCTTTATTTGAGGATTACGAATCCATCTAAGGTAATTTATCATTTCATATTTGGTTATGTATAAAATTGTGGATTCTTAAGATGAGCCTATTCCTCTGACCACCATTCGGTTGTTGTTAGATAATGTTCAATCTTATCAAAGAAATCAGGATTATCAAATCTTGGCAAGAGTTTTTTTCTTAGGAGTGCTGCAAGAGATTTTGCTGCATTTTGTCTTATCTCTCGCTCATACTCACCTGCTTTTTGCTAAAACTTTCTTCCTTTTGTATCTGGTGTATTTGTATTTGTTATTATAATAAACATATTAAGATATGTTGATAAATCTTTTGCTACCTCAATAAAAGGTCCATGTATTTGACTTCCAAAAAAACCGTATAAGTTTAATAGGAAATCTGTTAGATTTTCTTTGCATCTATTAGAGGGTTTTTGTTTATTATTTTCCAACCGTGACTTCACGATCTCCCAACATTCAAAATCTGCTAGTGCTGATAGGATGATATTTACAATATCCCTTAATGCATAATGTCTTTCTCTGGGATCAATGAGCGGCAAATACCTTTCAGAGAGTTCATTAAGGTCCATTGTTACTTGAGAGCAATTCTTGTCTGAAAACACTGTTGATTCACGGAACATTACATTATTTATATGCATTTCTGGAGTATCATATTCCTTTTCTTGCTTTCTTTCGTCAAAGAAGTATGTTTTTCCTTTAATGCCAGCTGCTATCGGTGAGATTAAGCGATAATATATATTTAAACAAGACTCCATAATTGCTGAATTATCAATATGTTGTCGAATCAATACGCCTATATTGCTTCTTATTACAAAACCTACAAACCTATCTGAAAGGGTTGCGAGGCAAGCGAGTGCATCCTCCATATATTGAAAATCCTTTTGCCCAGCAGCCTGTATCGAGATATCATAGAGCACTAATTGTGGTTGTTTTGTGATATTTCCATGGTGCTTTTTCCACCATACCTTTAAGGATTCTTTGTCTTTTTGTCTTGAGCTTTCCAATAGGTTTTCTAATGATAACGAGGAACTAATTACAAGATAGTATTTAAAGAACATTATCATCCAAATAATAGTAGCCGCAACAGTAAAAGGTAGGAAAACTACACAATTGCTCATTAGAAAAACCAGTGACAGTAATACAAGGGCAATACCTGCAAAGAAGTATGCTTTTTCGAATCTTCCTATTTTCCCCGCAATTTTGAAAGGAAAGCGATATTTGAGCCTTTGCGATAGAATGATTCTGAATGTCAATGTGATTGCTAATATAGCTGCTATAACCTGCGCCATTGCACTATACAAGTATGGTGCATTGAATGTATCAATATATTTCAAAATTATTGAATTATACATAAACAACGACCTTTCTTATCATACTATCTAATTCATTATTTTATATAATCTTATTAACTTGGTTCTGCATTTCACTATTATACCCCTTTCCCGACTCCAATGTCAAACGTTTTTCTCAGCTCTCTTTCTTATACTTTTATTAGAAAAAGGGGACCCTATTGGAATATTTTGTATCTAAAAGGGCAGGCAGATTACAGTTAGCTGAGCTACCCCCAGAAACAATCATTGACCACAGAGAACACCCCATTAGAAAATGAATTTTCTAACAAACGTCAAAACAGTATGCTGAAACACCACAAAAGCTGCAATAACGGGAGTTATTGCACTCCAGAAAAACAGTGGGCAACCACAAGGGTAGCCCCTACAAAACTCAAAACATATGTGGCAGAAATGCACCAATATGAGAGAATCTCTTTGTAATTTGAATAATATGTGAACTTACCATATGGCAAAAATGCCCCGCATTGCAAAAAAACACTTGACAAAATAGTAGAAGTACTATAAAATTGCCTTTCCTATGAAGATTGATAAGAGATATGATGTAGTTGAGAAGATTTCAGAGACTCAGACCAATGTAATCTATAAAGTAACTGAGTCGGGGACAGAAAAAGTCCTTGCTCTAAAGCTATTAAAGAGCAACGAACCAGATATAATTTCTCAGTTTAAGAAAGAATATTTCATTCTGCAAACACTTTCCCATCCCAACATTGTTAAGGTTTATGACTTCAAGTCCTTTAAAAAGGGAGAAAAGGACAATCACTATTTCACAATGGAATATGTGGATGGGGTTCCATTCAATCAATACTTCTTAAAGAAGAATTACTCAAAATTCTCTTCTCTTTTCCTTGATGCGCTTAATGTTCTTGATTTTATCCACAGAAAGGGATATTTACATTGTGATTTAAAACCCACCCATATACTTATTGATAAAGATGGAAAGGTTAAGCTTGTTGACTTCGGATTTGCTCAGTTTGAGAAGAAAATAACCTCAGAAGAGGTTGGAGGGACTCTCAGGTATATTGCACCTGAGATACTGAAGGGTGAGAAACCTGATATGCGGACTGATATTTATTCCATGGGGATTATCGCGTATGAGTCTTTAACCGGAAAAGATGTATATGATGAAGGTAAAACATCGAAGATATTAGAGGCTGTGCTTTACAAGAGTTTACATCCATTTAAGCATAAGGACAAGGATATTCCTGATTTCTTGTATGAAGTTATTTTAAGGATGGGTGATAAGGATAGGGTGAACAGGTTTGCGAGTTTCGATAGTATAGTTGATGTAGTTAAGCGCAGAGGAAAGTATACGAAGGAAAAGAAATATGTTGAAAAGATACTCTACAGTGATTTTATCGGAAGAGAAAGATATTTTAGTCTTGTAAATGACCAAGTTGAGAAAGTTTCCAAAGGAGAGGGGCAAATTTTAATAATTGAAGGCATTGCAGGGATGGGGAAGACGAGGATGCTGAATGAGATTGAGCACCGTCTATTCATAGATGGGAAGGATGTGCAGTATCTGAGGATTACTAAAAGATCTAAATCAAATTTTAACTGGCTTATGGAAATTCTTGAAAGGATTGGAACTGATATTTCAAACATAAAAGGGATGTTGGAAAAGGGTGTAGATACTATTTCAGAGAATGAGAGGTATAAGTTTCTCGAGAAGTTGGCGGAAGAAATAATAAAGATTACAAAAGACAAGGCATATATTTTCTTATTGGATGATATTGATTTCACCGATAAGATGACGACTGATTTCATCTTATATTTCTCTACCATTTTAGAGAAGAATTCCCTTCTTTTTATATTTGCTACTGAAAGCATCCCAGATCGCCTTAGTGGTATGATTGAGGATAGAATATATAGGAATGTTAGCAAGGTTGTATTGACTGGTTTAAGTAAAGATGAGACCTTGCTTTTTGTGAAGAATATGCTTAGTTTGACTGGAAATGTGGAAAAGTTCAGTGACTATCTTCAGGAAAAGACCGATGGGAATCCCTATTTTATAGAAGAGTTGATAAGGGAGGTTGTAGAGAAAAAACTTCTCAAACAGGTTGGAAACGATTTAATTTACAACTTACCAGATGTTAGGAAGATACCTGTTCCCGAGAGTGTTGGACTGTTCGTTACAGAGAGAATAAAGAGTATTTCACCGGAAGAGAAAGAGATACTTAAACTTGTATCTGTCTTTGGTGATGCAATTCCGCTTTCCTGGCTTGTTGAGTTATCACCTTTTGGTGAGCCTGAAACAGTAAAGATATTTGAAAGTCCTTCATTAAAGCAATTCTTTTCAGTTGCAGAAGAGGGTAAGTTTGATTTTACTCATAAGTTAGTAAGAAAAATTATTTATAAGACTCTGAGCAAAAAGGAAAAAACAGATTCACACAAAAAGATTCTGAGATTTCTTGAGAAGAAGAAAGAGACACCCTATACTCTGCAATTAAAGGTAAGTCACTCATTTGTTATAAGGGATCCTAAAGCAGAAACATATCTACTGGAATTGCTTAAGAGGTCTATCAAATATGTTGATACTGGTACTGCAATTGACACTTTTGAGAAATTAAAAGAACTGAATAAAATAGATGTTTTGCTCAAAACCGACATATCAATTTTACTGAAAATAGGTACTTTATATTGTGTTACAGGAAAGTTTGACAAATCAATTGCTCTGTACAATGAATTACTTGTAAAAATAGAAGATAAACCTGAAAGGGTTAAAATTCTACATTACCTTGCTATGACAAAAATAGTTGCAGTTCAATATGATGGAGTTGAGAGTATTTTTAAGAGACTATTGAAAGAAAAACTATCATTAGACCAAAGATTTGAAATAGTAACAGATTTGGGCTGGTTTTATTGCTGCAAGAAAGAATTCAGAAAAGCAGAAAAAATGTATAAGAAGGCTTTAGCACTATCCAAGAAAGGATTGGAAAAGAAAACCCTGATTGGAAAACTTTATTACAATCTATCTGCGCTGAAACAAGAGACACGAGAATTAAAAGAGGCAGAGTTATATGGAAATAAGCTACTTGAGGTTGGCAAAGAATATGAAAGTAGATTATATGTAATGTGGGGGCTGAATATTCTTGCGATACTTGAGCAAATAAAACGAAAATATGATAAAGCAATTACCTATTATAAAAAAGCACTTAAATTTCTTGAGAAACTTGAAGACCCGCGAAGAAAATTACAAGTAATTTCAGAACTCGCAAGACTCCTCTTATTCATAGGTGACATTGAGGATAGTAAGAAGAACTATTTTAATGCTATTTCAGAGGCAAAGAAACTTGGGAATCTGCGTGTGATTTCTATATTGTATAACCTCTACGGTAGAATTCTTATAGAGAATGGAGAATGGCAAAGTGCACTTGATTTTCTTGAAAAGTCAAATAAAATTGCAGAAAGTATTAACGAATATGACATTCACCCAAGTAATATATCACAAATTTTATTCATTTATGCTTTTCAAGGCAAGACAGAAGAATTTGAGTCTTTGTTAACAAATGAGATTTCTTTAGCAAAGAAGCTGAAAAGTGAAAATGAAATTTTACCAGTAGTGCTCATTCAGGGAATACATAACTATTTAAGAAATGATTTTAAGAGTGCAATTTTATACTTGAACAGAATTGTAGATACTATTGGGAAGTTAAATCTACCAGAGCATCAGATACCTGCACTGATTTACAAATCTCTATGTTTTTTGAAAATGGATAAAAAAGAGATTGCTCAAAAGACTATTTGCAAAGCTAAAGAGATAATGGATAAGAGCAAAATGTTTCTGTATAGAGGAGAGATTGAATTAGCTGAGTTATTGATTGAATCTGAGAATAAGTTTAGCACAAAAACAAAAAACAGATTCCTGTCATTATTAGATAAAATAGACAAAAATCAAAGGTTTTTCTATGCAAGGGTCTTGTCTGCACTTTCAGATATATATTACAGAGAATTTCTTGAAGAACAGAAAAACGAATCCTTATCAGAGTCCGTATCCCTTTTGAAAGAGGCAAGAAACATTTTTAAGGAGACAAATGCTCAACCGTTGATTTCGGAGGTAAACGATAGGCTTTTACAATCATATGATAAGATGATTTCCGCCAAAGCTGATATATTAGAGGAAAAGACATATTCTGAGATGATTTCTAAATTTGGTGAGTTAATAAGGAATATATATGAGCCAGAACAGCTAAAGACAGCATTTATCTCAACTGCGAAGGCTCTTACAGGTGCAGAAAGAGGCCTTTTTCTTACACTTGACAGTGATACCGATGAACTTATCGTTACTGGTAAGGATATTGATGATGCGACAGTTTTTGATGCAAAAGAATTTTCTAAAAGTGTAATAGAAGAAGTGACAAAGACAAAGAGGACCATTATTGCTAACGATGCAATAAGTGAAAAGGGTTTTAAGAACTATGAAAGTGTTCGTATAAACAAGATACGTTCGATTTTATGTATACCTATAGTAACCGATGGCAAGGTGCTTGGAGCACTCTATCTTGATAGCAGGAAGAATCCGAGGTTATTCTCAAAGGAGGAGAAAGAATTCTTTAGTTTACTTTCAGCACTCCTGGCTGATAGTCTAACCAGTGCTTTAGAGTACAAGCGGATAAAAGACGAAGCGATTATCCTGAAACAGAACATTAGAACGCACTTTGGACCTGAGGATCTAATTGGAAAATCAAAGAAGATGCAGGAGATTTTTGATAATATACAAAAATTTGCGGATGGTGATGTACCAGTCTTGATTCTTGGTGAAAGTGGAACAGGAAAAGAGCTTACTGCCCGTTCCATCCACTTTTTGAGTTCGAGAAAAGACAGTAATTTTCTGGTTGTAGATTGTGTTGGTATCTCATCTACGTTAATTGAATCTGAATTGTTCGGGTATAAAAGGGGTGCGTTTACAGGAGCAAAGGAAGACAAGATAGGGCATTTTGAGGCAGCAGATAAGGGTACGCTGTTCATCGATGAGATATCAGATGCTTCTGATTCTTTGCAATCAAGGTTGTTAAGATTCCTCGATACACATGAATTTAAGAAGATCGGGATGACAAAATATCGAAAGGTGGATACAAGGGTTGTAATAGCATCGAATAAGGATTTATATGAACTTGTGAAGGCAGGGAAATTCAGAGAAGACCTTTTCCATCGGTTAAGTAAATTTATTGTTCATCTCCCACCTTTGAGAGAAAGGAAAGAGGATATTAAGCTTCTTCTTGATTACCATATTGATTTCTATAACAAGAAGTATAAGAAGAACATAGAAGGTGTTACAGAGGGAGTCTTAGAGTGTTTACAGAATTATGAATGGCCCGGGAATGTAAGGGGTTTGAGAAACGAAATAGAAAGATGTGTCTTTTACTGTAATAAAAAGGTCATTTCAAAGGAATATTTATCCGAAGAGATATCCAAATCAAAACTTTCATTCTTAACGCTGCAAGAAACCAAGAGCAAACTAATGAAGGAATATATTATGAAGGTCCTCAGTTATACGAAAGGGAACGTTTCGAAGGCAGCGCGAATACTCAAAACCGATAAAAAGACTATTTACCGTACGCTCAAAAGATACTAGGAGAAAATGGGGCAAGTGGCAATTATGCCACACATAAGTGTCTGATATTGGTAATCTTAGGGGAATGAGGTAGAAATGGGGGCTTTTTTGCCACAATTTACAAAAACCCTTTTCTAATCGGATAAGGAATCTTTTTTCAAAAAATATAAATTAAGGGAACGGAAGACACATCATAACCCACCTTAGAGGAATAGTCAAATGTTTTTAGGAATAAATCATCAAGAAAAACAGGTAGAATTTTAGCTACCTCAATGGATAAGTCTAGCTGCTTCTTAG